>CEVA01075925.1_pt1 | contig 16373 bp, 12 predicted proteins | sample 361521 | NCBI WGS metagenome assembly CEVA01 (sample SAMEA2622823, study PRJEB7988) | marine metagenome | isolation source: saline water (ENVO:00002010), including
CGTTAATAGCGGTTCTAGGGTTCAAATCCCTATCCCTCCACCACCTTTAAAGATTAAACCGCTGTTTTTACAGCGGTTTTTTCGTTTTTATAGCTCAAAAGTCGACAAATACAAAAGGATGATACAGATGTATTTGTTGAGACTTCCAAATAGCGTGTATTACACACGTGTGGCAACTCCCCTTTCTCTTCGCTCAAAGGGTTATCCAAAAGAGATCCGTTTCTCTTTGTTTACACGTGAAAGACGAGTAGCGTACTTACGCAATGTCGAGCACACCAAACTGATCTTTTCTCTTTTCACCGATGCAGATTCCCAGCAGCTTCCTTACAACACATTTAAAGCTCAGTTGAATGAACAGGTAAATCAACTTCGGCAACAATTCCAGCAAGAAAGTAGTGTGGATATAGCGCTATGCAAGTCTCTACCTATCAATAAAGAAACCAAGCCAAATAACACTGCGGTTCAGGTGGATGAACAGACTCTAGATAGATTTATTGCGTCTAAGCAGTTAGAGAAAGTAACGAACTTAACTCTTAAACAACTTCGGCAGCGCTGTGGCGATTTCTTAGCTTTTTTTAAAAAACAAGAAGCGGCCAAAATTTCTAGCTCGGTTGCCATGGCATATCGTGACGAATTGCTTTGCCGTGGGCTAAGCCATAAGACTCTAAAAGATTACTTGGCTGCTAATAAACAATTTCTCAACTGGTGCGTAGCGCATGAGCTCTTACAGAGTAACCCTTTCACTCAAGTGAAGCTCCCAAGTAAGTCAGGATCGGCTTCTTCCCAGCGTACTCGCTGGGGTATTTCAGAGTTAAAGCGTCTATTTAATAGTCAGGCATTTAAACAACAGGACGAGTCCTTCCGCTGGGCTACCATGGTTATGTTTAGGCATGGTTGTCGTCCATCAGAATCCTGTCAGCTTCGAGTCATGGATATTCAGTTTGATAGGTCGATACCTACCATTCACTTCACTGAGGCTGGTGATAGACAGCACCTCAAAAACTCGTCATCAAATCGGCAAGTACCCATTCATCATTGCCTGTTAGAAGATGGGTTTTTGAATTATGTCCGCGAGCGTAAACAACAAGGCTACATTCAACTATTTGATTTTACGCCTCGCGGAGCAGACTTTGACTGGTCGAAGGATTTTCGAGATACGATGGGTGATGTATTGACAGCTTGTGGTTTTAGGGCTGGTAATCGACCAACCGCTTACTCGTTCAGGCATACCTTTATAGATGAACTTAAAAAATCGGGTGTTCCAGAACACATTGTGTCACAGATTGTAGGACACAGGCACAACAGCATGACTTTTGGGCATTATGGTTCAGCACTTGAACCTGATCTTCTTAGTAATGCAGTAAATAGCTTCGCCCTTAACTTGGAATAAATAAAAGCCTCTTCATCCTATCTGGTTAGATATCAATCCTTTAAATGAATCATTATAACTTAAATAATTGTTTTTAAAGGATTATTTATCAATTGAAGTGTTGACAGAGGCGATGTTGTTGACGTAATCTTTCGGTACGTTCTCTGTACGGTTCAGCGTAAGTCCCACGTAGGCAACTGATAGCGTTTACTCTTTTATCGCGAACAGAGCTCAGCATCATGATTTTAATTAACTGTGCCCTTCATACCAAAAAAGAGTGAATACAATGAGGGGCGGAGTTGATTACTATGTCTGATAACGTTTTTCCTATCACTATCAATGAAATGTTAAACCACGAGCAATGTTGGGCGATGCTCCAGCGTTATAGGCTCCATAAACCAATTTCCGAACCGCTAGACAAATTTTTTGTACATTGTATTGCTGTAAGATTCCTAATTTATAGCAAGGGTAGATATGGTTCCAGAACTGTGCCTGGTTACCACTCTATCGTGATTGCTGTAAGGCGCGCTATCTCGTCGTCAGGATTACAGATCGAAAATGACTTTCCACCTAGCATCAAGTCGTTAGATTTATTAGCAACGAAAATCTGTTTAAATCTTCAAAAAGACAAAAAATACACAGTCAAAGAGTCGTTAATTAGCCGCTTTCTAATTGATATGTATGGATTTAGCACGAGTGAGGAAATGGCTAGTTTCTCCAACATTTACAATCAGATTAAACAAAAGACGTTAAAGCCTAGAATCTTGACTTCTCTTATTGAGAAATCATCTTCTTGGACTCAACTCACTCAGGTAAGACAGTTTGATTCATCTGGAAATCCGATTCGACTTCAAAGATATCGTGAAAATGGCCGCACATACTGCACCATCAATATTCTTTCTCCTCAAGCAAATTATCTTTGTATGCCATATAGATTCTCATCAGAAAGGTATGCCTTAGAGGTACTTACGGCATATTTTATTGCCAAGTATGGTGAAAAAAAATGGAAGCATGTAGTTGAGTATGAGTTGGCAGCTAGGAAATTCGAGTCTATGAGGGAAACATTGAGCGAATAGAAGTACATGAACTCAACATCAGTCAAACTCTAACTGTCAGAGCTACCACCTAACTAGAGAGCTCCTTTAGCAGGATACAGTGATAATAACACTGTCTTTTGTATAAGGGAGCCTTTAATCAATAGCTTAAGTTGGTCAAAACCTAATACTCTTCACGGGTATTACACCGCTGAACTTCTAATGAGTGAGAATTAATCAATGGGTATTGAGATTTACGCATTCAACACTGTACGCCTGCAGGTTCCAAGCTCTAGTCTACCGAAAAACGTAGAGGTTATTGATAACATTGATATTGAAGCGCTGAGCTGGGACTCATCAACTTGTTATGTCGGGCGGAAATGCGAGCATTCGCTGGCACTTGGATTTAGACGTTTCACTCAATTCCTTGGCTTTTTGAGTGCATTGGACAGTGAATTTTCTCTCTCATTAGCGGTACTTTTTCCAAGTTCAGATGGAGTGATCTCTCACGAATCTTGTGTGGATGCATATTTTAATCAGATTCTGCCAATTATCGATGATATTCAGTCATTTAGTACCAGATCCTATGCGTATTACTATCCTGAAAATGAATTTGATGAGGGCGATGAATATCTGGCAAACATATCCTGTAGTGAGACTAGAAAGCTACTCGAATATTTCGCTAACAGAAAATCTGAGTTTGATGATTTCCTACAACTGTTGCAGTTTGCCTCTCATAACGGAGGGTTCATTAGTTATGGCTAGTCACTGTGATGAACAACTGGTTTTTACAACCCGAATATCAGCTCCATGATGCTGTCGAGGCAATGATGCTATTTTGGACTCCAGATATAACAACACATCTAAATTGTTGGTTAAATTCAGCAACTGAGCAAGTTGTGCGTTGTGAGGTCGCCCCGTGGAATGGAACTCAGTCGCCAGAGTTTGAGCGATGGATTTCAAGAGGAGGCACACGAATGTGCATCTCATTAGCTATCTGTGATCAGCAAATAGACCATATCATTGGTGTCGTCTGGAGTCTCGTATCACCTGACCAAAAACTAGTTCGCGAGTTTATTGAAAACAACTCCCAGTTTCGTAGGGATGAACTCATCAGGCAAATCAATTCTGAAATTCAGCCAGATCTCAGCATTTATGATTGTATCGACCTACTATCGAAACTAAATGTCGAGGCTGTGCTATGCCTGCGAATTGTCGACTCAGTACCAAACTATTTGTTAGCCTGGTTGGGCTACATACAGCAATGTACTAGTTTTAAAATCATCATTCTGTACTCAAAGAATGCCCCTAGCCTAAACAGACTAAAATCTTTTCCTTGTATTCAATTGCCAACGCTATCCAAAAGTGACGTTATAGAATCATGCTGTAATGCAGTAGATGAGTTAACGGGGAAACGCATGCAATGCTCTGAATTGGATGCAGCATTTTCTTACAGCGAATCCCTGAACGAGTTTATTTCAATAATCCAGTCGTCAATCTTGTATCAATGTTCAGTAGATCACTGCTTCTGGCACATGGTACACCCAATCTCAACCTCGAAGTGTGAAACTCAATTATAAAAAGTTTTAAAAAATAACTTATTGATAAAAAAGGACAAGCCGAAAAGTTATAATAAGTAGCTAATATTATTAGCATTTTCAGTTGTGCATTTCTCTTTTTACGCTTGTATGCTGTTCTCAAAATGAAGAGCAGCAGGATAGCTGCCTAAGAGAAACAAAGTGAAACTTAAACAGCAGGAAACCATTAGAGAAGCTATAGATAAAAACCTAGATTTTCGTAAGCATACAGTAGCGCCATCTACTCTCAGAGCCGACAAAAGCAAAGCACAGAAGCTGAAGGCATACATACCTAATCGTCCAGTAGGTGAATTCACTCATAGTGATATACACGACATCGTTAACAAACTGCATCGCCGATACAAGAACAAAACTATTAACGAATACTTGAGCATTCTCAGGGCTGTTTTTAAACGCGCAAAACGTGATGGAGTGATAGAAATAGATCCGATGGAAGGTATTGATAACCTAAGTGTCGTCAACCTAGAGCCAATGCCATTTGAGAAATCTGAAATAAAAAAAATGTACGATGCACCTGTGAAATGTATCAGCGGTAAACACGCGAGTTTGTTAAGTCTTCTGATTGGCGCTCGAATTGGAGAAATGCTTGCTATAGGTTGGGATGACATCGATTGGCACCGTAAAGTGCTGCGTATTCGACGTGCAAAAGTACTGAACGATTATAAGGTGCCTAAAACCCCTAGGTCAGTTAGGGAAGTGGAGCTAAATGAAATAGCGATTAATCTACTGAAGCAACAGCAAGAGATTACAGAAAGCAAATGTGCTCGCTCAATCTCTGTTTTGCAGGCTGATAACAAAACATGGATAAAGGAAAAAGTGCGTTTCGTGTTTTATAACATTGAGACAAATCAGCCCTTCTTGAATGCTAAGCAATTTAGCAAAACCTTTTTCAGCCGTTTCTTGCAAGAAGCTGGTATTAAGCATCGTGGTGTCGGCCAGTTGCGCCATACCTATGCCAGTCAGAATCTAACAGCGGGAATTAGCAAAGACTGGTTAGCGCAGCAAATGGGGCACACCAACACCCATATGATAGATAGACATTATGGCCGTTGGATGCGCAAGGATGCACCTGACTATGCAAATGCAGCAGCGAGCCACCTTGCTGATGTCCTAGGTCACTCAGAATTCACACCCATAGAGCCGCGAGACAAGCCCGCGAAAAATCAGCCAGAAATCCTCTCATTGTTGCAGGCTCTTATACAGGATAAGCCTGAGCTCAAAGCAGCGCTTCTGAATGCGGGAGATGCATCATGAACATTGAACGCGTGGCCACTGTCGTGGGCAGCCATGGCAGTTTCACTGTCATGAATGGCACCATTGGTGCCAAAATCGTCCACTTAAAAAGTGGGACGCTACAGCAACCCGCGGCGCTCCCGTCACACTTTTTGTTCCAAAAAGATGAACGTGAGCTGCGGGCCAGAGAAGTCTCTCTGGGCTCTCTACCATACTCACCCCTTCGGGGGTGAGTATGAAGGAAATTCGATTCTTTCATCGACGCTTTAACTTCACATCAAAACCTGCTGATAGAGTTAAATGCGAACATTCGCTTGCCCATTCATTGCGTATTGCTCCGCCAACAGCCGCTAATGAAACTAAGAAGTTGGAGTGGAATGAGGAGCTTGCAGATTCCAACTTAATCTGGCTTGGTTCAAAGATTTTGTCTTTGAACTCAGTGTCTGAAGAGGAGCGTCTGGAGCTGTTATATCAATTCGCACCAGAGCCTAAAATTCGTAATCAGTCCAAACTGCAAACTCAACAGCGGCAATATCGCCTCAAAATTAAGAAAGCGATAGAGAGTGAAACGAACAAAGGTAACGTCGATGCTGCTAAGTTTTTGCAAGATGTCTTAAATACAAAAGGTCATGTTTCGTACTCTCGCATAGAACAGTTTAAAAAGCTTCCAATGCAAAGGAAAGGTCAACGCATCAAAATGCTCGAAACGTATTTGAACGCATACAACCAATTACAACAGCGACCAGCCGCTAATCATGTCTTTCTGCAAGAAGGCATCTTTAAAGTTCCGCATCGGTGGGATGTTGGCACTGATGTTATCAGCGTTGAAGAATACATACTCTTTACGCAAAAATTTTTAGATGACCATTTCCCTGACTATCCTGTTCGCGCAATTATTGCGCATGACGATGAGCGTGGCATCGAAGTAACTACTGGAGCACATACTCACTATTTTATATCGGGGCAAAATAACCAGACAGGTAAATATGACTTAAGGAAGACTCAGATTAGAGTAGTTAATGAGTACATCAGTTCTAGTTTTCCCGATGAGGAGTTGCTACCTGCTGATGGGAAACTAAGCAGAAAATTAACCAAAAAATTCGGCCACTACTTTCAGTGCATGGTATTGGATTACGCTAACGAGCACTTGTTTAAAAGTAAAGAGCTAAGAGCAGACTTTGCACCTGAAACGGAGCAGAAGTCAGAGCTTCGCAAGAAAATTGACAGAGAAGCAAGCTTACCCAAGTCTGAACGTAGCCATAATCATTACACTCATCAATTAGAGCTTGCTCAAGCAAAGATTCAATCGGCAGAGCAACAGTATGACAAGTTGCTAGAAAATACCCAGTCACTAGAAGGGCAGTTTGAAAAGTTACTTGATGAAGTCACTGAAGTACAAATTAATCTCAGCGAGCTGCAAGTTGAAAAAGATACTGTAATGACAGAAGTATCGGAGCTTCAGGCACAAAAGTCGCGTCTATCTCAGCTAACGAAAGAATTAACAGAAGCTATCGTGCCAAAGTTGGTCAGTGTGTTTAAGAAAGTGCTGCTTGCTCTCAATGCTCGTGACCAAAAGATGGCAACAAAACAGATTGAGTATCTTGATTCCGCTTTCAGTGCCGCGTTAGAGCTTCCTCCTTCGGTAGCGCAAGGGATTAACAGAGAAATTAAGGCTATTAAAAAGGCCAATACTACAATTGAAGCCGAAGCTTCAATGGATAAGTAAGTTAGTTCACGTGACTAACTTACTTCACTAACTAACAAACCTAAAAATGATAACTAAAAAACAGGTGAAAAATGGCTAGACCGAAATCATATACCGATGACGATGTCATCAACATTGCTACTCAGCTGATCAGCAAAGGAAAAAAGCCTTCGGGTTGGAGCATAAAAGAAGTATTAGGCCGAGGAAAAATTTCCGCAATTCAATCGGACTTAGATCGCCTGATAAAAGGTGGACACATCTCGGTTGAAGCGCTTAATGCGCAAGACTATAAAGAATGTGAAGTTACCCGTACTTTTCTGTCCTATGAACTTCCAGTGGAGTTGCAGGAACTTTTAGCTAAGCGGGAGGAAGAGCTTTGTAAAGTAATGCGTGATATGACGACTGCTTTGAATAACAGGGCTCACGAGCATTATGAAACCATGATGGCTATTCGTGTCAGAGATCTCGACGCAAAGTATAACCTAACGTATCGAGCCAAGGAGCAAGCTGAAACTGACTATGCTGATATTGAAGAACGCCTTAAGAAGCAAGTCTTGGAAAAAGAACAACTTGAAGACAAGATTGAAGAACTAGAATGTGATTTGGCTGAGTCCAAAAAAAATAATTCTGAGTTACTACAGCACAACCTTCACCTTACGAATAAGTTGAGCACAGCGGCAGAGAAATACGAGGCGCTTCAAGGTACACACCAAGACCTGAATGGGCAGCTTTCAGCACTACAAAACGATCATACTGCTGTAGCAGTAAAACTGGAGTTCGCGATAAACGAAAACGAAAGCCTTCAATCACGCGTTGATGAGCTAACTGTTGGGTATGAGAAAGCAAAAGAGCAATTAGCTGAGGTTAGAGCAAAGCTAACTGCCTACCAGGACGCATTACGTGCGTCAGAAAGGAAGCGTGATGTAGAGATAAGTGAAGATGATTGTAATGCTAAAGTTGATGATTCATCAGACAATAATCAGCTTCCAGACCTGGATGTTGTTTGATCTGACAGGTCGCTCCAACACGAAAATGCCCAAACGTATTTGAGGAACGGTTCGCAAAGTACGGTTCGGGTTTTACGAACTAAGAAGCTTTTGCCCCTAAATGATTTAGAGAAAAAGCCTACAGCTATGGGGGCAGTGTATCTCCTTCCTAGAAAAACAACTAAATTAGATGAATCCAAGAGTTTCGTCGTTTTGTGTTGTATAACTTCTTACCATGTTTGCCTAACGACTGTTTAAAAATTGAGGGTTCACTAATGATTGGACATAATAACCCCATGAAAAACATTATCTTTTCTGATATAAGAGAATAACCGTTTTCGCGTTAATTAAGGGATATATATGGACTTTTTAACAAGCACTTTGCTGTCGGGTGTGCTGTATGACGGCTTTAAAAAAGGAGCCGCAATAACATCTGATTTTTTGAAGGAAAAGCTACAGGGGTGGCTTATTGATGATGCGCTGTTGGAAAAGTTAACAGAGAAAGTTAATGCTCTTGAATTACAGGACTATGGTGAACACGTAATTGAGCGTAAGTTGAGCGAGTCAGGGGAATTACAAGAGATTTTAAAACTTATTAAACCTGATCAAAATACCAATATTGGTTCAGTGACTCAGAATCATAGTGGTTCAGGTGACAACGTTGTAGGAAACAAAACTGTTTACCATAAATAGGTAGGTTGTGTGATGGTGAATCAAGAGCATAGTGGTTTGGGCGATAATGTGGCGGGTAACAAATACGAAAGTATAATTCGTAGCGTTCAAGCTAGAGACCTTATGGGTGTGACAGAGAGCATTATGCGTGATGTTTGTTATAGAGATTTAGATAAGGCTCATGAAAAGCTGAATGTTCTCTTCGGAATAAGTGCCCTAGAAGCCGATGTCCAATTGTTACTGAAAGCTTTGAGAGTAAAGGTTGAACTCACCAATGCTCTGGAATCACCATCAAAAAATGAGCTCGTAATGCTGCTGGGTCAAGTGACTCTCCCCGATGGCGTTCGAGAAGTTGTTACTTCGATTTTAATTGATTTTGAGTCTAGAGCTTCTGAAAGCTTAGCTAGAGACAGATACTCTGATTTGCCAGTTAGTGGAGTGTACACAAAAGAAGTTTTCTACGAACGTTTAGCATCCAAGGAAGAGCTCAATGATAGTTACCGAGCTGCGAAAGTTTATGATTTGTCCGAGCAGGAACTGACAGGTTTAGTTCGTGGTGCTGTCAGGGTTGAAGATTTCGTATGGGCCTTTGAATTGGTTCAACGTTTACATGAGTATTTTCCATCAAGTAATTCAGCAACACTTTTGCTTTATACAGAAGCTTGTCTACTCGCGACCCAAAACCAGCAAAAGTACTACGTATCCCTGAGTAAACATGAGAAAAATGATGTAGATAGACTTGTAAATCAACTGTTAATTAGTATCGCTAATTCAGACGATAATAGGCACCTTGCCACCCTAATAAACTTACTTAGCGTGACTCATTTTTCTGACAATCGGTTGTTTGAGCAGGGTAAGTTGCACCTTGATAAGATTCGGAAAATGAGCCCAGTGTGTGCAGAATACATCGAGCAGCTTTCTGATGGTGGAAGTGGCGCAGAAACTAAATTTGAATTAGTTTCTGACTCATTAGATTTAGAACAATTCGCACGCTTAGATTTTGCCCTTCAAAACGATCATATTAAGGTTAATACGGTAAACAAATGGGTGGATCGTGGAGGAGCAGTTCATACAGGAGATGACTATGTTAACTCTTTCTTTGATTTGTACTTGAGAGCCTCAGTTTGCTCAAGTGCTAATAAGAAAGCAGTGCAGCTTTTGGACGAGAGGGCGCAGCGCTTTTTTGAGCTAGACGCAGAGAGGTTTCTTCGAGTTAACCCGCACGCAATGTTACGGCTATGCGAAAAATTTATTGAGCTGGGGTTGCCTCTAAACGCAGTTAAGTATTTGGCACCTTTTCTATCTGGCGAGGCTTGGGTGTCCCCTGTTTTCCAGTGTTATCTTGATGCTCTATTTGAAAGTGAGAAATTTGACTTGTTCCTATCCAAAATTAGGCACTTGGAACCTAGTGATAAAACCACATCAATTCATTTGAGAGAAGCTCAAATATATGAGCGACTGAACCAGTATGATTTATCTATAGAATCAACTAGATCTGCAATTAAGATCTCACCGAATTACCCTTACTCATGGCATCTATTGTTACATGTGTCCAGAGCAAAAGGACTCAATAAACAAGAGCTAAGTGACATTGTCTTCGAGATACCTGAGGTCATTTTCTCAAGTTACGATGAATCTAAAGTGCCGTTGGTTAATGAAATTGCGACCCATGTAGACATTAATCTTGCAGACAGAGTTCTTGTTGACTGGTTTGCCCAGAGCCCAGATAAAGTAGCAACAGCTCTAACGCAAATTCATCTCAATTCCTTACGCAATCGTCCAGAGGTAACTAACAACCCATACATACCACTACATTGTTGTGATGGTGTTACATATAGCGATGGGTTTGAAACATTTACAAGACTTCTTGTGCGTGATGTTGATTGCACTCATCCATTATTGCTCGATATTGAATCACCGTTAGGGCAAACACTTAATGAGATGCAAGAAGGAACCACCTCAGGTGTTTATACAATGCTTGAGCGCTTGCCTTCTTATGTTGCTGCTTATAGGCATGCCGCAGATATACGTCATAAAGGAAACGACGGCACAGATGCTTTTAGGATGTTCACTATTCCTTCTAACGAAGGAGAAATGATTCCTTACGTTGAAAATATTTTGAGGCGATATTCTTCCGAAGAAAAAAGAAGGGATGAGGTTTTACAGAACCCTAACGTACCTTTGATGATGAGAGGTCATTTTACCGACAAGGGAAACCCTGTTCGCGGAGCTATAATGCACCTTTCATCAAGTGAGTCCACTCAGTACATGAAACTGTTTAATGGCGGTGAAGAGCAGTTTGATAAAGTTATTGTTGATGTATACACAGCGGTCTATCTAGCTCTCATGGGGCTTGCAACGAGCATTGTTAATCTCAATCTTAAAATAGTTTTATGCCAGCAAACGAAAAAGGCTCTAGAGTCTTGGATTGAGGACATTCTAAGAGATGATTACATGTCTATGGGGGTCTCTGAGAAAGGGATGTATAGAATTACATCTGAAGATATTCAAAGAGACTGCTTGGATTTGATTCAAGGGCTTAAAACACTACTTGAATGTGCTCAGGTAGAGGCTTTAAAACCTGCTGACACACCAGATCTTTTGGTGAAAATGAGAGATATGGTAGATGACACAGTTTATTCTACCTTCCAACTTTCAGTTGCTAATGATATCCCGTTACTTTGTATCGATCATTTAATGATTGAGCTGGCACATCGTTCAGGGTGTCCTGCTGCTAATATGAACTCTTTTGTTGAAAGAGCTCTTAAGTCGTTGTCATTTAAGGAAAGAAAGAAAAGTATTCAATACAATTTGTTCTCTGGTACTCCAGCTTCAATACTGTATCAGGATATTATGGAACTCAGTTGCTCATCAGAACCTTCAGATACCTACTTGGTGTTTAAGTTTATGGAGAAATATGGTGAGGCTATTGATGGAACTGGCGCACCATTGAAGTTCTTAACCGATATTGTAAGGAACGTAACAGCAGTAGCGTATATTGATCGCACGATTTTAAGTGGCGGTAGGACAATCAACCCTCAATATGATGGGTATGCAGAGCATGTTTTTAACTCTTGTTGTCGTGTTGCAATGAAGACTCTTACTGGCGATACAGTAGAGCAAAGATTTGCGACACTGATTTTTAGCGTTGTAAACACACCTAGCCGAGTCCGTAAATATGCACAGTTGATCTCTTATCTTGCTTCAGAGTTTGCCTTGGGGCATTTCTTGGATTTTGACGCATGCAATAAAGCTTTGGCTTCGTGCCAGATGAACTCGGAAGAAAAAAAGAGAACAGAAGAGACCTAGCTTAAATTGCTGAATTGTTATCTATGCAACATTTCCTTTTATGAACCAAAGACTTATTACCATGAGGTGATGTTTTATGGGTGCTAAAGCAGCACCCATTAAGAAAGTCAATTGATCGCATCTTGGTCAAAAATTTTACTTTCCTTACTCTTGACCGTTTACTAACTCTTGTATGTCAGAATACAACTGATACAAGCTATGAGCGGACATATCCAAGATTGGTTCATACATGAATGAGTTCAAATGAATGTTCTCTGGAGTCATCAAGTTAACTTGATCAAGCAAACTAATGGTGTCTTGCTCAGCTTGGTGTAGCTCAATGAACTTGTCGTAAAGTGCACGAGTTTGGTTCGAACTAATCCCCTCAACAAAAGCTGGATCGGCTATTCTTGTGATCATAAAGTGCTCAGATTGTAACCTGATAGCCATAGCCAAAATAACTTTACATTCAAGCTCGGGTGATTCTTGAGGGTCAGCTACAAGCGCATCACTATGCTCTAAGATCTTATCAAACACCAACGACTCACTATTTGGCAGCTCTAGTGCAGGCTGATCAACGAAGATCTCACGATACATCGCTTGCATATCGCTAACTTTGATGTCTTTAGTATCTGCTTTTAGGTGCAAAAGAGATGTCAAACTGCTGTAGTGATCTTCATGACCACAATACTCTGCAAGATTTCGAGCAAATGGGATACTAGCTAACAGGTAAGCTTCATTTGTAGCTAAGCTTTGCTTCCAGGCATTAAATACATCTTTTTGATATTTTTCTGGCTTTAGGGCAATTTTCGTTGATGATTTTGTTGCCATATGACGATTCTGACGTTTCGCACCGAGTCGACTACTCACAATTCGATGAAAATCGAAGTTGTGAGTAAGCAATAGCAAGCTGAAATGAGCCACTTTTGCAATATCACGGAGATACTCAACAATGGCATACTTGTTCTTGTAGTCAAAAGAATCGGCAATATCATCGATCACAATCAAGAGTGGCTGAATATTCTTTCGTTTCACTTCAATTTCAAAAAGTACGTTAAGGATATAAAGTGCACGCTTTTCGCCTTGACTCAAAGCGTCTACCAAATTTGATTGACTAACGACCTCTGAATCACCTCGTCCGTCATCAAATTCGAACTTTATAGCTGGAGCAGCGTTATTTAAAATCACCTCATCCTGATTTTCTACGCTAAGTTTAAATGGAACCTTGAAGCGTTTATTGAAAGTATCAACGACGGTTTCCCAAGTTGTTTTCTGTTGCTGCGCTTGATAGACAATATTCGCCACCAACTCCTGATTAGACTTATACGTCGCAACTAAGTCATCCCAAGCTGCTTGATTAGATTGTAAGTACCCAATTAGAACTTTTCTTTTAAACTCAACAACATCGGAAAATTCACCTAGTAATTCTTGATGTTCTGAAATTAGATCTCGAAAAGCTTGAGTTTCTTTGTTTTTCAACTTGCTATCAACACGGCTAAACTTTTCTTTTAATTCGGGATTTTGTAGTACTTTATCTTGCTCGGATTGTAGTAACTCATTTAGCTCCTTTTTTGAAGAAACCTCTTGCTTAGAACCATCGACTGAAATATTGACACTGTGCGAAGCATTGAAGAAGCCGTTATCTGTTAAACTTTTTGAAACGACATCTGCCTTTTGGTGATTAAACGTTTTGGATAAAACTGTTGAGCTTTCAATCAACTTGTCATAGGTGTCGACATAGTCTGCAAGGTCTTTGCTTAAGTCTTCTGAGGCAATGAGCTGGAGAGCTTTTGGATTAAACAAAGTTTCGTACTTATATTCTCCATATTGGGTATAGTCGGGGTTTGCCTGCTCAGAAAGTGTTACGAGTAACCCCAATAGTTCTTTTTGAGGAATCCCAAAAGCTTCATTGAATAGACTCGGGACATCTCGTTTCCCCGACTTTTTAGCAACCCCACTTATGAGAGTTGAACGTTTGCCATCAACTTCCTTTAGAGCCGTGTCATACTGCTGTTTCAGCTCTTCGTTAACCAATAAAGTTGAAAGTTGTTGAGAGCTATAGCTTTCATTATAAGAGTCAATCACCATCACTTGGGTTGACGCTATATCGATACCATCAATTTTGATATTTCTTACCGTTGTACGACTTGGAAAGATAAGATCTTTTGTATCCTTGTTTTGTTCCACATCCTTAAAGGTCTTAGCTAGCGAAGTTTTTAACGTTCCATTTGGAGCGTAGAGCGAATTAATGCCATCGTTAGTCGCTGACTTTGTAAAGTCTAACTCTTTAGATAGCTGGTTGATGCCATAACAGTTAGCCAAATCAAGCTGAAGTTTCATGAATGATCCTCAATTTATCAGTTATTACTGATCATTTATTATTTTGTCATCAATAAGATACATGTGGCATATTGCCATGTATTTTGTTTTATAACCACAACATAAGTAAGAGAATGCTATAGGAGCTAATTGTTTACAGTTTATACCGTCGAAACTTAGGGAGATTGAATCAGCTCGGGATACAAGTCTAGGACGATCGACGATAGTGCAGCTTTCATTTATGCGTGAGAATGAGCTGCTATCTCATTTGGCTTACTGGAAATGTAAGCCACAAACTTCGGTGATCCTCCAGAGGGGCGAACAAACAAAGGGCAGCACAACCGTTTTCGAGTTAGGAAAATCGGATAAAGGGACGATATTTGGATATAGCTAGTATAGAAGTGAACGTCCATTTACATGATGGTTTGAATTCAGCCTAATTCGTATTAGAGGTATAGTTGAATCTTTAAGTACTTTTTGGTTTAATCTGTATCAGGCACATGGCAAATTCGACTTTTGAATAATAGTTATAAGCCACTGTAAAATAAGCATTTTAATCTCGCGGGTATAGCGTTCAAATCCCTATCCCTCCACCACCATTGAAAAGCCCACTGAGAAATCAGCGGGCTTTTTTTCATTTCTAAAATACGTCATTAACATAAATCTTTGCCAAGTGCTCTATCGTTCAAAATCGATTTAGACCCTACCATTGCTTTACTATCTAAGCCTATCTTTCGTAACAAATAAGATATGCATTCTTAACTCTCAAAAATGCACTTCAACTGCTTCTTCTTTCTAAGGTGTAACTTTGGGGCTATGACTTTGTCATTTCTTCTTGATCAATATTGTTGGAGTTTTATTAGTCGAATAGGTGTTGACGGTTATGTTTAACCTAAACTTTCTATCGGAACATCAGTAGCGTATGGAGCAATAAAGTGCATTTATAGAGCGAACAACCGAAGTTCAATGAATTGAAATTGCATTGAGAGATCTCCATACAAATGAATTGTTCAACCCAAAAGAATTGTGATCTATCCAACATCTTTAAACAGTAACCTAACGTTTGCCTAAGTTTTTTGGGGAAATCAGCCACTTAAATAGGAGTACAAACAATAAAGGAAAAAGTTAATGGCTATAGTAATTGGCGGTCAAGGGCTATCTAGATTGAGTAATGGTAAATTGGATTTAGAGATGTTTAACCAGAAACACCCATTTGTTAATATAAAAAAAAGGATCTAGGTACTGTGCTCATGAATTCTGCCGCATGGCAAGCTAGAGAGTTAGGTTTTAACAATATGGGTATTATAGATAAAGTTCAAAGGGTGAATAAAGTCATTGAATCTGCTTATGTTGAAGCAGCGAAAAGCATATCACTGAAAAATAAACCTACCATTCATAAGGTAGGTGCTAGTGCAATATCAGGTACTGCGTATCAGGTATTTAATGATTTTATAAAGAGTGAAGGTTCGACTTTAACTCCTTATCTTCAGTACGATGGTAACATTAAGAATTTTGATACATTATTTATATGGAACCCTGCTGGCGGAGAAGAGTTATGATTAAGGTTTTGTTACTACTAGTTATGGTTTTTCCAAGTTTTTCTTGGGCCAAATCAGAAATATGTGCAAGTTTATACAAACAGTATAACCTTGGGGAGTTGGTTAAGAACCCAAAACTTAACATGTCTGATTGGACTAAGAGTTACTTTCCTAACGGTGTAAACTATATCAACCCTATTGATAACTACTTAGAGGCACTTATTAATAAGCCAGAGCTTTATTCCGATGAAGAGTTCATTGTAGAGGCCCTAAGTGGATTAGTGATTTATTATGATAATGAAAACCCCAAACATGAAATTCTACTTGTAGACATCCTGAAAAAAAATGAAGGGGCGGTATTTTTTAGGTCAAAAATCACGGGTTCTATTCCTATAGTGCTAGCGATTAGAATGTCTAGAGAGGAAGTGTTGAGTGTTGTGCTGAAGAATATAAGTCTATCGTATGACAAATACGAAGATTTACTTTTTTTTGCATTATGCGAGTAAGAAGTTTGGGTGAATTATAAGAAATAAAAGGTGGTTTGAACCTCAATAACTCCATTGAAGCGACAAAACTCAATGGCCAGATCGCGACAACAGTCTCGATGAATGAACTCGACCTCACTATGGTT
>CEVA01093176.1_pt1 | contig 16343 bp, 12 predicted proteins | sample 361521 | NCBI WGS metagenome assembly CEVA01 (sample SAMEA2622823, study PRJEB7988) | marine metagenome | isolation source: saline water (ENVO:00002010), including
CCAGATATGTCCAATAGGGATGATATTCATTCCTAGTAAGAATGGCATAAGTCACTCTCCAAAAGAATATTCGACAGCAAATGATATTTCAAACGGAGCAAACGTTCTTCTTCATACTGTTTTAAAAATAGATGATCGCCCCTGATTAAATAGAGGAGACAACAAATGATCAATTCGCTAAAAAAATTTGATAAGCGATATCCCTTTGTACTCGTTGTATTTTTAATTCTACTAGGATCTGGTTTATTATATGCACGTTTAATGAATTATATAAGGTGGCCTAACGTAATGGGAATTGTTATAATTGGTGAAGGATTGTATCTATTTTATAAAAGGTATTTGAAATAAAAATGATAAAAAACAATAAGATGAAAAATCTTTTAAAAATATTATTAATTACTTCATTTGTATTTTCACAAAAGCCACGCGCTAGAGACTTGGGGGTAAATTTTTATGGTACTAAAAATTCTTTTTTCTAAAACATCAATTATCACAGAAAAGGTTATAATCTCATGACTAAATTCCTTTCCAAAGCTCTTGAAGGGCTTGTACAATCAGATATTCGGAAAATGACTGTCGAATGCGAGCGAGTCGGTGGACTAAATTTAGGCCAGGGGATATGTGATTTGCCTACCCCTCCAATAATTTCTAAAGCTGCAATTTCGGCAATAGAATCTCAAAAAAGCACATATTCATACGCTGAAGGAGTGATTGATCTTCGACAAATAATTGCTAAAAAGCTTGAGAGGGACAATTTAATAAATGCAGATCCAATCTCGGAAATTTGTGTAACAGTTGGAGCTACAGGTGGATTCGCTGCCACTATCCATGCCTTATTAAATCCTGGTGACGGTATCTTGATTATGGAACCCTATTATAGCTACCACCTTAATATTGCTAGAGTTGCGGGTCTGGACCCCCAATTTCTTACCCTAAGTCCACCTAGGTTTAGTCTTACGGAGGAAAAGCTTCGAGCTGCGATTTCACCAAATACTAAAGCGTTAGTTTGCTGTACACCATCAAACCCAAGCGGAAAAATGTTTGATGAAAACGAATTAAAAATTCTTGCCAAAGTAGCGCACGAATATGATTTATTATTAATAACAGATGAAATCTATGAATATATCCGATACGATGGTCGTTCCCATATTTCACCGGCAACTGTAGGAGAATTATGGGAACGTACAGTTAGCATTATGGGTTTATCCAAAACATTTAGTATAACGGGCTGGCGCATGGGTTATACAGTTGCTCCGGCATATCTCATGAAAGCAATTACTTTAGTTAATGACCTCTATTACATTTGCGCTCCAACGCCTCTGCAACATGGAGTTGCTGCAGGATTAAATATGCCAACTAGCTATTACGATTCCCTACAATCATCTTATCAAACCAAGCGTGATAAGATTTGTACCGCACTCGACGGAGTTGGCATGACACCAATAATTCCTCAAGGAGCCTATTATGTTTTAGCACAAATTGGTCATCTTGGCTTTGACACCGCACATCAAGCATCTATGGCCATTTTGGAGGAAGCGGGGGTGGCGAGTGTTCCTGGTTCTTCTTTTTTTCAGGGAGAGGCAGGTGAAGGTCTTATACGTATATGTTTTGCTATGGATGAAGAGGTTATTGAAGAAGCCTGTAGGAGATTAAAGGAATATGGACATATTTAATTCAGCACAGTATTCCAATCATGAGAGAATTATTTTTATTAATAATTGTCAGGTAGGTTTAAAAGCAATTATTGCAATTCATGATCGAACCTTAGGGCCTGCACTTGGTGGTTGTCGTTTTTGGAACTATCGCGACGAAGAGGAAGGACTTTATGATGTTCTTAGGCTTTCAAAAGGGATGACTTATAAGGCTGCTCTTGCAAATGTTAATCTAGGTGGTGGGAAAGCAATAATATTTGCTGATAGTCAAAATAAAAAAACTCCTCAAATTATGCATGCTATGGGTACTGCAATTAATGAACTTAAAGGAGAGTACATCACCGGTCCTGACATTGGTACTGGTGTAAAAGATATGACAATCATTCACGAAAAAACTCCTTATGTGATTGGTGTTGATGAAGCTTATGGAGGATATGGTGATCCTGCTAGATCGACATCATTGGGTGTATTTATGGGCATAAAAGCTGCCGTTCAATATAAATGGGGCGCGTCAGATCTTAAAGGAATTAGAATTCTTATTCAGGGATTAGGACATGTTGGGATGAATTTGTGTAATCATTTACACGGAGAAAAAGCAACTTTAATTGTTTCAGATATTGATTCAATTAAAGTACAGGAAGCACAAAAAAAATATCAAGCTATATCTGTTGAGCCTGAAAAAGTTTATGATGTTGAAGCTGATATTTTTTCCCCATGTGCTTTTGGTGCAGTAATCAATGACAACACTATATCTAAACTTAATTTTAGCATTATAGCTGGAGGAGCAAATAACCAGCTAGAATATAATAAACATGGAAAACATTTATTCGAAAATGAGATTATTTATCTTCCCGATTATGTCGTAAATGGAGGTGGATTAATACAAGTTGCAGCCGAATGGTATAAAGAACCTTATGAAGTATATGGTCCAAAGGTCAAAAAAGTTTATGACAGTTGTCTAAATATTATAAAAAAATCGTACAATGAAAATATTGATACTAATCAAGCTGCTAATTTAATTGCTGAAAAAAAGATTAGTGAGCAGCAAAAAATAATATAAAATTAAATGAACAAAATTCGAAGTTCCTGGAGCAGTAATTTGGGATTTATACTTGCTGCCGCTGGTGCGGCTGTAGGTATTGGTAATCTTTGGAAATTTCCATATATCGCTTGGGAGAATGAAGGGGGAGCATTTGTTTTAATTTATATTGGTTGTGTTTTATTAATTGGGATACCAATTATGTCGGCAGAATTATTTATTGGTAAAAAGTCTAAACTTAATCCTGTTTCTGGTATGCTTCAGCTTGGTTCCGGATTGCCCGGAGGAAATAAATGGAGATTTGTCGGTTGGCTTGGCATAATTAGTAGTGGCATTATTCTTTCATATGTTAATGTGATTTCTGGATGGGCAGTATTTTATTTTCTTAAATGTATAGATTGGTCTTTATTTGGATATACTCCTATTGAAAACCATTTCAATATTTTTCTGGAGAATAGTGTATTACAATTGATACTTAGTTTACTCTTTAGTATAGCTACCGCTACTATTGTAATGAGGGGAATATCAGGGGGAATAGAAAAAGCGAATAGGTTATTAATGCCAGCTTTATTCATTCTTTTAGTGACATTATTATTGTATACTTTTGGAATGGAGGGATCAGCCCATGCCTTTAAATTTATTTTTGAACCTCGTTTTTCAAATTTAAAAATAGAATCAATATTGGAAGCCATGGGTCAAGCTTTTTTTTCTCTTTCATTAGGGATGGGTGTTATGATTACATATGGATCATATCTAAAAAAACATTCAAAAATATTTAATAATGCTATAATAATTGTATCTATGGATACCTTTGTTGCATTAATTGCATCAATTATAATGTATACCATAATATTTACTTTTCCACAGATAGAATCTGGAATTTCTAGCAGTACAACCGGAATGCTTTTTACAACACTACCGCCTCTATTCTATACTGAAATTTCATGGGGTAAACTTCTAGGTCCAGTTTTTTATCTCCTTATTGTATTCGGAGCATTTTCATCCACTATTTCTTTACTTGAGGTTGTAGTAGCATTATTAATTGACCAATTTAATTTTTCAAGAAAGAAAGCTACTTTTATTTCAGCTATTTCAATTTTTATAATAACGATTATGGTCGTGCTATCTTTGAATTCACAAAATGGGTTTTCAAATTTTAATCCTTTTGGGAATTCACATTCTGGTATTCTTTATGAATTAAATCAAATCATATTCAGAGGTAAAATGGGATTTATGACTATAGCTGATCATGCGGTAGCAAATTGGTTATTACCCTTAACTGGTTTATTAACTACTTTATTTTTTGGGTGGTTTCTACCAAGAAATATTGGAAAAAATGAAATGAAAAAGTTTTTGTTCGGTAATAAGGACAATAAAATTTATACTATTTTTATGTTCTTAATAAAGTTTGTGACTCCAGCGGCAATATTATATATTATTTATAGTATCTTGACAGGTGCTTCAGATTTTACTTAATCTTATTGATAGTTAGGATTATGAATATAATTAATTTAGATGGAGCTTTTGGAAAAGAGATAAATAACCTAGATCTTTCAAAAGTGTTATCAAAAGATGAAATCCGAAAAGTTATTTTGACTTTTCATGAAAACGGATTAATTCGGATACCGGGACAAAAGCTCAAACTTAAAGAATTTGAAAGATCTGCAGAAATGTTCGGTGAAATAAAACCGCATTTCCTTGATCATTTGCGATTTAAAGGCCATCCAGGAATTCTTCTTTTATCTAATATCATGGAGAATGATCAACCAATAGGAATATATGAAGGGGCAGCATTTTGGCATACGGATGTAGCTTACGAAGATCCTCCAAATACCGCAACAGTCGTTTATGGTAAAAAATGGCCAACAGAAGGATGCCCAACGCATTTTTCCAGTACGTATGCAGCGTATGATGCACTTACAGATGTAGAAAAAAAGGAATTTGAATCATTAAAAGTAATTCATCATTATGGAAACCGCTCAGATATGGATGAAAATTCTCAATATTCGGCGGAAAAACTCACGGAAGAGCAAAAAAAGAAGATTCAAAACGTATACCAACCATTGGTAAAGACGCACCCCGTAACAAAAAGAAAAGCACTATATGGAATAGCAGGAAGTTCATTTGGAATAGTTGGTATGCCGGAAAATGAAGCAATAAATTTATTAGATGAATTAAAAAAACATGCATTAAAGCCTCAGTTTAGAACAACCGTTGATATAAAAAAGGGAGAGGTTGTTGCTTGGGATGCTTACTGCACCTTGCATAAAGCAACTCCACAAAAAATAGCTACAGGAGAAAATGATGCACGTTTATTATGGAGAGCAAGTATGGTAGGAACGGCCCCTGTATTGGAAAAATATCAAAGTTTATAAATATTTACCGAAATCCTGTATTTATAAAGGTTGATATAATTTTCATCAGAGAGGGGGTAGTTTTTCCATTATTTTACATCTGGAGAAAATAAAGATGATAAAAAAAAATAAGATCAAAAATCTTTTAAAAATATTATTAATTACTTCATTTGTATTTTCACAAAAACCACGCGCAAGAGACTTGGGGGTAAATTTTTATGGTACTCCTGGTAAACTAAATGCAATAACCGATGTAAAGGGTATTGAAGTTGGTCACAGTACAATTATTTCAGGAAAAGGTAAAAATATTTTAGGTGAAGGTCCAGTCCGAACAGGTGTTACAGCAATTTTCCCTAGAGGAAAACAGTTTAGTCCCGTTTATGCAAATTGGTATAGCTTGAATGGAAATGGTGAAATGACAGGAACCACTTGGGTTACGGAATCAGGATTTTTAGAAACACCAATAATGATAACAAATACAAACAGTGTTGGCATTGTAAGAGATGCGGTGCTTAAATGGTTTGTTGATTATAATTGGTATGGTAATGATGATTGGTGGTATACATACCCAGTAGTTGGAGAAACCTATGATGGGTTTTTAAATGATATCTATGGTTTTCACGTAACTGAAAAACATGTATTGGAGGCTATCAAAAATGCAAAATCCGGCCCAGTAACAGAAGGAAATGTCGGCGGAGGGACCGGAATGCTCACCCTGGGGTTTAAAGGTGGAATAGGTACGTCATCAAGAGTGGTTAAAATAAATAATAAAAAATATATTCTTGGTGTTTTGGTCCAATCCAATTTTGGAAGCAAAAAAAATCTTACTATAAGTGGAGTACCCGTAGGCAGAGAATTAGCAGATACTCCCGGTATAATCTTCAAAGCGCCGCCAAGTAATACTCGAAAAGAAGGAGATGGATCAATTATAGTTATTGTTGCCACGGATGCACCATTACTTCCTCATCAATTAAAAAGAATTGTCCATAGGGTTCCTTTGGGTATTGGATTGGTAGGTGGCAGGGGCTCAAATGGTTCAGGAGACATATTTTTAGCTTTTTCTACCGAAAATAATAAAGCATTTAATAGAAAAAGAATCCAAACGGTGAAAACATTACCAAATGATCAAATTACTCCATTATTTGAAGCAACAGCACAGGCCGTTGAAGAATCAATTATTAATGCCTTAATTGCTGCTGAGACTATGGAGGGAATTAATGGAAATAAGGCCTATGCCCTTCCTCATGATAAACTAATTGATGTCCTAAAAAAATATAATCAAATTGATTAAAATAGAGAGCCTAAAAATGAAGAGTCTTTGCAAAATATTATTGATAACATCATTTGTTTTTTCACAAAAACCTACCAAAAGTTTTAACTAATGATTATAATTAGTTGTTAAAAAAACTGAAACTCAGAAAGTTTAATTAAATTGAATATCTCTTCTGTAAACAATTTTGTCGATGGAAAGTTTTCCGATTCCTCCAGTAACAAACTTGATGTTTGGAGCCCTATCAATGGTAAAAAAATTTCAGAGGTTAATTTATCGAACGCTGATGAATTAGATAAAATTGTTTCCTCTGCGCAAAATGCATTTAAATCATGGTCTCAGATTGTATTAAAAGATCGGGCTAAAATTTTTTATAAATTTCGAGATTTATTACAAAAAAATATTGATGATTTGGCTGTAGCTATTAGAGAGGAAAATGGTAAAACGATAGTGGAAGCAAGAGCTGAAGTAATGAACGGTATTGAACTTGCAGAATTTGCTTCTTCCATGCCACAAATCATCAACGATGAAATTCAAGTAGTCAGTAAGGGTGTAGAATGTCGATCTTCGCACTATCCTCTTGGAGTAGTTGGATCAATTACACCATTTAATTTTCCCATTATGGTTCCTCTTTGGACCATTCTTAATTCAATTGTATTAGGCAATACAATGATCTTAAAACCTTCTGAAAAAACACCTTTAGGTGCAACCCTAATTGCAAAATTATTAACAGAGGCGGGATTGCCAAATGGAGTATTTAATATAATAAATGGTGATAAGAATATTGTTGAAGCCATGTGTAATCATAAGAGTATTAAGGCACTCACTTTTGTTGGTTCAACTAAAGTAGCAAAAATTGTATATAGAAGCGCAACTGCATCCTTAAAAAGATGTATATCATTGGGCGGTGCCAAGAATCATTTAATTTTATTGCCTGATGCTCATAAAGATATGGCTGCTAATGATATTATAAATTCAATGTCAGGATGTGCTGGTCAAAGATGTATGGCAGCTTCAGCGATGGTTGCAGTTGGTGATACACAATCAATTATTGAAAAAATTTGCGAGAAAGCATTAACAGTGATTCCCGGGAAAAATCTAGGTGCAGTAATTTCAAAAGAATCAAAAAGTAGAATCGAAAAATATATTAGTGATGCAGAAAAAGCGGGTGCTAAAGTTTTAGTTGATGGCCGTGGTGTAATCGTAGAAGGCAAAGAAGATGGATACTACGTTGGCCCAACTGTTATTGATTATGCAAAACCTGATATGGCAATTGCTAAAGAAGAAGTATTTGGACCAGTTTTGGTAATTATCCGAACAAATGATATTGATGAGGCTATAGCCATTGAAAATAGTTCAAACTATGGAAATGCATCGAGTGTCTATACCCAAAACGGTAACCTATCTGATTATGTTACGAAACGTGTAAGCGCCGGAATGGTAGGTGTAAATATTGGAGTTCCTGTACCGAAAGAACCTTTTTCTTTTGGTGGTTGGAATGATTCTCGATTTGGTGCTGGAGATATTACTGGAAAAAGTTCAATTTATTTTTGGACGAAACTAAAAAAACGCACCACAAAATGGAATCCTGAAGCAAAAAAAGATTGGATGACCTAAAAACAATTAGGTGTTATTTACTTATGCTAAATCAAACTTATTTAAACGATAATTTAAATTATACTCTTTTCCCCTGGTTGAAGCAGAAAGGTCTTAAACCAATACATTTAGATCATGCTGAAGGCATTTATTTATATTCAAAAGATGGTAAGAGATACATTGATTTCTCGTCACAACTTTTTAATGTGAATATAGGTCATGGACGCAGTGAAATTACCAATTCTGTAGTTTCCCAAATGGAAAAAATCAGCTATGCTAATCCAAGTTTTTCAACAGATATACGAGGAAAACTAGGAAAACGTCTGGCACAAATAACCCCGGATAATATAAATAAGACATTTTTTACTCTTGGCGGCGCTGAATCTAACGAGAATGCAATTAAATTAGCACGCATAGTCTCTGGTAAACATAAAATAATAACTCAATATCGTTCATATCATGGTGCGACCTATGCAACTGCATCTGCTGGCGGTGATACTCGGAGATTTGCCATTGATAGTCAACAGGCTCCTAATTTTATAAAAGTTGAAAATCCATATTTTTACAGATGTCCATGGTCTTCAAGTTCTATGGAAGAATGTGGTGAAAGGGCTATAAATAATCTTGATATGGTGATCCAATATGAAGGTCCCGATAATATTGCGGCAATAATGATGGAGGGAGAGTCTGGTTCAAGCGGTTGTATTAAATATCCTCCGTTGTACCTAAATAAAGTCAGTGACCTTTGTAAAAAATATGGAATTATTTTTATTATAGATGAAGTTTTAAGTGGATTTGGGAGAACAGGTAAATGGTTTGGGTTTGAGCATCATAATATCAAACCAGATATTATTACACTAGCAAAAGGTTTAACCTCTGGTTATTTACCTTTAGGGGGCGTCTGTGTTTCTGATGAAATAGCCGACCATTTTAATGAGAAGTCTCTTCCACTCGGCCTAACATATTCAGCCCATTCTGTAAGTTGTGCAGCCGCTTTAGCTGTGATTGATATTTATGAGAATGAAAATTTAATTGAAAATGCCATAGCTATTGGTAAATACACTGACAAATGCATGAAACAGTTACTGCAGGATCATGTGTCAATTGGAGATTGGCGCAATACTGGAATGCTTGGTGTAATCGAATTGGTAAAAAATCGAGAGACTAAAGAATCATTCGTTCCTTATGATGCTAAAGGAAATGAATTGGGTATTATGAATGATGTGTCTGCTAAAATCAGCGAATTAGGAATGTTTACTTTTACTAAGTGGAATTACATTTTTATTGCACCGCCTTTAATTACAACCAAAAATCAAATTGATGAGGGGCTTGAAATTATCTCTAAAGCCATTTCTATTGCTGACGTTGTCTGTAAATAGGATTATATAGTAGTGCTTCTAAAACTTTGTGTCCTAATTATTTATTTTGGACTTCTTTTTTATATTGGCCTTTGGTCTTCACGTAAAGTAAAAAATATTAAAGATTATTATGTTGGGGGGAAGCGACTAGGTTACTGGGTTGTAGCATTCTCCACGCGTGCGACGGGTGAATCTGCTTGGCTATTGCTGGGTCTTACAGGATTGGGCGCTGTCGTTGGTATAAGTGCTTTATGGGTCGTTTTAGGTGAAGTTCTTGGTGTTGGTATCGCATGGTTTTTTATGGCTGATCGTTTTAAGAAGTTTAGTGATCATTTTGGCTCCATCACCGTGCCGGATTATCTTGTTAGTCGATTTAAATCAAAAACACATATTTTGAGAGGATTGGCTTCATTAATTCTTTCCATTTTTATTATTATTTATGTTAGTGCCCAAATCGATGCGACAGGTTCCGCTTTTGAAGCTTTCATGGGTTGGAATTATTTTACTGGAGCACTTGTAGGTTTTTCAATTGTTTTATTATACACCATATTTGGAGGATTTATAGCCGTGGCTTGGTCAGATCTGCTACAGGGAATTCTAATGTTTCTTGGGCTGGTCTCATTACCAATAATTGCATTATTTTTTCTAAATAGCAGTCAGCCTTTGTGGAACACATTAGAAATTATTGATCCTGCATTGGTTTCAGTCTGGGGCTCTGGTGGTTTAAACAGCATAAATATTGCAACTATTATTGGATATGCTTTTATAGGACTTGGCTTTCTTGGTTCTCCTCAAGTATTTGTAAGATTTATGTCAATAAAAAATAGTCAGGAAATTAAAAAAGGTCGATGGGTTGCAATTATTTTTACACTTATAACTGATACTTCAGCTGTATTTATTGGGATTTTGGCAAGATATTTTTTTACCGATACAGGTGTTGATGTGGTAAGTATGCTTGGTAATAATGGTCAAAATTCCTTAATAATGTTAGTCCAACATACTCTTCCATTACTTTTCGTAGGAATTTACATGGCTGTTGTTTTAGCAGCAATAATGTCAACTGTAGATTCATTGCTGGTAGTAGCATCAAGTGCCATTGTTAGGGATATTTATCAAAAAATAATACACCCAGAGATTAGTATTAATGAATTGACAAAACTTTCACGTATTGTAACATTTAGCATATCACTTTTAGCATTAGTAGTTGCTATGATTGTGGCTATTTCAACACCTGAACGTACAATTTTCTGGTTTGTAATATTTGGTTTCCATGGTATAGCCGCAAGTTTTTGTCCAACTATAATATTATCTTTATTTTGGAAAAATTTTACCGAAAAAGGTGCGATCGCTTCTATGATTGTTGGTTTTTTGAGCATTCCAATATTTAAATTTTTAGTTCCTAATTTAGATACAATAGGAATTTTTTTTGATAAAACAGCAGAATTGCTACCGTCTTTTATATTAGGACTACTTACAGGATACCTTGTATCAAAAATATATCCCGATAAAAAACTTACTTACGAATTTGGGAAACTCTTGAAAACAGTCAAAAATCAATAAAGTTTAAATTTTACCAGCCATTAATTCATTAATTTTGTATACTCTTACACATTATACCAATAGAGGATTAACATGAAAAGAATTTTTATACTATTAATCATTTCATTTTTAGTTTTATTCGCTTGCGTAAACCAAAGACCATATGACATTATTTTATTTAATGGTACCATAATTGATGGCACCGGAAAATCTGGTATGGATGGTTCCATCGGAGTATTAGATGGGAAAATGTATTTACTTCCAAAGAATACAACAGCTAAATCCAATCAAATAATTAATGTAGAAAACTTAGTCATTGCACCTGGGTTTGTTGATGTTCACAATCATACAGAACGTGCGTTGATAAACTCTGAAAGTAATTTGAATGAAGCTTTTATTCGCCAAGGTGTTACGACAATTCTCGGAGGACCGGATGGCTCTCTTGGCCCAAATGGAATACAAAAATTAATAGGAGCCATGAATGATAATGGTGCTGGAACAAATGTTGCAACTTATGTGGGACATAACGCAATTCGTAGAGACGTAATGAAAGATGATTATAAACGATATTCGACAGAAAAAGAATTAGATGAAATGCGTAAGATGGTTCAAGAAGGAATGAAGATGGGTGCAGTTGGATTTTCAACTGGTCTGATGTATAACCCTGGTAATTACGCCAGTAAAGCGGAGGTGATCGCTTTAGCTAAAGAAGTAGAACCATATGGTGGTATTTATGACTCTCATGTGAGAAATCCAGTTCATGATTTGATAGGATCTGATAGAGAAGTAATTGAAGTATCGAATGCGGCAGGGATTGGTGGAAAGATTGGTCATTTAAAGTCTGTCGGTTTGCATAACGCTGGAAAAATTAAAGAAGTAATAGCACTTGTAGATTCCGCAAGAGACGCAGGTCTAAATATTGTTTCTGACCAATATCCTTATGATGGTGCAGCAACTGCTAGATTGGCGAGAATTTTCATTATCCCAAAAAATATTGTACCAACAGATTTTCCAGAAGTAGATGACAATGCATTTGAGGAACGATCTATTTCTATACTGAAAAATTTACTTAAGAATAAAGAAGACAGGGAACAGATTAGAATCGTTAGCGAAAATGGGGAAGAAGGCAGTTTTGCTTGGCTTAAGGCAACAGGCTATACAAGTATGCGAATTACTCATAGCCAGGATTTCCCTGAATTAATAGGTATCTATCTTTCCCAATTGGCAGAACAAAAAAATCAAAAACCTTTTGATGCAATCAGTGAATTGCTACTTAAAGCAGATAATCCAATATATATTACTCTAGGCGCAATTAAAGAAAAAGAAGTTCAAGATTTATTAGTACAGCCTTGGAATATGGTGGCTAGTGATGGTGCCTATTCCTTGCCTGGAGATAAAGGTGGCCATCCTCGTTCTACTGGAACTTTCCCAAGGGTTTTAGGGCACTATGTACGTGAATTACAAATCTTAAGTCTTGAAGAGGCAATCCGTAAAATGACTTCATTCCCAGCTGATTTTATCGGGTTAAAAGCAAGAGGGCGGATTGCAAATGGTTTACCAGCGGATATCGCAGTATTTAATCCTGAAACAATTATTGATAAATCCACTTTTGTAGAGCCAAATTATTTTTCTGAGGGTGTAATTCATGTATTAGTAAATGGCCAGTTGGTTTTATTTGAAGAGGAGATTACGGGAAAGAAACCCGGAATATTTTTAAAAAAACAGTAAATAGTATTTACGAATTAATTATTTTTTTCTGCATTTAAAATTTTAATCTACCTTTATTAATTATCTTATTGTAATTCTTTGAATCCGTATCACTTTCAGTATTAATAATTAGTATTGTAGAATTTTCATTTAATGAAATTTTGTTTTTGAATTCAGTATATTTTTTTTCTTTCGATAAAGCTAATAATGCACCTAATCCACCTGCTCCAGATTCCCCTGCTTTTATGTGCAAATCCTTATTTAAAGGATAGGCTAATAATCTCATCGCTTTTTCTGCTAGACTATCAGGCATTGAGATTGCTCCTATCAAACTATTCTTTAATAAATCCCATGCTAAAGTTGAAACTGTCCCAGCATCAAGACCGGCCATAATAGTTGTTTCATTATTATTAACAGTTATTCTTTTTTGTGATTTAATTGATTCAAATACACAATTAGCTGATAGGGGTTCTACTGAAACAAATAGAGGTGGATTTTTCCATTGACTCATTGCGTAGCTTATAACTGAAGCTGCCCAACTGCCAACTCCAGTTTGAAGAAACATTAAATCAATTTTTGTATTATTCAATTGATTTGATATTTCATGCATCTGAGTCCAATATCCTTTCATTATATCCAAGGGAATTTCTTCATATCCGTCCCAAGCAGTATCTTGGATCAAATACCATAAATTATCGCCATGATTATTGCTTTCTAATACCCGTTCATTCGCAATTTTAACTGCATGGTCATAACCTTTATCAATTACAATCACTTCCGAACCTTCACTTTTAATTGCATTAATTCTTTCTTGAGTAGTTCCCTTTGGCATATAAATCAAAGCATTCCTATTTAGTTTTTTGGCCATCCAGGCTACAGCACGCCCATGATTCCCATCTGTTGCCGTACAAAATGTATTTACTTCTGGATATTTTTCAATTATCCGATGCATTGCATATGAAGCACCTAATGCTTTAAATGCTTTCAACCCAAATCGAGCACCGTCATCTTTTATTAGAATGTTACCGACGCCTAATTGTTTTGCTAATGAAGGCAGTTCAATTAGTGGAGTCTCATTATTTCCAATAGACTTATGAAATTCGAAAATCTCTTCGGGATTGAGAAATAAGCCATTTGATTTACGTTTAGCCTTTTCCGGGTTAAACATTTGATTTAGTAAAACGTAAATACTCATAGATTATAAAAATTTAATAATTATATTAATATAGACTAAATTAATTTTCATTAAACTAAATCAAAAAAATAGAAAGCGCATGGATATGTTTAATAAAATAAACAATAACATCGGTTTATTGTTAATAGTTGGTTTAATTACATCTGGATGTATAAGTGTAAAAGAGCAAAAAGCTTCAATTTTACCAAAAGCTAACATATCACCAAAAATCACTAATGAAGATTTTGCTCGTTCAGATAAATTTTTATCTTCCATTGGTACCGTACCAAATGAAGTTTTAAACGCTGATATTAGTTATCAATGGTTAGATAATGGTAAAGAACTATTTTATAAGTTTCAAGAGCCAAGCAAAACACAGTATCTGAAAGTAAATAGTGCTACGGGTCAAAAAACAACATTGTTTGATCATGAGCAAATGGCTAAAGCTATATCTGGGGTCTTAAAAGAAGAAATAAGCGCCGATGCATTACCTATTGATCATCTTTCTCGGATTGATAACAACAACTACGTGGTAAATGTTCGAAATAAGAATTTGGATTGTGACTTAGTGGCTATTCAGTGCGATACTATTCCTACACCTGAAGCAACCAACCCCACTTCCAATGTTTCTCCCGATGGTAATTACACACTTTTTAGCCGCGATTATAATCTTTGGTTAAAGGAAAATTCCACTGGAGAAGAAATTGCCATCACTAGCAATGGACAGCGAAGTTGGGCATATGGAAAATCACCAGAATCAAGTACTTCAGAAATCACAAAACGTCGCTATGGTATAAAACTTCCTGTTGGGGCACTTTGGTCACCAAAAGGCAAAAAATTTATCAGCTATCAGCTTGATGAACGTCACTTATCGGAATTGGCTTTAGTCCAAGCACTTCCAGAAGATGGTTCCTTCAGACCAAAACTGCATACCTATCTCTATGATCTTGTGGGTGATAAACCTTCTTTAGCGAAACTATTTATTTATGATGTTGAACAAAATACAAGAATAGAACTGAATTACTCTGCATTGCCTTCCACATTATCTGTGCCATTAATACGTGATTATATAAAGTGGAGTAAAGATGGTAAACAAATTTATTTACTTGATGCACAAATGGATAACCAGCTTATGAAACTTATACGTGTTAATCCCAACAGCGGAAAAACACAAACATTGATCGAGGAAAAAGGTAATGGAGTTGTTCTCCCAAATGCACAGATTTTTAACCCTCCTAATGTACGCATCCTCGATAATGGTGATATTATATGGTATTCAGAACGAAGTGGGTGGGGCCATCTTTATCTATATGATGGAAAAACTGGCGAACTAAAAAATGCTATTACTTCAGGAGAATGGTTGGTCAGGGATATCATTTTTGTGGATGAGAAATCCAGAGAGATATGGGTGTCTGGTTCAGGTCGTGAAAAAGGAGAAGATATTTATTTCCGAAAGCTTTATCGTGCACACCTGGATGGATCAAAGATAGAATTGCTAACAAAAGAAAAGGGTGACCATAATCTATGGCCAGATCTAAATCCCAAATTAGCAGCAATGAGTGGTTTGCCACCCTCATTATTAAAACCGCCTATTGTTTCATCATCAGGTGATTATTTTGTTGACGTGGTCACTTATCCTGATAAAGAAGGAAATTGGAAATTGCGTAATCGAAATGGAGAACAAGTGGTAGAACTTGCAAGCGTTGATTATTCATTGCTTCCTCCTTTCGAGAAGCCAGAAACTTTTACTGTTAGGTCTGCTGATAATCAATATGATCTACATGGCGTTTTGTTAAAGCCAATTAATTTTGATCCCAAGAAAAAATATCCAATTATTGAATATATTTATCCGGGCCCTCAGGTTGCGGTCGTTCCAAAAACATTAGGAGGTGGTTTTTCAATATTTGGAGGTAATGCACTGGGATTAAACCAATCCCTCGCTCAGTTAGGTTTTGTGGTTTACATGATTGATGGTCGCGGTACACCGTTGCGCTCCAAGAATTTTCTTGATTATTCTTATGGTCGTCTGGAAACAGCTGGTACATTAGAAGACCACGTACATGGTTTAAAAACATTGGCCAAAAATCGACCTTGGCTGGATTTAGAAAGGGTTGGTATTTATGGATCATCGGGTGGCGGTTTTGCTACCGGCCATGCCTTACTAGACTTTCCAGATTTTTATAAGGTTGGCGTTTCTAGTGCAGGCAACCACGATCAACGTTCTTATATCCGATTATGGGGTGAAACCTATCATGGAAAACCAAATGAAGTTGATTATGAAAAGGTTTTTTCAGGAAATAATGCAAAAAACTTAAAGGGGAAATTATTGTTAGCACACGGTGATATGGATGATAACGTGCATCCTGCAAATACAACACGTCTTGTTGATGCACTTATCAAGGCAAATAAGCAGTTTGATATGCTGATAATGCCCAATGTTGCGCATGGCATTTCGGCTGAACCATACTTTCAGCGCATTACACAAAATTATTTTTTAAAGCATCTTATGGGTGCCGATTTACCCAGTGAGGTTGATCTACACCTACCAGGTACTATAGATTAATCTTAGACCGTTAGAATAATGACTTTAGAGAAACTGCTATCAATCCTTTCATTATTTTTGTTACTGATTGTTGGTGTCTTTCTATTTATTG
>CEVA01044036.1_pt1 | contig 16313 bp, 14 predicted proteins | sample 361521 | NCBI WGS metagenome assembly CEVA01 (sample SAMEA2622823, study PRJEB7988) | marine metagenome | isolation source: saline water (ENVO:00002010), including
ATAATAATGGATGTAAATAGATCGAGATTTCAATTGCAAATTAGCCGGAATCTATAAAAAGCGCAATACTCTATTGACCAAAATTCTCCAGCTGGTTAAAAGTATACCTTGTACTATAATTGAGACCAATGTAAAACTCCAAAGGAAAGGCATGTCAGCCATTCCTGATCGGATGATTATCGCGACAACTGCGCAAAAGATCCAGGTTAACGGGATCTTTACTAAAATCATGCGGAGATCAGTAATTGTCGAATGTTTCAATGTACCGAATGCAGGTGAAATAGCTATCCAGCATATCCCGAAAGGCAGGGAAGTCCTGAGCAGTGTATTGGTATATTGAATTTCATGATCAAAATCACCAATAATTACGAACAATACAAATACTGATATGTCACCTATGAGAATTACAGATTTGGTGTAGATGCTCAATGTTTTGAATTGAGGCGTCTGGATACATACAAGCTTAGTGTTGTTGCACTGGCGGCTGTAATCAAACCGCATACAGCAAATGCGAAAGTTACACTTACCAATTCAGCCAAAACTCCCACAAAAAGACTGCCGAGTGCAGAGGCACCCCAGCCGATTTGATGTATGCTCATTACTCTTCCTCGGAAAGAATCGTCGAGGATACTTTGTAATAAAGTGTTGTTGATTGTTCCGAAACATACACTAAATATCCCTATAATTCCGATGACAAATATTGCTACAGGTACCCACTCAATTCCTGCCAATATGATGAAACCAATTCCTAGCCCAGCCCCGGCAATTAATTGAATAGATGATGAATTACGTAATCTTGCGAAATTAGCCAAAGCCATAGCGCCGATCATACCGCCAACTCCACTGCCGAGCAGCAATATTCCGTATGTTTCGACGTTTCCAGAAAGTACCTTTTCCGCAAAAACCGGTAATAGGGTAGGCAACGAACCGGCAAATATTCCGGTGAGTACTCCAATCAGTATAAGTGCGATGATAACCCGATGCATTCGAATATACGATAAGCCTGATATAAGGTCACGCCACGGGCTTTGGGATGTGGAATCAGTTCGGGTGGGTTGGGATTTCAATTGGATGAACATTAACGTAGTGAACGCGTAAGATGCTCCAACAAAAAAGAACACGCCATCTATATTCCACAGGCTAATCATTAGAGGGAGTAGTGATGGACCAATCACAGCCGAACTCGTACCCAACATAGATTGAAGTGATATTGCATTTACAAGGTGTTCGCGAGGCACAAGGTTGGGAACTATGGCCTGACGACAAGGGATATCGAAAGATAAAAGTATTCCGTTACAAAGCGATATAGCGATAAGATGCCAGGGCTGGATCATATCTAACGCTATCAGCAGGCCTGTTAATGAAGCTGTAAAAGCAAACATGGCTCGGGTACAAGTAACTAGCTTTACCCTGTTAATACGATCAGCTACCACTCCTCCCCACATAGAGAATAAAAGAATGGGCCCTGCACTAGCTGAGGCAACAAGTCCTAACATAATTTCGGAGTCAGTCAGTTTATACATCAACCAAAGTCGACCGGCTCCTAGCATCCAAATTCCAATATTCGACGCTGCATTTCCTATCCAAAACATTCTATATTCACGATAACGCAGAGATATTAGCATCTAATTGCTAGCCATAATTTGGAGTTACTCGAATATAGGTGTGGAGGTTTTGATATAGATGGGAAATTCAAATCAGTTTTCTCATAAATTGTTTCACACAATGAATTTGATGTTTCGTATTCTGACAAGGTTATAGTTATAGATTGATTAAAGCTCACGATGTTTGTTCAATAAATCCATGTTGAGTTCAAAACCGATTCCTGGTCGGTCAGGGACTGTGACAAAACCATCACTATCCAACGTCATCAGCGGTTGAAATATCTCTGCCCTAAGTGGATCTACTTCAGAAGGATAATATTCAAGAAATTCCCCATGCAGCACAGATCCAGCCAAATGGATTTGGATTTCCTGACAACCGTGAGGAGCGATGTTCACATTGTAGTCTGAGGCCATATTAGATACTTCCAGTGCAACGTCATAGCCCGGGCATATTGTTGCATCAACATTTAGGATGTCAGCACCCTGGTGTTCCAATAGTGTTTTGAAATGAGCGGTAGTGTACCCGTTTTCTCCTGTAGCTATTTTGATGTCTGAAGCTTGAGATAAAAGTCTATGGCCCTCGTAATCATGAATTGGTAGTGGTTCTTCAAACCAGTAGACATTGTACTCTTTCAGTGCGCTGGCGAATTCTAGAGCAGTTTTGAGATCCAATGCGCAGTTGGCATCAACCATTAGGGTTAATTCATCCCCTATTGCTGCACGGGCTGCATCCACTCTTCTCATGTCACCCGCCACACCCTCACTGTCGGCACCAATTTTAATTTTTACCGCCGCTGAGTGAAGTTCTTCTACGTTGTAAATGAGTTCATCCTGTAATTGAGTTAATCCCTTCCCTTCCTGGTAATAACCGCCTGCTATATATGTTCTGAGTCTTTTTTGAGCCCCGCCTAGTAATTCATGGATTGATTTACCTAAGGATTTTCCTTTTATGTCCCAGCATGCAATATTTATAGCCGCTAAAACTTGAGTGTTGAGTCCCGCCGGTCCTAGTATTTTGATTTGCCCTTCTCCCAAATCTTTGGCTATCCCCAAAGTGTCTCTGGGATCGCGCCCTATCAACAAATGCCTGAAATACTCGACGTATCCAGGCATTAATGAGAGTGGCCTTTCAGCAGCAGTACCACCGTTCCAACCTATACCAGTGAGTCCTTCATCAGTATAAACGGTGACTTTGTGTAGTCGGCCTTTCCCATAAAAATGACTACCGTTCCATATACCCGGCCTATCCCATGAGAATAGCTCACTTGTGACATTGGTTATCTTCATTCAAAACCTCTTGATTTTTTAAAACATATTGAACTAGATTGTCTGATAAAAACAACAGTTAATGCAATAAACTTAATGGGATAATTCAGTGTAGGAACGGGGGTTTTTGCAGTACTGGCTAATTTGCGGGCTTCTTGATAGTTATTAATAATAAAAGGCCTGTAACGGTGCAAATAACAAGAAACATTACTGCAGGAATCTGTCCTAAACCCATAGGATTCCATGTAACTGCAATAAGTGGCCATGCAAATGCTCCAGTAAGGAATGCCAACCTACTTACAGTCCCGTATAACCCAAACATCTCTCCGATGTTTGCCGGTGATAATTGAATCAAAAGTGGCCTGTCGGCGATCCACAAGCCCCCGAATGTTAATCCGGTTATTACCGCTAATGGCCACCATAATATAGTGTTCAAGTCCAGCCAAGGAATGACGAATGCGCATGTTAGCACGGCGGACCAACTCAGTAAATTCCATTTTAGAGCCAGAGCTGACCCTATTTTGTCAACTATAAAGCCCCATAATATCGCGCTAGGTATTGAGATCACAGTGCCAGATAGCATGATCACTTTTACTTGTGTTTCGGTGAATCCTATCGTTTTTATCCCGTACATTACTGCAAATGAAGATGCAGTAGTTACTGCAACCATGTAAAAATATCTTGCGATAAAAAATCTCTTTAGATTGGGATATTGTTGGAAATAATCCCAAGTGTGCACTATCTGAATCCATGTTGATTTAAATACTGAATTTTGAACAGAATAGGTATTGTTTGAGAATCGTCTTTCGATAAATAAAAATGTAATCGGCAGTGCTGTAATTATGAATATCCCGGCAATGAACTGGAATTCCAAAGAGTAGCTTGTTTGATCCCCTCCTTTGTATAGGATGGCAGCCGATATGGCTACTAATGCACCAAGATAGCCTAGCCCTGTGGCTATCCCTCCTATTCGCCCCCTGTTCTCTTCTGTAGAGGTATCAACCAGTAGTGCGTTGTATATCAACTCCGCAAGGTACACTGACACGAATGCGATGCAAAAAAATGAGAGTCCGACATGTATATTGTCGCTCCAACCAATTAGAAAAATTGAACATGCTGCCAGGATATTCAATAATGTAAAAGTTTTTATTCGGCTTTTCAGTTGATCAGTCAGGGCTCCTAGGAATGGACTGATTAACAAGACAATAAGCATAGAGAGGGCTATTGGAAAACCTAGATCTGCATCAGTAGTGCCGCGGCGTTGATTAATCCAAAGGGGAAGGAACAGGCCAACCACTCCCAGATAAAAAGCGGTGTTGGCTATGTCGTAAACTACCCAGGAAACAAGCGATCTATTTAAGCCTGACAAAAACTCCTCCCCGGACAAGGTACCAGCAGATTTTGTCAATATCAATATTTTTCCGTGCTAGCTTGCTTATATCTAGGTGTTCGTATAGTTTGATTTTAACGAACATGTTTGCAAATTGATTTGAAACAAGATCAGCTAGTATATTGTGAAAAGACGCCAGTAATGACCACATAATGATTTTGGGAGTAAACCATGGTTCCTATACCGACTACAATAGACGAGATTCAACATCTTGCAGAAATAAACATGTCATCACAGCATGGCCAATTTGTCCGCAGAGGCTCATACGGGAACTGGACAAGGGATCGCAATAGGGAAAAGCTAAATCAACTGGCGCTCAATCCCCGTTTATTGAGGGATACAACAAAAAGAGATTTATCAACTACAGTTTTAGGTAGCAAAATAGAATTTCCGATAATGTGTGCACCGGCAGGAGCACAATGTGCGTCTCATCCAGATGGGGAACTAGCTACTGTTAGGGCAGCTGGTGGAATTGGAACGTTGATGGCTTTGCCAGTCGGGTCAGGACACACAATTGAATCAGTTGGGCAAGCTGCCTCAGGTCCAATATGGTTTCAGCATATACATTACAGCAACGCTGTTAGTGAAATATTGTTACCTAAGTTGAAAAACTCTGGATTTTCAGCGGTAATATTAACTGTTGATTGCATAGGTCCTTTTGAACTCACGGAAAATCTTCACACCCATGAATCAAGAGGGAGAATGTTTGGTAGTCTCGAGGGACATGATGAAATTTTAGATGAGCATGGCTTAGCCAGATGGATACCTCCTAACCTCACCTGGGATAGACTGGAATGGATACGATCTTTATCGGGAGATTTGCCACTTGTAATCAAGGGCATAAGGACTGTTGAGGATGCACTGAAATGCCTTGAGTATCCAGTAGAAGGTATAGTTGTTTCAAATCATGGAGGCAGGCAATTTGATGGAGGGCGTAGCTCTATTGAAATCCTGCCAGAAATTGCTGATGCAGTTGGAGATAAACTAGAGATATATTTTGATTCGGGAGTGCGCTCTGGACTTGATGCTTTTAGGGCGATCGCTCTTGGGGCCCGAGCTGTGTTTGTTGGGCGGCCTGTCCATTGGGGATTAGCTTATTCTGGTGAAGAAGGGGTTTTGCTCGCAATGCAAATATTGAAAGCAGAATTCGATAAGGTACTTGCCTATAGCGGCTGTACGAGGATTGATCAAGTCACGAAAGAATTCATTCATACAGCCCATTTTAACCAGTTTTAAAGGCTTATTGACACAGATTTATTTGTGGTCTAGGGCGGTTGAACTTTGCCGAAGGTGGTTTTTGGCACCCAGCCTTGGAAACCTTTCTTTCCAACCAGTTCTATTCTAGACCACCCTGTCATCTCATAAAGGACTCGAGTTTCTGTACCTTCCGTGACTTCGAATTCAACAAGATAATTTTTCCCTGGTCCACTTCTGACTTCTACTAATTCAGATAAAATCACAGCTCTTTTTTCTGATTCATCATCGATAATTCTCATTACAAAGGCAGCACTAAATATTATTAGTAGGATTACTGAAAATATGCTTAGGTAAATTGAAGTGAGGCCAGCGAATTTTCTCTGGTAGAAGATCCAAATCAATAAAGAAAAAAATAGCAGATACCACAAAAACAATATTGATAGAGCGAGTTCTGTTGTGGAGAGTCTATTGAATAGGAGGATCTTGTCAGTCAAATTCGACCCCGCACTATCTCTTGGAGAGTCTGGTAGGTGGCTCCTAGCAATACTAAGGTTAGTTTTTGTATCCTGGTCACTGGGATCCAGTTCCTGAGACTTCAAATAATTGAGTATAGCGGCGCCTAATTTGCCCTGTTGATAGTACGCATTACCTAGGTTGTAGTAGACGATTGGATCATTGAACCCATCGCTAATTAACATCTCGTATGCATCAGCTGATTTACCAAAAACTCCTTTGTCGTACAGGTTGTTTGCGATTAAGAAAAGGTCACTATTTTCAGGCGACTGTGCATTTACAACAGACAAAGTTATGATGAGCAAGCTAGGTATAAAAATTGCTAATTTAAATATCTTAGGTGCCGAGATTTGTTTCAAACTCAGTCTCCAGTTCTTCTATAGCCGTTTCTATTTCATTAATTAGCATTGTTGAGGAACCAGCTTGTATTTCTGTTGGTGCGAACCTATTGATGTCGCACTCATTGAGACAATTTTTGATTCTCTGCCTTAGACTAGCACTGATCCCATGTTGATCCAGCAAAATTAACAGTTCATGTTGGGTTAATCCTGCTGTTTGATGTTGTATTTTGGCACTGATGTAATCATTGGTTACAGTATTGATACTGGTGTAAACCATAGGACTCTCATGCTCTGTTGCAGACAAGGTTCGGATCGCTTTTCTGTATGCGGTCGATTTGCTAGCAAATTGGTTGTTCCTGAAAGGCAGTTTTGTGCCTTTCAGGAACATAAAAACCGCCAATAGTGCCGGTAACGGTAAACCAATGACCAACCAATAGGCAGGGTGTTTGAAAATTGGCTCTCTATTGACATCCAGTTTGTCAGGTTTCGGCTTTATGTGTCTTATGTCGGTTGCTAGCCGTGAGATTTGTTTGTCAACTGTCACAGGATCATCTTGGATCCATGCTTGGTTGGACTTGCGATTTACAGATACGGGTATTTCCTTTGACAAAATTGTCCGATATGTACCTGTTAAGGTATCAAAATAAGTAAATTCTATGGATGGAATAACCAACTCCCCTGTTTGCAAGGGTAGAAGTGACGTTCGATACGTTCGCGTACCGATCAGCTTATCATTCTCAATTTCAAATGAAGTGCTGACCTGATCATCTACAGAACGCCATTCCCTGTTTTGTGGAAACTCAGGTTTTGCCAGCAGCTCCACGTTACCTGATCCTCGAATCATTATAGAAAGTACTACTGGTTGATTGTATAAAGAAGATTGATTGTCTACAGATACGTTGATTGCAAAATCACCAACTGCCCCATTGAATGAGCTGGGTGCTCCGGCGGGCAAAGGTTGAGTTGTGACTGTGTTAGCATCTGATTCCAATGTGACTGTGTTGCGTCCGTATCCGCCCGGGATAGTGAGTTTGGTGGGTTCAATTGTACGACTACCGACCGTAGTTGGAAATAAGAAAGTTCGCACTTCGGTGACCAAATATTTTCTGCCGTATTTTACTGTATCGTAACTCCTTTCTTGTGTAGAAATTCCAATTTTGTCCAGAGTGGAGCTGTCATAGCTCCAAAAACCCGTCATGGAAGGCCATTGAGGGACTGGGCGCGGCTGGAAAAATCTTCTGCGTGCCGAATTTCTGTAAAATCTGAAAGTATAAGTAATCTGTTCACCTAAAAAAGGCACAGGGTCGTCGATTGTCGATTCTACGAGGTACTCTTGGTTCTGTAAATTTTGGTCTGCGATATCATCTTGAGCTGATGGCTTGCTGGTGTTTCCAGATGTATTACCAGGATGAACCTCTATCGTGATGGGATTGGTTTCGGCAGCTTTGCCATTAATAATCACTTGGATCGGATCTATTGTTAGGGGGCCATCAACTGTCGGTTTTAAAATATATTCGTGAGTGAGTATTGAAGATGATTGACCGTTGATGAGGCTCACTTTTCTTACAGTTTTGTGGCTTAGAATCCGAACCTCGTTTAATGACGGCAGCACTGGTTGGGAAATATTGCCTTCACTTTCGATGGTGATCGTAAGAGTAAGAGTTTCATCAGTGGTCAGATCAGTTTTGTCGACGGTAGCCCGAATCAATGGCGCCTGCGCAATAATCACCTCGGTATGTATTGCATCTAATGATAAAAACGCTAAAGTGCCCAGTAGAACAGAAATGAAATATCTTAGATTCATAAAATAAACTACCAATCCCGTCCTCTGGGATTTCCAGCAACTTCTAACCTGTTTCCTAGTTGGCTTTGGAGTGTATTTGTTTGATTGCCGATCATTTCTAGAATCTGCCTAGCTTGTTCTTCGCTAATTTCAGATTTAGGTTCCATGTCCATTTCATTTGATTGTCCGGTAGTCTGATCTTCAGTTCCTAGTTGGCCGTTCTCATAACTACTCTCGGATTCATCTAAAGGATTTTCAGGCGGTTCACCTCCTTGAGGGGAATCAGAGGCATTTGTGAAGTCTGGATTAGCAGGGTTTTGTTGTGAGTCTTGGCTACTTTCGTCCTGTTGGTCTTGATCATTTTCTAATTCTCGCATATGGAGAAGGGCTATTTCTAAATTGTATTTAGCGTCGATATCTTGATGGTTGATTTTGAGCAACTCCTTATAGGATTCAATAGCCAATTCCAAGTCTTCTAATTTGTAAAGAGTATTCCCTAGGTTAAATAGTCCATCCTGGAACATTTTTTCCGTTGCACCAAGTATAGCTTCTTCATAACTTTCCCTTGCTGTTAGGTAATCCCCACTTCGATAGTAAACATTTGCAGAGTTATATGTTACTTCTGGGATATGCTTCGACTCAGAACGAACTTTTTCGTAAGCGTGAAGAGCCTCTGTATATTGCCCATTATCGAAAGCAATATTACCTTCTTCAATCGCACTGGAAGCTTCAGAATTGCAACCAATAGTCAGCAAAAATAATATTAAAGTACTCACTTTAATTAGTGGAGATACATGGTGGGTGTTATTGGACATCGTAGATGTTTTGTTCACCGAAATTTCTCCCTCGTCTTGAGTTTCCGATCGGGTATGATTTCTGAAATTACCAGGGCTAAAATGGCAACAAAAAGAAATATTTGGAACCTATCTATTTTAGAAGATTCGGTCTCACCGTGTATTATCGAATCGGCATGACTGGATATGGCCTTAGCTAACTTCTGGGTTCCTCTATTATCGAGCTCGGTACGAAAGTAGATACCCTTTGTTTTCTCGGAGATCAATTTGAGAGGATCTTCGTTTAATTTAGACCGAACAACATTGCCTGTGACGTCTTTTATATAATCCACAATCCTGCCATCATCATTTATTACAGGGATTGGTTCCCCTGATGTTGAACCGACACCGATGGTATGTACGATTATTCCCTGTTGGTATGCTGAATCAGCTACAGTGATCGGATCTGTTTCATGGTCCTCTCCGTCAGTTATTACCACCATGATTTTTTGGCTGGGTTGGTCATGATCGAATGCGTCCATAGCTGTTTGAATGGCTGGAGTAATAGCGGTTCCTTTCCTGGAGATCATTGATGGATGAGCGTTGTGTACAAACGTAAGTGCAGATGAATAGTCAAAAGTTGGAGGAAATTGAAGGAATGTAGCACCTGAAAAAAGAACTAGCCCTACTTCGTCACCAGTCAGCTTGCTGAGTAGATCTGTAATTTCTATCTTAGCTCTTTCCAATCGGTTTGGTTTGATGTCTTGAGCGAGCATACTCGGGGATATATCAAGAACAATCATGATTTGAGAACCAGTTTGTTCTATAGGTTGTATTGCAGTGCCCCATTGTGGACGAGCTAGGGCGAGCAACACCATACCAACTGATATGAACCACAGCATTAAACACAAACGTCGGCCAAAATAATTGACTGAATTGCTGAGGTTTCTGATGAGATCAGGATTGCCCATTCTGTCTATGTCGGACTTTTTACGCGCTGAACTCCAATACAACATAGATGCTGCTGCGGGCAATAACAAAAGGCTGTATAAAATATTATAATCTTCAAAAATCATTTCAAGGAATCTTCCGGAGAAAAGTATTTTTTGACAAAAATTCGATTAGTAGGAAAACGACTCCTGGAATTGTCAGGTATGCCATAAGTTCCTTGTATTGGATAAAAAATCTTTCTTCAATTTCCGATGTTTCAAGCCGATTAATTTCTTGGTAGATAGCTTTCAAACCATCTGGATCACTAGCTTGGAAGTAGAGTCCTCCAGTTGTATCGGCTATTTCTTCCATAGTAGTTTCGTCTATGGTGTTTCCTAACAAATTCATATATAGACTTGGAATCCCTGACCCAGTAAGGGACGTGGTGATTTGGCCTAAGCCTATTGTGTGGATTTTGATTTTTAATGCTTTTGCTGCTGCTGCTGCTGTAATTGGATCTAATTGTCCGGAGTTATTCATACCATCGGTAAGTAGAATTACTAATTTGCTATTATTAGGGGAATTTTTTAGCATGTTTGCGGCACTTGCAAGTCCTAATCCTATAGCGGTGCCGTCGTCAATGAGCAATTCTGGTGCAGGTTCAAGATCTACCAATAATTTTTTGAGAACTTCGTGATCTGTAGTTGGTGGACTTTGTATGAAAGACTCTCTTGCGAACACAACAAGGCCGATTCTGTCGTGCTCTCGAGCGGAGATAAAGTCACTGATAACTGTTTTTGCTGCATTAAGCCTGCTTAGCAATTTCATGTCTGTATTGGCCATGCTTCCTGAAATATCCAGTGCTAGTACTATATCTACTCCCTCGCCCGTGATAACCGTACGGGCATTGACTATTTGTGGTCGGGCTGCAGCAATAATTAGCAACCCAACTGATATCAATCTAAGGAAAATTAGAATAGGTGACAGTTTCAACTTCCATGAGCTGTTTGGTGTTTGTGTATGCGATATGTAGGAATATCGCATGCTGGCGAGTTTGAGATTATTAAAACCAGACGTCGCTGCAAGTAATATTATGGGTAAAATCGGCAATAAGACAAGAACCCATGGGGTTGCGAACCGCATGTCAGCACTGCTCCTGTCGACCATTTCTATTGGCCAGATTCTCTGTATCAGTTATCAGTTGAATGGTTTCTGATGTACATTTCAATGCTTCCTGTATGGTTGGACTCATGCTAGTGAACTTTACCAGGTCGCATTCCTGTAAAATTGTCATTGCTTTGGTGGCGTGAGGATCTATGAATTCTGATGTTTTCAACGCATTGCGAATTTCCGATGTGGTCAGGTCCATCGCAGGGATTCCAAAACCGTTGCTTAGATAAATCCTTATGCACTCTGTAATTAGAGTAGAGTGCTCTTTGAATTGTCCTGATTCTGGCAAATTCAGATCTTTGATCCGCCAAATTTCATCAATTGCGATTTGATGCGGTGTGCGTGGTTCTGTATCGAGGCCTGTTTTAATTAAAGTCTGGATTTTGTTTCTTATCAACAGAAAAATGCCAACGACCATAGATATCAAAATTAGGCTTGTACCTATTATCCATTGCCAGGCATAGTGAACTGCTACAGATGCTTGTGATCGGATATCTCGTATGTCCGTATCTCCCTCTTCCAGGATAGAGGAAACTGTTATCAATGCTTCATGGGATATCTTTTTATGCAACTCCCCGTCTGGCCCCGCCAGATTTATCTCAAAGCTAGGGGTGAAGTACTCTCCTGGTTTGAACAGGACTAACTCAACTATTTTAGAAGAAGTTGTTGTGCCGTCATCATTTCTTCTGGAAGAAGGAGGATATTGCCTGATGAGTTCAAATTCCCCCCATTTCCCAGGTAGTGAAGGGAACAACACGTTGGATCCGTCTTTATGTATTACCAGTATTTCAAGAGCAATAGGATCTCCAACTGTTAATTTAGAGGATTCCACCTCCAATGATATTTCAAATAGAGGTGATTGAGCGATTGCAGTCCCAAACCCAACGACTAGTATTAATGTTGAGGTACCCAAAACCATTATTAATCTTATTTGGGAAGTTAATACAAAAAACGGTGCTCGTTCGGGCTTAATGTTTTCTCTTGGCGTAACTAGGCTTCTCATAGCGAATTCCAATGGTTTTATTGGGTTTACTTTCCGAGCTAACTCTTGAATTTCCTGGCACGTTTTCTGAAAAATAAAGCTAAGTCATTGATGTAATCATTTTCTGTGTTAACTGGTATTCTATCCACTCCAGCTTTGTGAAAAACATCTAGTTTGGACGCAGTAAAATCCGTCACTTTGGCTGTAAATGCTTTCCGCCAATCTGGGTCACTAGTGTCGATAGCATGGAACTCCGAAGTTTCAGAATCTTCCAGCATCATTAGGCCCATACTTGGGATGTTTTTTTCTAAAGGATCATGTACATCAATTGCTATAATGTCGTGGCGGCGATTTGTTATTGAAATTGATTGGCTATAATTTTCCGCACGGGTCAAGAAATCAGATATGAAAAAGATAATGCTGTGTTTTCTAAGGACACGATTGACTGTCTCTAGAGCTAATGCAATGTCAGTGCCGGCACCACTAGCATTGAAAGCAATCATTTCCCTGATTATCCGTAGGACATGTGTACGTCCTTTCTTTGGGGGTACGTACAATTCGATTTTATCTGTAAAAATTATCAGTCCCACCTTGTCATTATTATTTGTAGCTGCGAAGGCTATTACTGCTGAAATTTCTGCTGACAACTCACGTTTGAATCGATATGCACTGCCAAAGTTGGATGACTGGCTGGCATCGAGAACAATCATCACTGTTCGTTCTCGCTGTTCTCGGTATTGACGAATATAAGGACTTCCCATACGTGCTGTAACGTTCCAGTCAATGAATCGGATTTCATCTCCGGGATTGTAGGGCCGGACTTCTTGGAATTCCATTCCTTGCCCTTTAAAAACTGATTGATATGCACCAGAGAAAGTATCCCGTACCATCTCTTTGGTGGTTATTTCAATCTGTCGTACCTTGCGGTAGATTTCTGAAGAGATCATTTATGGTACTTCAATGTGATCCAATATTTTCTGGATGATTTCTGAACTAGTTATTTCCTGAGATTCGGCTTCGTAGCTAACGATGATACGGTGCCTAAGTACGTCGGCTGATAACTCTTTGATATCGTCCGGATTCACATAGCCACGACCATTGATAAATGCGTTAGCTCGTGCGGCATTAATCAGGTATATTCCTGCCCGTGGTGACGCTCCATAAGAAATTAGTTCTTCTAGCTCAGGAAGGCCAATTGCTGTAGGTTGTCTTGTGGCGCTTATAAGGTCTAGTACGTATTCTTTCACTTTGTCGTCAACATATATTTGCTGGACGATCTTTCTGGCCTGGAGAATAGTCTCTACATCGACCACTGGATTCAAATCGATTTTTGAATCACTGGTTACACGGTTTATTATCAATCGTTCTTCATCTCGCGATGGGTACTCTACTACCACCTTAAGCATGAAACGATCTACTTGCGCTTCCGGGAGCGGATAAGTCCCCTCTTGTTCGATCGGATTTTGAGTAGCAAGGACAACAAACAGTTCCTCTAAAGCGAAAGTTGTATCACCGATAGTTACTTGGCGTTCCTGCATTGCTTCCAAAAGAGCGCTCTGGACTTTAGCTGGTGCTCTGTTAACTTCGTCAGCTAGTATCAAATTGGAAAAAATCGGTCCTTTGTGAACGCTAAATCCGCTGGATGAAGGGTTATATATCTGCGTACCTACCAGGTCAGCAGGCAATAAATCTGGCGTAAACTGGATTCGAGAAAATCCGGCTTGAACGGTTTCTGCAAGGCTTTTGACTAAAGTTGTTTTGGCTAAGCCTGGAACGCCTTCTATTAGAATATGGCCATCCGTTAATAATCCTATGATGACACGTTCAACCAGAGTATCTTGCCCCACAATAACTTTGCGCAGTTCGGATACCAGCGCTTTTATGAAAACAGCTTCATTTTCGACTGCTGCATTCATCTCGTGAATGCTGTTGTTTTGCATAAGTTGCTCCTGAATATGAGTGAGCCGCAGAGGTACAGTGTGTTGAATGCCTTGTGGTTCGACGATCGTACCGATGTTTAGTATAACGATTGGAACCTAGTTTAGTTAGGTGCGGAACGTTCTTTTATCGATTTGTCAGCTTCAGGTACTGAATTGGCTAAGATTTACCTCTTCTCAATACTTTTCCTGGTGTGGCACCTGTGTGAGTACCGTTTTTCACAACCGGAACACCGTTTACTAGTACGTGAGGTATCCCGTTTGGATATTGATGGGGATTTTCCCAAGTAGCATTATCTATAACTTTCTCTGAGTCAAAAATAACTATATCTGCAACCATCCCTGTTTTGATAATGCCACGTTCTTTCATATTCATCCGGATGGCAGGAAATCCAGACATCTTGTGTACGGCTGTCTCCAATGACAAAACATTTTCTTCCCGTACATATTTACCAAGAATCCTTGGATAAGTTCCATAAAACCTGGGGTGAGGTAAAGCATTAGCATAGGCTCCGTACGGTGATACTGCACGGCCATCGGAGCCTATCATGGACAGTTCATGGCTCATGAAATATTTCACATCTTCTTCTACCCGATTGTGAACTCTTGTTGGAACTGATCCATTTTCTTCTTCCATTACTTGTAGGACTGCCTCTGCGGGTTCAATGTTGCGTTCTAGGGCAATTTCTTCCACATTTTTCCCTACGAGATGTTTGTTTTTATCAGAACGTATGTAAGCTACATACCAGGTGTTCCATAAAGGAGACAGTCCGTCTAGACCTTGAGCAACTTCTTCTCTTATACGGGGCCGGATTTTGGGATCTTTTATCCGTGCAACGAATTCGTCCACAGATCCGGCTTGTGCCCAAATAGGTATTGCCTGATTCAATCCTGCGCCAGCAGCTGTGTATGGGTACATGTCGTAAGTAATATCCAGCCCTTGTTCACGTGCATTAACCAATAAATCGACCATTTGTGGGCCTTCACCGTACACACGGCGATCGATTATAGCCATGTGCGAGAATTGTACAGGGATGGAACCTCGTTGGCCTATTTCAATTGCCTCCTCAATGGAGGACAAGTGTTTGCCATTACCTACTCTAGCATGAGTGACGTAAAATGCCCCTTCATACCTATTTACTACACTGCAAAGCTCAATCACATCGTCTGTGGTCGCGAAGCACGAAGGCGCTACGGATAGCCCCGTTGAAAGTGAGAACGCACCCATTTCCATTGATTCAGAAGCAAGTCTTTTCATAGAGTCCATCTGCTCGGGAGTTGGGGGCTCATCTTTTGTGGCTCCTGAGGCGACCTGTAAAGCGGCTTGGCCTAATTGAGGAGCCACGTTTATGCTGATGCCTGCTGATTCAAGAGCATCTGCCCACTCGTCAAGAGTGTTCCATGTCCATTCCGTGTGGGTTATAAGTGTTTTGCCAAGATTCCGTTGTAGGGCAGACGGACCATTTTCCCCCGCAGGGAAAGGGGAATAGCTACAGTTACCCGTGACTTCGGTCGTCACTCCTTGGTAGATCTTACTTTCTCCACCTGGATCATCAAATAAAGTGACGTCGGAATGGCTATGCATATCGATAAATCCGGGCGCTACGATTTTGCCAGACGCGTCGATATGATTTTTTGCTTGTGTATCACTAAGAGAGCCAATGGCTTCTATTCGACCATCGGAAATTCCTATGTCTCCTTTGAATCTCGGAGAATTGGAGCCGTCAATGATTGTGCCGTTTTTTATTAGAGTGTCAAAACCCATGCTTGTGCTCCTGATTTCGGTTTAGTTACTGAACTTGTGATATTAGTTCTTCAATTTATCGCATCAATCTGGGAGGTTTTCTTCAAAGAATCTTTGCCAGTTGCGCCACATAATATTCTCGATGTCCGCGGTACTGTATCCTCTATTAGCCATAACCTCAGCAACCTTCTGGTAATCTACAACCGTGTCAATTTCAAGAGGAGCGTTGGCCGCACCTCCCTGTCCATCTGTGTCTCCTCCTATTGCCGAGTGCAGGGAATTGCCTGCTAATTGGGAAACGTGATCGATATGATCGACGAAATTGTCTAGGGTAACGTCTTCTTTGGTGAAGGGCGGTTGTTCGGGGAGATTTTGCCAATCAACGCCAGTAGGCCAGAGCATGTGAGAATCCATGGAATGGCCGATCACAGCACCTCGTTCAATTATTCTCTTGATCTGGTGGTCTGGGAATTGTCGTTCTCCGGGGCAAACTGACCGACAATTTTGGTGACTCGCCAGCACAGGCCCGTTCCACATGTCTAATTCCTGACGGACGGCTTCGTCTGATGTGTGGGACACATCGAGTATCATGCCAAGTGACTCCATTTCCGTTAACAATTCAGTTGCAGGAGGTAAAAGGCCTCCATCGATACCTGTACCTGTTCCGTGTGAATATCTGCTTA
>CEVA01060289.1_pt1 | contig 16306 bp, 19 predicted proteins | sample 361521 | NCBI WGS metagenome assembly CEVA01 (sample SAMEA2622823, study PRJEB7988) | marine metagenome | isolation source: saline water (ENVO:00002010), including
CTAGTTTATAAATTCTAATGAAAAAATATTAGAATTAAAAATAGATGAAAATGAATATATCTAATACAAAAAATATTTATATCTCATGATTGATATAAATAGAGACTAAGCATAGATAATTATATATACTTAGATAGGATTCTCAATGTATTATCCAATGGATAACACTGCATGGGTATTTTTACTAGAAATATCTAAAAACTTATAAGTCTGATTCTAGTGTATCTCCACCATTAACAAATGTTTCCAAATTTCTTCGAGCATTATCATCAGTAAATTGTCTTGGGGGAGATTTCATGTAATAAGATGAAGGCGCCAATATTGGACCCTTCATCTTTCTATCCAATGCAATCTTACAACAACGTATTGCATCAACGACAACACCAGCCGAATTAGGACTATCAGAAACTTCTAATTTTAATTCTACATTTATGGGAATATCAGCAAAGCCTTTACCTTCCATCCTAATGTAGCACCATTTACTATCTTCTAACCAGGGGACATGATCACTAGGGCCTATATGAACATTCTCATCTGACAAAACTCGATCAACTTGAGATCTAACAGATTCAGTTTTAGATATTTTCTTAGAAACTAATCTTTCTTGTTCAAGCATATTAAGAAAATCAGAATTTCCGCCAAAATTTAGCTGATAAGATTTATTTAATTCAACTCCTCTTTCAACAAATAATCTAGTTAACACCCTATGTACGATAGTAGCTCCAACTTGTGATTTTATATCATCACCAATAACAGGTAACTCAGCATCTTCAAATCTCTTTTGCCAGTATCCCTCACCACTACTTGCTATAAAAACAGGGATACAGTTAACAAAACCACAACCAGCAGCAATCAACTGTTCAACATACCATTTAGTTGCTGATTCTGAACCAACTGGTAAATAATTAACAACAACGTCAACTCCTAAATCTTGTAAAATTTTTGTAACATTAGATGTTTTACCTGGTGCTTTTTTAATTACCGATGAAAGATATTTCCCAATACCATCATGGGTCATTCCTCTTTCAACTTTAACACCCATAGGTGGAACATCTTGAAATTTAATTGCATTATTTGGAGATGCAAAAATTGCCTCCGATAAATCCAATCCAACTTTAGAGTCATTCACATCAAATGCAGCTACAACATTAATATCTCCAACTGAATAATTATCCATAACTGGATACATTAATCCATTAACTTTATCGTCTGGACCAACATCTTTATATTTTTGTATACCTTGTATTAATGAAGATGCACAATTACCGACTCCCAGTAAAGCAACTCTTATTTCACTCATACTTCCACCTTATATATCAATTTTTTATTAACTAAAATTTAAACCGCATTAGAAATTATATCAGTGAGTTGCGTATCAGTCATCCCAATACTTTTTAAATATCTATATGTTCCACCAAATTTAGTCTCTATATAACTAAGAGTTCTATACATTGTCTTTGGTGGACTAGCAAAATCCTGGTATTGTTTCCACGTACTAAATGGAGCAATGTTGATGCCTGTTGCAGGATCAGCGTCTGTTTGTTCATCATGTTCATATAAATACTTAGAAGACACCCCATAATCATCTACAATCATATCAGTATTTACTCCCAACAGAGACAATAAGAGCCCACTAACTAAACCCGTTCTGTCTTTACCTCCAGCACAATGGTACAAAATAGGAAATAATTCTTTTCTTGAAAATAAATTAAATATTTCTCTTAACTGAACTTTACGCTCATTTAACCAAAGTTCATGCTCCTCAAATCTAAGATTTTCATGATGTCTTGCTAATTCTAACCTCTCATTATCACTAGAAAAAAAACTTGGAACAATTATCGGTTTTATATCAACTACAAGGTCAATATTAAAATAGTTTCCACCTAATTCTTGCATCATATTTCCAACACTATCTTTTATTTCTTCAGGTGCTCTCAAGTCAAGAATAGTTTTTACCTTATAAACACTTTTTATTTTTTTAAAAGATTCTTTTGAAATTTCATCTAATTTAGCTGATCTAAAAAACATTCCTGCTTCAATTAATTTTTTATCCAAATAAGAAATTGGACCTAAATCTCGTAAATTTTTTGACCCTTCAATCTCTATCAACTTTCCCATGACATAAACCTCAAAAAATACCACTACTATTTACAAACATGCTAGAAAACTCACATTTCTAGCATACTATACAAAGTACAATCTTAGCATTATCATGCATTTAAAATAATAATTATTAAAAAAATCTAAAATAATTAGGAGTAATAATGAGTATACAAAGAATCAATCCTTCTAAATTACAAACTCCACTAGCTTCATACAGCCAAGTAGTTAAAAAAGGTCCAATTATTACAACAGCTGGACTAATACCCACTAACACAGATGGTTTAATTGTAGGAGAAGGTGATATTAAAAAACAAACAACCCAAACCCTCGAGAATCTTGTGATTGCTCTAGAAGCTGTAGGTGCAACATTAGATGATGTTGTAAAAACTACAATTTACTTAAGTAATCTAGAAAATTTTAAAGAGATGAATGAAGTTTACAATAAATACTTTGAGAAAAATCCACCTGCACGAGCTACAATTGGAGCTCAACTTGTACTTCCAAGTCTACTATTTGAAATTGATGCTATTGCTATTGTAGATTAATTCAATAACCCCTATTGTGGGGTTCTTCAGGAGAAAATATTGAGTCATCAGGTAATTTAGTATATTTACTTTTCTGTAATTTAGGAGCAAAAATACCGATCAGTAATCGACCTAATAAGAATGCACCAAACATTGATATAAGTCCTGTAAGGAATTGTCTACGTAATAGCCTCTGATCAGATTTAATAAATTTACTCATAGTAAATTACCTTATATTCCAAATATATACCAAAAACTATAATAACCATTTAATACTAGAAAAATCAATTATTAATCAAGCAAACCCTGTAGATTTTTATGATAAAATGTTATTTCTTAATAATAAACGAGGATTAAATGTCAACTAACGAATTACCCTTACTACCCACAACAGTTATAGGAAGTCATGCAATACCTAGTTGGTTTTGGACAGCAATCGAATCTATTGACAAAGATGAATATGGACCAACTGATATTACTGAAACTTTTAATGACGCTGTAACAATTGCTATTCAAGATCAAGAACAAACAGGGATTGATATTATTAGTGATGGAGAAATGCAAAGATGGTATTTTGTTCAAAAATTTTATAGTCGTATGAAAGGCCTTGTAAATGATCCTCCTCTGCGAAAAATTGGACTATATGGATATGACACACCTCCACGATACCACAATACATCACGTATAGAAGTGCCTAATGGATTAGGTATAGTTGAAGAATTTTCAGCAGCAAAGACTAAGACAAATAAACCAATCAAAGCTACTTGTCCTGGTCCTCTAACATTAACAATGCATATACGACCACATAAACCCTATAACAATCGTTTAGACCTTGCCAATGACTTTGCTGAAGTAATTAACTTGGAGTTAAAGAATTTAGTAAAAGCTGGAGCTGATTATATTCAATTAGATGAACCTTCATTTGCAGTAATACCTGGTGAATTAGATGACTGGGTTAATCTTTTTAATAAAGCTACAAATGGAGTAAACGCGAAAATTGCATTACACATATGCTTTGGAAACTTAACAAGTCGTCCCAGAGGAAAAAGAACTTATGAATGGATGTTCCCTAAAGTATTAGAGACAAACTCCGATCAACTTGTACTTGAATACGCAAACAGAGAAATGTCTGAAATAAATCTTTGGAAAAAATTCAATATCACTAGAGAATTAGGTGCAGGCGTTATTGATATTAAATCATTCTATATTGAAACCCCTGAAGATGTAGCTGAAAGAATTGATGCTATCCTACAATATTGTGACCCAGAAAAATTATATATCAATCCAGATTGTGGATTCTTCCAACTTCCTAGGTGGGTTACAGTTAAAAAACTTGAAGCAATGGTTAAAGGAACTAAAATTGTCAGACAAAAACTCCTAGGTAACAGCTAAACAATGGTTAATTGTGCTTAATATTACATTAAAAGCTAAAGAGAAATTAAATCAGATATCAGCAGAAAAAAATATCTGGCCTCTTCAGTTTCTCCGACTAACTATACCACCAATATGGTCGGGAGAAGGAGATTTTGGAATAGTTATTGACAATGCTAATGAAGATGATATACAAATCAATTTTGAAAATAAAACTATCCTATTAATTGAATCATTAATCAACGAATCATTGTCAAATTCTACTCTTGACTATATCGAATCTGGAAAACAAATCGGATTTAATTTAGATATATATCCTGCAGACAATAATATATCAAATTAATCCCCAAGATTACTGCTTATTTTCAAAATCATTCAAACATTGATTCTCATTTATAAAAAATCCGGAGGAGTAAATGGACGGTCCAAGAGCTTGCACTTTATCAGATGTTGAAAGTTCTATAGAACTGATAAACAAGACTTTTAGAGAAGAAACAGGTCAAGACATCAGAACAGACTATCCACTAGTATATGACTCATCAATGCTCGAATTTCGCCGAATCATAAAAATTAATGATACAGTCGTAGCCCATGTTCCTATTGCACCTCGACTTATATTAAGAGATGGCGACCAAATAATGTCTGGATTAATCAGCGCAACAGTTACTCATCCGGACTATAGAAAACAGGGTCTAGGGACATTATGCTTAGAAGACTGTGTACGAATAATGCATCAACGAAATTGGCCAATGTCTATACTTTGGACGTTAGAACCTACTTTCCCCTTTTATCAGAATTCTGACTGGGAAGCTGTTGGTTCACAGGGTTTTGTTTATAAATTAACAGAACAAGATTCAATGTTATTTAATAAAAACTCATACCTTAAAATTATCGAATATGATAAAGACAATAACGATCACCTAGATGGAATAATGCGAATACACGATGCAGAACCAATAAGAATTTCAAGAAGTATTACTGATTATCAAATTCTATTTGACTTGCCAAAAAGCAAAACCATCTTAGCTTTTGATGATAGTAGCCTAATAGCGTATTTAACTTTTGGTTGGAGTACGAATAAACCAGGTATTATCGAGTCTGGAGGATTGACTGAAGGGATTGAGTCATTGATTAAATATTTCCTGGAAAATGAAATGAGAGATAAAAATACACAAGCTCTAGTCCCCCTCCATAAAACAACAATGGGAGAATTGTTAAATTCAAAGAAACCCAAAGATTGCTTACCTATGGAAAAAGCTCAAGGTATGGGTTACCAAATGAATAGAATCAACAACATGGAAGTATTGTTAAAAAGCATGTACAAATATTTTCAAATAAAATCAATCAATTTAAATACTTCTTTCAGTATTTCACTAAAAGATACAAATGAAACTGTTGGAATTTCATTAAATAAAGGCAAAGTTGAAATATCTAATCACAAACAACCTCGACATATAAATCTAAGCCGTAGGAATCTTACTCAACTGATATTCGGCACTCATCATAAGATATCGAAAATAGAAATAGATCTTGATCTAAAAAAAATATTCGACTCCATATTCCCATATCGTTTTACCATCTGGCCATTAGATAAATGTTAAATATTTAAATAGGAGTACTATCGCGAAATTTATTTGAAGGAATAAAAGATGTCTCCTCTGGATTACGTGGCTCACTTATCCATAAGTCTCTATTAGGATGCATTCCAGCACCAAATTTTGCCGAGACAGATGAATGTCTCATTCTATTAAGTAACCTAGTATCTACTACACCAAGAGAAGGATGGACTCCACCATTAGATTTAACCGTTTTTTCCCATGCTAATTTTCTTTTATTCAAAATTGAAGTATGAGAAAGTTCAATACAATTAATTTGATTAGTATTTAAATCTACTATTATGGTATCTCCATCTTCTATCAATCCAATTTCTCCACCTAAAGCAGCCTCTGGACCAACATGACCAATCACAAGTCCAACTGAACCACCAGAAAACCTGCCATCTGTCATTAGTCCTACAACTATTCCTTGTTGTCTACACAAAGTTGTAATACGTGAGGTAGAATCTAACATTTCAGGCATTCCAGGCGCACCACTTGGACCTTCATAACGTACTATCACCATATCATGATCTTTAAAGGTATGAGGCTTATTTTTTAGTGTATCCAACAAACTACTTTCAGCATCAAATACCTTTGCTTTTCCATTAAAAACATTATTTTCTAATCCACCTTCAACTCCTGCAAGTTTTAATACTGCAGTATGTTCGGTTGAAAGATTACCTCCTAGAATCCTCAATCCTCCAGTATTTTTATACGGAGTTTTTACTGTATAAATCACAGTACCATCAGGGATAGGAGGATTCAGTCTATCTACCTGTTGAGCAAGAGTTTCACCAGTACATGTAAGAGTTTCTCCATTTAAAAGTCCTGCATTTAGTAACTCTCTTACAATAACTTGAACTCCACCCTTAGCATCAATATCAATCATTGAATAATTTCCAAAAGGTCTAGCATTTACTAAAACAGGAACAACATCATGCGATAAATAATTAAATTCTTCAGGTGACATTATATCTTCAAAAAAATTAATATATCCTGCAGCCCTTGCTATTTCTGGAGCATGTAGTAAAACATTTGTAGAACCACCAATTGCCATCGAAGTAATCATTGCATTTCTGATTGAATCTCTATTAACAATATCTCGTGGAGTAATTTGATTTTCTATTAAAGAACATAGATATCCAACTAATTCTTTAGGAAACTGCTCAATTCTTCTAACATCATCTGAAGGGGGAGAAACCATATGAAGTGGTTCCATACCTAATACACCAAAAAAAGTTTGCATTGTATTGTATGTAAACATGCCAGCACAACTTCCGAACCCAGGACATGCCTCACAAGCAATCCTCTTTTTCATATCTTCATCTTCACTTCCAGCAACTTGAAATCCAGAAATTATGTCTATTTTTTCATTTGTTACTGAATCTAATCCAGGATGAATCGCTCCATCTGACATAATAATTGCCGGCCTGTTATGCTCAAGTATCGCTGCTAATGTACCAACTGGTGGCTTATCACAAGCAACAACTGCAATAATTCCTTCTAAACCACTAGCACTTAAGTGTTCACAAACTGAATCGTGTGTAACTTCACGTCCAATTAATGAATAACGCATTTCTTTAGTTCCGTTCCGCATACCATCTGAAGTTGCAATAGTATATTCTGGCTGAATCAACCTCATCCTTATCTGATCAATACCATAACCTATCTTTTGACGTAAAGTTTCCTGTATTACTTCAACCTTAGTTTGTACTCCTAAATAACACTGTGAATCTCCCTTGTTTCCCACAACACCAACAGAAGGTTCATGAATAAGGTCAACTTCTGTACCAAGTTCTCTGGCAATACCAAACGTCTGTGCGCTTCTTCCTGGATTATTATCTATTAGTACCGGTTTAGAATTTCGCATTAAATAATCTCCACAGATATATTCTTAATTTATAGCATATAACATATTTACTACTATAATGAATGGTTAATTCATATATAAATTAATGATTTTACTAATTAGATTTTTATTTCTGAACGTTTTGCTTCCACCAATTCATTTCATAAAAAATAAATACAAGCCCACCCAATAAGACTACACTTAAATATGTAATTGTCCGGTCAACTAAAGTAATAGCTACAGCAGACTCTCTTGAAACCCCTAACATTAATACTCCTACTAACCCAGGTTCTACTACCCCTATACCCCCAGGCGTAGGAAATACTGATAAAAGTGCTCCAGCTAGTGCTACCAAAATAGCATGCTCAGGTGTAATAGTTAACCCTAATGCAAGCACTACACAATAAAGCCGTAAAATTTCTAATATCCAACCAATTAAACCTAAGAAAGAAACTAAAAAAAGATTAGATTTAATTCCTAAAAATCCTCGGTAAAATCTTAGATAAATACCAACAAAAACATTTGGTGCATACTTTCTTAATTGAGCAGGACCAATAAATTTAACAAACATCAAAAAAACTACAGCAATACAACTTAACGCTAAAGCAGATACAAGAATATAATTCGCTGTTCCTATATCATTCCCTAGAGAATATATCCCCAAACTAAAAATCAATAACAAAAGCAACATACTAATGTCAGTTATTCTCTCTGAAACTATTGTTCCTAAAGCCCAAAATGTAGACTTATTCATTAACTTAGCTAAAGCAAGTGATCTAAAAATATCCCCCATACGTAACCAGGTAATGGTATTAACAAACCAACCTTCTAAAATTAATCGAGAAAATATAAAAGTTGAAGGATGTACAAAATTGGTACTATTTCCTTTTTTATTAGAATTCGAAAGAATCTTCCATCGTAAGCCTCTAAACCAAAAACTTAAATAATATAAAAATGTCGCCAAAAAATATAAATCTAAGGATGTACTGCGTATAATATTCCAAGTTGCTGCCCAATCAATTTGAAAAAGTTTTAATAACAAGAAAAACAGACTAGATATAATAATCAAAAAAATGATTTTAGTTAATATCGTAGATCGCCCACTTAATTTGAGTAAATTGTTAGGAATATTATTTAATGTCATATAAATACTTAATCTATTAATGGACGTTTTTGAGGAATTCCAGACCGTCGAGGAAATTTTTCTGGAGTTTGCTTACATTTGTCTATAATAACAAATATTCTTTGTGGCAACGATTCATTTCCTTCTAATTCAACTAATTGGTTGATACTACCTCCTAATAAATCAATTGTTTTGAATAATTTTGTAACTTCCTTAGTCACTGATTTACCTTTATAAAAAATAGTAGTACCGCCAATACGACAAAAAGGTAGAGTTAATTCAAGAGAAATAGGTAAAGAAGCTAACGCTCTTGAAAATACTACATCAAATTTTTCTCGAAATGTATCTGTTCTTGCTAAATCTTCAGCCCTTCCTTTAACAACCGAAACATTGGGTAACTCAAGATTCTTAAGTAACGAATTCAAAAAATCTACCTTTTTACCTCGACTTTCTAAAAGAGTAATTTTATTTTGAGGGAAAACAATACCTAATGGCAATCCTGGAAAACCTCCCCCCGTACCAACATCCAAAAAACTTTTCTTTTTAAAAAAATCTAAAGATCTAGCTCTAAATATATTCAATGAATCCCAGAAATGTTTAAAATAAATTGCTTCTTCACCTTCAATACTCGTTAAATTAATTTTATTATTCCAATCGGATAAAATATGATAATAAAGTTTAAATTTATCCAATTGGGCATTGTTGAGCTTTACCCCAAAATCTAAAGCAATATCATATAATTGTTTTTGAACCAAAATAGTAACCTATCAGATAATCATGAACATCATAACTTATATTTACATATTAGTTGAAGCTAATATACAATACTTTTATAACATTTCGTAATAACAAAAAAGGAAGTCTTACCTAGTGCAAAACCCTAAAGCTCTCACTCCTGAACAAGTAAAACGTTATAGTCGACACATAATCATGCCTCAGGTGGGAAGTGTTGGACAAAGAAAACTCCTCGAATCAAAAGTACTTATTATTGGTGCTGGTGGGCTTGGATCACCAGTAGCTCTCTACTTAACCCTAGCAGGTATAGGTACTATTGGAATTGTTGATTTTGATACAGTTGATATTAGCAATCTTCAAAGACAAATATTGCATTACGACACTGATATAGGGCGTCCAAAAGTTATTTCTGCAAAGGAAACCCTAAAATCTTACAATAAAGAAGTTCAAATAAACTTACATGAAGAGCCCCTAACATCTGAAAACGCTCTAGAGATAATAAATAATTATGATGTAGTTATTAATGGTGCAGATAACTTTCCAGCGCGATATTTAACTAATGATGCCTGTCAAATGTTAGGTAAGCCTCTTGTAGATGGTAGTATTCTTCTTTTTGATGGACAGGCAACAGTATATGAACCAGAAGGGCCATGTTACCGTTGTCTTTTTCCAACACCACCTCCACCAGGAGAAGTACCTAGTTGTTCTGAAGCTGGTGTCTTAGGAGTTTTACCAGGCATGGTAGGTACTATTCAAGCAACTGAAGCAATTAAATTAATTACCGGCATTGGAAATACTTTATCTGGTCGATTATTATTAATTGATGCATTAACTATGGAATTTCGAACAGTAAAAATACGTCGGGACCCTAATCACCATCCAATAAACGAACTGGTCGATTATTTTGAATTCTGTGGAATGCCACAACAAACTAATCCATAATTAATTTTCAGAATCATTGTCATCATCTTCCAACTCATTATCTTCAATAATTAAATCTCTTGCATTTTGAATAAGAGGTTTAATTTTACCCACTACATCTAAGTGTGCCGAAATATACTTTAATCCAACAGGTCGTTGAGTTGTTTCATTATCCAAAATTAAATTAACCGTCTTAAAACCAAGCGCTCGACCTAAAAATCCATGATTATCTTGTATGTCAGTTAACTTATCTAAAGGAATAGTATATTGCTGACTACCAAAAAGACCACCTCGATTATAAATAAATTTGTCAGAATAGAATATATATCTAGTCTTCTTCCAGGAAGCAAATCTTGGGATTAAAATTACAATTGAAACTACGGCTCCTAATATTGGCATTCCTTCAATAAGTATATCTGTATAATAAATAAATGCTATGATTAATAACCATGGTATTGATGACCATACCCATGCATACTGAACCTGTTGTATACTCATAACTGGCTCTGTAACTTCATCCACATCTTTTCCATCCACATCTTTATTGGAATCTGGAGTAAATTTACTATACTTAACCATCAAATACCTCTGTACGTTTCATAATGACATTATGCGAATTTATTCAAAATTTATAAACTCTACTATATCACGTTAAATCATTAAATTTAAACAAATTATGGAAATACATTAATGTACTATATATATTCCATATTTTTACTGTATCATTTGAGTATGAATAGATACAAACTTGAGATTATAAAATAATACAAATACGAGGAGAGTTTCTATGAAAATCTACACTAAAAAAGGTGATACAGGTAAAACGTCTTTACTTTATGGTAAAGAAGTAGAAAAATTCGATCCTAGGTGTGAAGCATATGGAACTATAGATGAAGCTGTTGCATCTTTAGGTTTGGTAAAATCTCTCTCCAATAATAATGAATTGATAAATTACCTTACAACTATTCAAAAAGAACTATTTATAATAGGATCTGAATTAGCAACACCAGTAGATACCAAAGTAAATCCTAACAAAAATCTTCCTAAAATTTCGAAGGTAAATGTCACCAACATTGAAAAAAAAATTGACCGCCTTACATCTGATATTGAAATAGAAAACGAATTCATTTTACCAGGTACTTCTACTATCTCAAGTTGTCTTCATTTAGCAAGAGCTATCATCCGTCGATGTGAAAGGCAAATAGTAAAACTATATCAAGACGACCAATTATCAAACATCGTTATCCTTCACTATATTAATAGATTATCTGATTTCATTTTTGTTCTGTCTAAATACGAAGATCGCAATGAAAATGAAGAACACGTTAAGGTTAGCAAATTATAAAATTAGTAAATATACAATATTTCTAAACTTACTTTCGTAACTTTAATACTGTTATACTATAAATTTACAATATTTATAGCTACTTTATTTAAAACATAGTAAAAATCCCCCAGAATAAACCCTTAAATATCACCTAATAAGATTTATGAGCCAAATTAAAATATCAATAATTAAATACGGTTCTGGGAATCTACATAGTGTCAAAAAAATCCTAGAAAAATTTGGATCTTCAACTACTATTACTGACAATCCAAATGAAATAGTAAATAGTGACGTGATAGTATTCCCCGGACAAGGATCCAATGATACAGCAATGCGTCAATTGCGTGAAAAAAATTTAGTTGACCTAATTCGTAATCATGTTATATCTGGAAAATATTTTCTAGGAATCTGTTTAGGATTACAATTACTTTTTGAAACTTCTGAAGAAGGTATTGAACCATGTTTGAACTTAATCCCAGGAAATGTAAAACAATTTCCTAGAGACCAAAAAAGACCTCATATGGGATGGAATCAAGTCACTTTAACAGACAATCATCCTCTATTCAATGGAATCAATTCTGATGAATTTTTTTATTTTGTACATAGTTATTACGTAGAACCTTCTGCATCAAAAATCATTAAAGGAACCACTAGATACGGGTTAAACTTCTCTAGTGTTATTTCTATAGGAAATATGATTGGAGTACAATTCCATCCAGAAAAAAGTGGATTTGTAGGTTTAAAGTTTTACGAAAATTTCATCGAATTAGTTAAATCAAAAAAGAATCTATCATGTTACTAATTCCAGCAATAGATATATACCAAGGTAAATGCGTACGACTTTTTCAAGGAGATTTTGAAAAAGAAACAGTTTTCTCAACTGAACCTGAAATAATTGCAAAACAGTGGATGGAAGCAAAAGTTAAAAGGATACATATTGTTGATTTAGATGGGGCTAAACAAGGTAGTTTAATCAATTCAAAAACCATTCAAAAAATAATTTCATCAGTTAATTGTACTGTTCAACTTGGTGGAGGAATTAGAACTATTTCTCTTGCTCAACAAGCATTAGACTTGGGAGCAACAAAAATCATAGTAGGTTCTGCTATTATTGAAAACATAAATTTCTTAAAACAACTCACTAAACATTTTAATCCAAACAACATCATTATAAGTCTAGATACTATAGGAGATAACATTGCAATTCATGGATGGACTACTAAACTTCCAATAAAAATAAATACTATATTAAAAAAAATAGAAGCATTCGGCATTTCTGAATTTGTTTATACAGATGTCCTAAAAGATGGAACTTTATCCTCTCCTAATTTCAATCAAATTGAGATCATTAACAAAAATACTAATATGAATATGATCGTCGCTGGTGGTATTTCAGATATCACTCATTTGGAGCATTTAAAAAATATTGGAATACATGGCTGTATTATTGGTAAAGCACTCTATACTGGTGATATTATTCTTACAGAAGCAATGTCAACTATCAATAATAAAACCTAATATATGAAGGAGACCTATCAATAAATGACAACTAAAAAAACAGCTCGTAGCAAACAACAAAAATCATCTCCCAAAAAAGATTTACCTATAATAGATATTCATAGATTGCTTTCACTTATACCAATGTTTCCACATCATAACATTGGCATTTTCCCTACTGGAGACGGTACATCTCTTACTATCCCTCTTGCCAAAAATGTTTATTATGGATCAGTCGATGCAATTGATTACCACCAAAAAATGTTAGATCAAACAAAAAAAACTCTCATGAAAAATAAATTGACTAATGTAGAGCTTCATATAACAAAAGATGATAAATTACCACTAAAAAATAGTTCACTAGATGGAATGATCCTTCCATTTCCAAAACAAGAAATAGCAAATATACAAACAACATTAAAAGAAGTATCTAAATGTTTAAAAAATTTAGGCTGGGTTGTGGCAATTGAATGGCACAAAACCCAAACTCCAATTGGCCCTCCACAAACGAAAAGAATTGCAGGATCTACTTTAAGAACCTATTTTGAAAAAATAGGTTTTAGATTTATTTCTTATCGTAGTTTTGATGAAAATTATTACATACTTCTTATGAGGAAATAAAAATGTTAACAAAGCGCCTCATCCCTTGTCTAGATATTGATAAAGGAAGAGTAGTCAAAGGTGTTAGTTTTGAAAATATTCGTGATGCTGGTGACCCAGTAGAACTCGCAGTTTTTTACGATAAATCTGGTGCTGATGAATTAATTTTCCTTGATATCACTGCCAGCTCTGAAGAACGTAATACAATGATTGATGTTGTAAAAAACATATCTGAAAAGATATTTATCCCTTTTACAGTTGGTGGAGGCATTCGGTCTATCACTGATATACAAAATATGTTAGAAGCAGGAGCAGATAAAGTTTCAATTAATACCGCCGCAATTAAAAATGAAAAACTCATTAATCAATCTTCTAAATTCTTTGGTAACCAATGTATCGTAGTAGCCATTGATTTTAAAAAAATCCCACCCAATAACCCATTACATAAAAATGATTCTATAGACCCTGAACTTGCCATTACAACAAACTCAAAATGGGAAATTTATACTCACGGCGGACGTAATTCTACTGGAATAGATGCAATTAAATGGGCTCACTACGCTGCTTCTATGGGGGCAGGTGAATTACTAGTAACAAGTATGGATTATGATGGTCAAAAAAGTGGTTACGACATTGAATTTCTCAATGTCCTTTCAAAAACTATCCAAGTCCCAATCATTGCAAGTGGTGGAGCTGGAACTTTAGAACATTTAGTTGAGGCAATTACTTTAGGGCATGCAGATGCTGTACTAGCGGCAAGTATTTTTCATTTTGGAATATATTCTATTGAATCAGCAAAAATACATATGAGTAATAAAGGAATCCCTGTTCGACCAATCCAATAGTAAACAAAATAAAAGTAATTTCTAATTAGGAGGAATGTTTATGGTTAAACTAGATAACAACCAACTGGTTCCTACAATAATACAAAATGCCACAACAAATGATGTGATCACATTAGCATATATGTCCCCGGAATCATTTGAACTTACATTGAATAATAAACAGGTATGGTTCTTCAGTAGAAGTCGCTCTGAATTATGGCATAAAGGTGAAACATCCGGGAATTTTTTTAATGTAGAATCAATACATCAAGATTGTGATTCCGACACAATTTTAATTAAAGTTCATCCTACTGGCCCTGGTTGCCATACAGGTAACGAAACCTGTTTTACTAAAGAACTAACAGATCTACCTGAATTTACATCCACAACACAACATGGAACCATTTTAGAACAAATTTTTACAACTATAGAAGACCGAAAATTAAACCCAAAAAAAGATAGTTACACATCTCATCTATTTACTTCTGGTATCGAACAAATCAGTAAAAAAGTTATAGAAGAAGCCGGTGAATCTGCAATCGCAGCTACAAAAAAAGACAAGGATTCTCTTATTTATGAAGTAGCAGATCTATTTTTTCACACCTTAGTTCTAATCGCTGCTTTAAATCTTAACCCAACAAATATTTGGGAAGAATTGGAAAAACGAAAAAATTAAAAAAGATACTTATCTAATCGACTGATCCCACATTTTAATTCGAGGATCGACAATAACAAGCATTATATCAGAAATAAGTACACCAATAATTGTAAGTATTCCTAACATCAAAATAACAAATCCAGCAGTATATACATCTTCCATCATAATTGATTCGAGTAATAAGGGGCCTAATGTAGGTAAACTTAAAACAATTGCAATTATAGTACTACCACTAATTAAACCAGGTAACATTCCTCCAACACCACTTATCATAGGATTCATTGCTATTCGTAAAGGATATTTAATTATCACTTTCCAAGTAGGAAGACCTTTTGCTCGAGCAGTTACAACATATGGCCTAGATAGTTCATCTAACATATTATTCCGCAAAATACGAATGCCCCCTGCTGTACCAGAAGTTCCAATAACCACTACAGGAGCAATTAAATGAACAAACAAATCCCATACTTTAGCTAATGACCATGGTGCATATTCATATTCACCTGAAAAAAGCCCTCCAACAGCAACATCAAAATATGCAAAAAAGAAATACATCAATACAAGACCAAACAAGAAATCAGGAATAGACATACCAATGAATCCAACTAATGTTACAGAATAATCAGCTACAGTATTCTTTCGTAATGCAGCATATATACCAATGGGGAAAGCAACAAAAAAACTAAAAACTGACGTAACGGCTGATAAAATAATAGTATACAAAAGTCTATCCTGAATTAATTCAGTAACCTTTATCATTTGCGCTGAAGAAGTACCACGCCTCAAGAAAGAATATCCAAAATCTAATTTCCGCATATTCCAAACCCAAATAGCATATCGTTGCCACATAGGTTTATCGAGACCAAAATATGATCTCAAATTCTTTAATCTTTCCAAAGCAAGTTCTTCACTCATAGCAGAAGCCCCTTGCTTGTCCATCATATCCTCCATGTAATTATCTATTGCATCACCAGGAGGTAATTGAATAACAGCAAAACACAATATGGACATAACCCATATTGAAAACAAAGCTAAAACCATTCTTCGAGCTATAAATGCAAGCATAATCTTATTCTACCATTTCTAGAAAAATCAAACTACATAATTTTATTGAATTCGTAATACTTCAATGGATTCTTTCCAAAAACCTTCCAAATTATAATATTTCCTTTGTGA
>CEVA01243625.1_pt1 | contig 16290 bp, 12 predicted proteins | sample 361521 | NCBI WGS metagenome assembly CEVA01 (sample SAMEA2622823, study PRJEB7988) | marine metagenome | isolation source: saline water (ENVO:00002010), including
GAACAGATACTTTAATATCGATTCTATCAATTAATGGGCCTGAAAGTTTTTCTTTATAACGCTGTATTTGTTGCTGAGAACATATACATTCTTTTGTTTTGTCACCCAAATAACCACATGGACATGGATTTAAAGCGGCTACAAGTAAAAATGACGCTGGATACTGTATTGCCTGCTGCACACGAGCAATATCAGCAATTCTACTTTCTAATGGTTGACGCAACGCTTCTAACACATCGCGCTTAAATTCTGTAAGCTCATCTAAAAATAATATTCCATTGTGAGAAAGACTAACTTCACCAGGTTTAGGATATGACCCTCCGCCGATTAATCCCGCCATAGAAATAGAATGATGAGGACTGCGAAATGGTCGCTGTGCTATCAACGAATGTTGTCCAAGTTTTCCACTAATAGAATATACCTTGGTTGTTTCTATCGTTTCATCAAAACTCATATCCGGCATAATACTTAACAACCGTTTTGCCAGCATAGTCTTGCCTGAACCTGGAGGACCCGCAAACAAAATATTATGCCTTCCAGCTGCAGCAACTTGTAATGCACGTTTTGCATACTCTTGCCCTTTAACATCTGCAAAATCTAACATGGAATCTTTTTGAGCTGCTATAAAATTTGTAAAATCTACTTTAGAGGTAGGAATAGAAGTATTTCCCTGGATATAATTAAGTAACTCTACTAAGCTAGAAACTCCTATAACGTCTACTTTATCTATGACAGAAGCTTCGGTTACATTTTCCTTAGGAAGAATAACTCTTTTCTTACCCAATTTTTGCGCATCGCATACAATTGCAAGAGCTCCTTGAATTGGCTTAATTGTCCCATCAAGAGAAAGTTCTCCAATAATAATTGTTTCTTGTAAAAAAGTTTGCGATATCTCTACATGCTTACTTGCTTGTAATATACCTAGGGCAATTGGCAAATCAAAAAGAGTTCCTTCTTTTTTTAAATTTGCAGGAGCTAGATTTACCGTAATTTTTTTCTCTGGAGTTCGAAATCCAGAATTTTTTAATGCAGTTAATACGCGCTGTTTACTTTCTTTAATAGCAACATCAGGCAAACCAACAATAAAAAAATTTATGAGACCAAATGATAAGTCAACTTCTACTTCAACAAGATGTGCATGCACACCTATCGTAGTTGCTGAAAAAATTTTTGTAAGCATGGGATATAATTTTTTTAATTTTGTGTAAACTAAAAACAACTTCTGATAGAATTATTAAAACAATTATATCAAAAATTAGCCTTTTAGAAAAGTTATAAAAAACTAAGGCAAAAAAAGATTACACCTTGTCTTGAAATTTGCAAAAAATTAAGGAAGAACATGATAAAAAAAACAGTATATATCATAATTGCAACTTGTTTTTTTATACAACAAGCACAAGCTATAGTAGTAAATGGTGATCCAAATGCAGCAAACGGCGATACATTTAGTTTTGAAGTCGGTCATGCAGTACTTGTTCGAAGCGAAAATGAAGGCAATAGGCTTTGGACAGCATCAAGTGAAGCAATAACCAATGAAGATTCTAAAAAATTTGCTCTAAGTTACATTCAACAGGTTGGACCAGAACCTTTATTTAATCTAAAAACCGGAGAACAAATTCCTTCAAAAGCAATTCCTATGGCTAACGAGGGTAGTGCAACCATCTTTTCTTTTGATGGTAATAACGTAACAGCAAGTTTAAGCGCAAACCCAATTTTTGGCGCAAGTTTTTCATTTTTTGGTATGTTTGGCATACGTCCTGCATTTGTTGTCACCAATGAATTGCATAAAATTTATCTTACACACGAATTGCAGCGATATGAAAATCCAACAACTAATCAAATCAATAAAACCGAATTGTTAGCATATAATTTAGGTAACAATGAAGAAGTTGCTGGCTTACATGTACTATCAACAAGCATATTTGCTGCTCATGCTACCAATGGTAACTTTGGAACAAACACTTCAACTATTTCTAAGTTGGTAACAAATGCTGTTGAACAAAACAACGCAAGATTTCCATTTTTACAGCTTGCTGCTCAAGCAACAATTAACACAGGTATCGAAGCTTTACTTGGTGGAACAAATAACCTTGCAAACATTGGATCTTCTGTAGCCTTTCACACCTTTCAAGGTACTACGTATGTAGGTTTAGAGACAACTGCAAGCAACGGTGGTACAGATATAGCAACAGGAGCTATGATTATTACTAACAACGAAACAGATTTAATTTTTAACAAATTAATTGATGATCAGGCACTTTCTTCTGCTAAAAACACAATTGTTTCTGCTCCTAACAATAGCACTGTTCGTATTCAAAACATAACCGGCATGTCAACAACGACTTCTCTTAACTATCTAATTGTTGCACGTGACAACGGTACAGGACCACAATCTATTTATGCAGCTCCTCTTGTTTCTGAGGTTGGTTCTAATTTTGGTAAAATTGCTGATGCAACTCAAATTAAAAACAGTTTTTATGGCACTCCAGGCAGATTTCACAAAAGAACTTTCACAACACCTCTAACAGATGTAACCCAAATTAATATCGACGATACTACAGATTTTACAGAGCAAATTACAGTTGGAAAAGGAGCAATTCCTTTAGCAGCTGGTGATATACAACAATTATATACTGTTGGAGATTCTGTTTATGTCGTTATTGGTGACGCATACGCAGCAAACACTAAGCCTGGTACTTTTTGTTCTCAAGCTATTTTTGCATCCGATGGTCATATTATAAGCTGGACACCTTGGACACGCATCGGCGGCTCTGATGAGCCAATGAATTTTAGCACCGTAAGCACAAACACAACAACTAATTTTTACATTTCTGATGCTGGAAATGGATTTAAAAAAATATCACAATCTCAATGGGATTTTAGACAAAACTTATCAACTTTTTTACATACAGCATATTTTGATCAAGGTGGTACACAAGGGCTATTTAATTTTTCCGACACAACTCCAGGCTTCAACAATGCTTTATCATTACTTATTGCAACAGGATTTAATCGCATCAGCATTGGTCAAACTGGATATAACACACCAGGACAATTTCAGATAAAAACCATTGATCAAAATGACATTGTATCCTTTAGTAACGTTAATGAAAATACAGCTTTAATTGCTGCTGAGTTAGCACACAGTGGAGTAAATCATTGGCTATTTGCAGGAGGTTCTTCAGGGCTAGCTGTACTAACTGGCGATATTACTGGTTACACACATACTGGAAATTTTGGAAGTGTACAAGATTTTAATGCAGGACAGACCTGGAAGCAAGTTGGAGACTTTTCATCTGTTAAAAAATTGCTATGGGATACTGATTACATTTATATACTTACAACAAAAGGCTTATACAGAATCGCTTTAGATCCAAATAAATTTTTAGCAAATCCAACCGTAGATTTGAATATTGAAACTATTTTAGAGTCACTTCAATTATCAAATAAGCCAGGTTTCTTAGATGCTATTATTGATAACAATTTTTGTATCATAGGAACTACCAATGGCATGTATAGCTTCAATGTTTCTAACAACACAGCAATAAACCGTATAAGCATACCTGATGGCTTACCTGCTATATCAAAATTATTTGTTGTTTCTAGCCAAAATGAAGCACAACGCAACTTTAAAACAAAAAGTAATTTATATGTTTTAAACAATACATTTGGATCACAACAATCTCAAATTAATAGATTTACAATCGAAAACTCTATAATTACACCTTTTAATGATGCATTACTCTCTAGTACGACTAACCCATCAGGAGAAGCTACATCATTTATCAGATTTAATAATTATATAAGTAATTATTTCACAAACGGTTCATGGAATTTAGCATCAAATTATTTCTTAGGAACTACTCAACCAGTAGATACCATTTCACCAGGTATTTTACAACTTGGATCTTACATAAAAAATGGTAACTCAAGCAGTCATATCACTATTTCTAAACAAAGTTTTCAAGTACCAATAAATTTCTTACGAGGAGTTGATAACTTTTTAGGAATTTTATCCGAAAGTACTTCAGGTGCTTTAATTGCTTCAGGTAATTTTGAAGCTCGCGTGAATTCATAATTACATAAAGGAATATAATAATGAAAAAAAATCTTTTAATCCTATGCACAATAGTAATAACAACAGGACAGTTACTACAAAGTGCACCTTTAAACTTGTTTGAACCGTATGATATTAATATTCGTTTAAAAAAACCAGCAAAAAATAATTTTTATTTTGGCATCCTTGGTGAAAAAAGTTATGACGTCAAAGGTTATGCTACAGATTGTGATGAAGAAAAAACTCTACTAGTTAACCCACTACAAATTTATGAACCACAACAAAACTTACTTGGTTTGTATCAAAGCGTAAGTCCTGAATCAAGCAGTTTTTTAACAACTCTTGATACTATCGCTGGAGGAGCAGGTGGCGGAGTAGGAAATATGCAAAACGGACTATTTACACCTACTGGAGAATTTAGTGCTGCTCAAGTTGCTTTTAGTGGTATCTATGGTATAGGACAAGGTTTTTATATTAGTGCACACCTTCCTGTATATTTTGTAAGATTAAAAAATGTTTGTTGGGAATATGCAGGAAATAGTTCTTTGTTTTCTGGAGAACAAATTCAACAGTTAGCAAACTCTTTTGAAACAGACGCTAAAAACTTATTTGATTTACACACGGGTGGATGGGAACAAAATGGCATTGGAGATGTAACATGTATGCTTGAATGGCAACGAGATTTTCCTCAACGTCGACCTGTTTTAAAAAGCGTTCAACCAAATATACGCATTGGTCTTTCTATTCCTACAAGCAATGATACCTGTACAAATATCATTATGCCAACTCCATTTGGAGCTGACGGATCTTTAGGACTACCTTTTGGTGGTGGCTTAGGTATCACACTAGCTGATCATGTAGAGCTTGGATTTAGCGGTCAATTTTGGTACTACTGGAGTAATCAAAAAGATCGTCGAATTAAAACATTTGCAACACAAACAAGTCTTTTATACCCTACTGTTACACAAACAATCAAAGAATTTTCATTTTTACAAAATTTTAATTTACACGGACAAGTATTTAGTTCATGTAAACGTTATGCACTAAAGTTTGGTTATCAATACTGGAGAAAAGGAGAAGATATTATCACACCACTAAGCTCTCAATTTAATCCACAAGTTGCAAACACAGCTCCAGAGCTAGCAGAAAGCACAAGACATAACGTATTTTTAACCTTTACCTACAGCCCTTTACGTGATGATTTTCAACGAATTATTCCACAATTACAAATATTCTGGAAAGGTGCAGTAAAAGGTATGAGGTCTGCATTAGTATCATCTGCAGGTGCTCAGTTTTCAATTATCTTTTAAGGAAGCTTTTTGCCATTGGTAATACAAAAGTTACATTACTTGAATCATTACAACTGGCTCTTAATCTATAGCCGCTTGTATCTTGTTATCATTGAAATGTAATTGAAAATTTTCTAAGGGTTTAGGATGTGCAATGTTTTTGTACATCTGAACTCGTGAAATCAAATGAGCTCGCTTTGAAGTAATATTATCTTCTTGTTCATCTGCAGCAGTTAATATCAAAGGTTTTGTTTTTAAATCACTTAATACCTGATCATAAAATTCTGGCGATAATGTTGGCGCAGATAACTCTAAAAAGTAACAAAAGCGATGTATCAAAGACCAGCAACCATCATCAAATGACTCTGGGCCACTAATAACACCTTTTTCTAAACATTGTTGCACTTCATAAGCAAGTTTATTACAAACATACCAAACTTGTAGATCATCTTTTGATGACCATACTAATTTATTTGCGCACAACTCAATAAAGCGTAATACATCTTTTTTTAATTCTGCAATTTCAACATGTTGCGTTGTACATAACTGATTTGTTTGTTTGGCTAGTTGTTCTGACAATGAATTCATAAATCCATCTGGATTACGCTGAAAATAAGAAAAATATTTTGAAAATACATTCGTTAATCTATCTTTAAGAACAGCTTGTACTTCTCCTAAGAAAGCAGCATCTTTTTTTTCTAAATATGGTTTCATTGCATCAGCAAATTTTGGTAAAAATTCTACAAAAGATTCTGCATCGATATAAGGAGTTGCCTTAACTTTTTGCATAAACAACTTAATAACTGAAGCAGCAAATGCCTCAGTTTGTTCAGTTTGGCGACCATAATCTAAAAACTGTATCATATGAGATAAATTGTACGGTAAGTACTGTGTATATTCTGGATGGTTGTATACATGTTTAAAGTAATAACTTAATCCATCGGCATTAAAATCAATTGGTCGATAAAAAAAATTAATTAAATCTGTTTCTTGCTTTGAAACAGTATCGATCGAAATATTTTGTTGTTCTTTGACATTTGCTAATCGTTTCGGTAAGACAATATGAAACTGTAAAATTAGCAAGGTCATTATATAAACTGCATTATTCTTGTACATACTTCCCCCATATGCTAAAGTTTTAGTACTTTTCTAGTTTTACAATATAACACAAATATTTACAAGTATGATCGATAAAAACGCAAAGGATTTGTTACATGGCACTATATTTTTATCGTGCTTTATCCAAAACAGGCAAAAAAACGAGTGGTTATATAGATGCTGCATCTGAAGAACTCGTACGATCAGACTTAGCAAATAAAAATTTATACCCCATAGAAATAAAAATTCACAAAGAATCAAATGAAAACTTTTTTCAAACGTTACTTGCTAGACCTGTTGCTTTTAAAGATTTAATTTTTTTTACAAAACAACTTGCAGTGTTATTAAAATCCGGTGTTCCACTTGCTCAATCGTTAGAGTTATTATCAGAACAATTTAACGGTAAACTACGCTCAATTATTATTGGGCTGAAAGATAATTTAAAAGAAGGAAAATCTTTAGCAGAAGGCTTACAGGTTTACCCTAAAACTTTTAGTAATATTTACATACAACTTGTTAAAGCAGGAGAAGCAACAGGAAAATTAGATACTATTTTAGAACGTTTAACAACATATTTAGAACGACAAGAAGAAATAAAAAAACGAGTTAGCGGTGCATTATCATATCCACTTTTCCAACTCGGAATTATTGGATTGATCGTCATCGGAATTATGACATTTGTTATTCCTAACATGCAAGGAATGCTTACTAAAAAAGGACTCGTTTTACCCGATTCAACTAAATTTTTACTCGCTGTTTCTAACCTACTTGTTAATCACTACACAGCTGTACTATTTATTTTACTTGCTATTGCGGCATTATTTGAATATTGGCGATCACAACCACAAGGCAAAAGAACACTTGATCAAATTAAATTAAAATTACCCATGATTAAATATTTTGCGCGAACAAGTGCTATCATACAATTTTGTCAAACATTAGGAATGTTAATAGAAAGTGGCGTAACTTTATCGCATGCACTTGATATTGTTTGCAACATTATTGATAATAGCATTTTAGTTGAAACACTTGAACAGGCAAAAGAAAAGATTGTAAAGCAAGGTAAAATAACACCTTTTTTAAAAGAAACAGGCATTTTCCCACCTATGGCTCTATATTTAATCAACACAGGTGAACAAAGTGGAAATTTGGGATACATGCTTTTAACTGTTGCACAAAATTACGAATCTGAATTAACTGAATTAACCGATAGCTTAACTTCTAAAATAACACCAATTATGACGCTTATTATGGGAGCAGTTGTCGGATTTATTATGTATTCAATCATGGGACCAATACTTAGTATGCAAGAGATTACAGGAATATAATGAAAGGAATTATTATGACAATGCACAAAACAATGCGCCCAGGTTTTAGTTTTTTAGAACTTATGGTCGCCTTAACTATCATAGGTATCATTGCTGGATTCATAGGTCCAAGACTTTTTAAAGCTTTAGGAACTGGATATAAAACAAAAACAGAAAATGTATTAAAAGTTGTCAAGCAAGCTGTTAAAGAATATAAAATGCATGTAGGCAAATATCCAAGTAAGCTTGAAGATCTTGTAGTCAAACCTGAAGGAGCTTCTGGTTGGGATGGGCCTTATGTAGGTGACGAAGACTCTGCAAATCCAGAGGTACCAAAAGACGGTTGGGGACAAGACATTATGTATAAATTAAACGCACCGGGTACTAAACCACCATTTGAATTATACTCAGAAGGTGATCCTGAAAAAGAAGACAACCGTATTGATGCAAAATAATAATTGTTTTTTAAAAAAAGGGGTCTCATTACTTGAGATCCTTTTTGTTTTACTTTTGTTATCTATATTTGCATCATTTATTTTGCCTGCGATTATGGGAAATCAAAAACATGCTGCAAAAAAACAATTTATTGGAGATTTTACAACTTTAATGCAAGAATCTCTATATCAAGCAATTATGACAAAAAAGATTTATCAAATTTATTTTGATTTAGACAATCGATACATAACAGCAAAACATAAAGACACATCATTAAACAAAGAAACAACACATCAGCAATTTACCCCTGACGAAAATATTTCTAAAATAATAATTCCTGAACAGCTTGTTATTCGCAATTTTTTCATTCAAAAGGAAGATGAATTTAGTACAGGCAAAGCAATGCATGATGTATGGTTTTATATCATGCCAGATGGCACAAGCCAAAGCATCATAATAAATATAGAAGAACAAGAGCTTAATGATGTGAGCAACAACTTATTTGCTTTATCAATTAATCCATTTTATAGCCAGGTAACAGAATATGAAACATTTCAAACACCGTAAAGCAGGATTTTCTTTTCTGGAACTAATGATAGCCATTACCCTACTATCTATATTTGGAACAACTATTTTTATGCTACAAAGCAACATTGTTGAAAAAACATATCGCACACATATCACAAGCACAATACAACGATATATTGACACTATTGAACCTGATTTTATGTTAAAAAAAATGCAACACCTGCATCAAAAATTACCTTTAGATTCTATCGTTATTACAAAAAACATAACAAATCCTGCTATTGATATAACGCTGCGCGTCAAAGAAATACCTGAACAATCATCTTTACATACAGATTTTGGAAAATATATTCGAATTGTAGATCAAGAGCTTACAACCAATACCAGTAAAAAAAACATAGTTTCTTTTACTTTTGCTCCTTCATATGACAACACTAAGGAAACAGCATGATGCATAAAAAACCAGGCATTTCTTTTTTAGAAGTCATGATAGGAATGGCTGTTTCAACTATGTTGATTTCTGTAACCTTTACTATCTATAATCATATTACGCAAACAATACAACGTACAGATCAAACAACAGCTATCGATACCAAAATAATGGTATTACAAAGTCGTTTACAAAGTGACTTATATGGATTATCTCCTATTTGGTTTACTAAACAAGAATACGACAATGTAAAAAACGAAAAAATAAAGATTAAAGATCAACAAAATCAAACGAAACAAAATAACAATAATACAAAACACAACAGTAAAAACTTTTTTCACTCTGAAAACAAACCAAATGGTAACATACATTATTTTACTTTTTTAACTGTCAACGCAATGCACACATATGGTACAGATAATCAACACTTTGTGCGAGTTGTTTATGCTTTAGAACAAAGCTCTACAGAAGCAAATATTTTTACGTTAAAACGGAAAGAAATAAAATCTGTTACGTCAGAAATTGACCAATCAGAAATTACAGCTCCACATAATTTTTACGACATTGTAACCGGTATTACTAAGTGCACAGCTACCTATACATACATTGAACACTCAGATAACAATCAAAAAGCAAGTAATGACGAACAAAAAACATCTGATACTAATCAACCTCCAAAAATAATTTCTTTATCAGAATGGAACATACAACAAGAAGCTCAAGAAACCAAAAATGAAAATAAAAATAAACAACCTTTAACACCAAGCTTTATGACTCTGGATATAACTTTTGTACAAAATCAAGAAAATGATGAACAAGAACATAAAATAAACTTTGCAATACCAATAGATACAACAAATAAGTTAAGCAGCTTTGCACAAATGATTGAAAATAATAAAACAAAAAAAACAACTACTCAAACACAGCAACAATCTGGTAAGCAAGCAGCACCTCAAACTGCAAAACCAACAGCAGCAAAAGGAGCTAAGAGTGCATAAAAAACCTGGTTACATATTATTTTTACTATTTAGTATTTTATCTGTATGCATGGTACTTATGACATTGTTCTTTGCACGCAGTAGCACATATCAACAACTTATGTTTTTATTACAACGACAAAATACAACAACACAACTTGCTGTACACGCACAATCTCTTGGACAATCATTATTATATATCGAAAACAATGTTGCCAAAAATGCTAATACATCTGCTAAAACTGATGCGCCAAAAGCTCAGCAAGAAAAGAAAGACTATGATAAAAAATTATTAGAAAAAATATTTCCCTTTTTATATAACAACAAAAACTATGTGCTCAAAAAAGAAATTGAAGGTATTGATGCTTTAATTGATTTTTATCTATGTTGCGAAAATGGTAAATTAAATATTAATAGTTTATATGATTTTAAAGATCAAAAATTTATAAAAGAAGGTCAACCTGGCGATCGTAAAAAATTTTGCCAATGGTTATTTGAACAAATTAGTAAAATTACAAAAAAACAATCTTTATTTGATTCTTTTGAAAAACATATAAAAACAAGAACACATGATTTCAATGATGTTACAGAACTATTGCATATCAAAGAATTTTCAGAAGTATTTGCAAAAAATGTTTTTTATTCTACTGATACCACTGATACATCAAAAATATTTTTGACTGATTTGTTTACGGTCACAACAAATCAAGAATCTATTAATCCTTGGTTTTTTTCAGCTTCATGGCTTAATATTCTCAATATAAAACGTCAAACTTTATCTGAAGATAATCAAAAAAAACTAATAGAATCATATAAAAAAGAAACAAACTGGGACAAAGACTGGGACAATACTTTTAGCAATCTTTATCAAAAAGAATATAAAAATTTACCACAAGAAATAAAATCAATGTTGACGACAGAGTGCGAAGCTAATATATTCTCCTTGTTGCTTAATGCAACAATAGGAGAGACAACATCAAGAATCTTTACTATATTAAAGAAACGTACGATAAGCAATACAGCAACATTTGATATTGTAAAGATATATCAAATATAACTGGAGAAAATTTTGCAAATTAAAACAGAAACTAAAGTTGGAATATTTGTCATCATCGCCATAGGTCTTTTTATATTTATGACATTGGGGATAGGTGCATTTCGTTTTGGATATTATGGCTACAGTCCTTATAAAGTTTCATTTAGCGATGTATCAGGGTTAGCGCGCAAAGCAGACGTTAAAATTGCTGGTGTTAAAGTTGGATTCGTTGAAGACATTCAACTTTCAAATGAAACTGGTAAAGCAATGGCTGATATCATGGTTGAAAAAGAATATACGCTATATGACAATGCGTATGCAGTTGTTAGACAAGAAGGGTTAATCGGAACTAAGTACCTAGAAATAACGCCTGGCGACCCCATGCTGCCAAAGTTACAATCTGGTGAAAGGCTTGCTCGACCAGGACGAGAGTCTGTTTCAGTTGATGAATTATTATTTAAATTTAAAACTATTGCAAACCATGTCGAACAATTTACCGACACTCTCAAAGAAGCATTTGCTGGTGATGATAAAACAAATCAGATTAAAGCAACTATTGAAAACGTTGCAAACGCTTCATTAAAAATTGATCGCCTTGCAACATCGCTTGAAGGAGTGATAAGTGGCAATGAAGATTCACTACATAAAATCATTAACAATGTTGAAAACATTACAGATTCACTTAAAACCGATCTACCTTCTTTAAAAGAAAGCTTTACTAAATTTGCTACAGAAACAACAGAATCTCTTTCTACTGCAGCCCATGAGGCACGAGAAACTTTTGAAAATTTATCATCTGTTACACAAAAACTTGATGATGGTCGAGGGTTACTTGGCAAGCTGATTAACGAAGAAGAAATGTATAAAGATATTAAATCAACAGTATCGGGCATCAAGAATTACCTTGGCAAATTTGACTCTGTCGGAGTCATTATTGATTCTCATTCAGAAACATTACAACGTCCTGTGGATGACTTTAAATTTACAGACACAAAAGGTTACTTTAATATACGTATTCACACCAATGATAACTTCTTCTATCAAGGACAAATTGCATCTTCAGAAAAAGGATTTGTTAGCAGAGAATACAGCTATCAAACATTCCTTGATTCAAGATCCAAAGATTATCAAGAAATCCCTTATACTGATATTAAAAATGCTGACTATACTTCTGAGTCTGCTATTGCTCTTAATGAATACAATAAGCGCACACTTGCTCCACAAAAAGTTATACAAAAACGTATTCCTTATGCATATGGTGTACAAATAGGTAAAATTTATGGCAATCTAGCAGTTCGAGCAGGTCTATTTGAAGGTTCATTTGGTGCAGGTGTAGATTATTACATTCCTCTGCAAGAAGGTAAATTCTCATGGGTCACAAGCCTTGAAATATTTGACTTTAAAGGTTTACAACGTCTTGAATTCCAAAAGCAACGTCGACCTCATGTGAAATGGCTCAACAAAGTATTTATATTTAATAATTTATACACTACTATGGGTGCTGATGACTTTGTTAGCGGAAATGCTTCGTTGTTCTGGGGCTTTGGTATTAGATTTGCTGATGATGATATTAAATATCTTATTTCAAAAATAGGTTTTTCAATGCCATCATAGCAAGGAAATATAATTGCAACAAAAATTACAGCTATTACTTTTATTCATAACTATATTGCATCACCAAATTAATGGATCAGAGCAACATCGTTATACCTGGAATCCGTACGTAACACAACAAACAATTACTGATAAACAACAAAATTTATTAACTGTGCAAAAAGAAAAATTATTAAGATATCACACCACAAGATGTTACACCAACAATGAAATATTATTGTTGAAACATTTACTGAGTTCTCAGCCATATGATAAAAAAGCAATACATGAATGGATCATGCGCCATTCTCAAACACCTTTTTTATTTGATGTTTCTATCACACGAGGACAAACTCTTCCGCAACAACTTTTGCATCATAGAGATATTACAAACTTTGAATTGTGTATACACTGTGGTGCACAATGCAATGGGCTAGAGCAATCAGAAGATCCTCTACAACACAATGCAACTGTGCTACATGATTTATGTCTCAAAGATGAAAATCTTTTTCAAAATTTTTTAACAACGCTAGCAACTGTTATTAATAGAAATCCTTATGTAGTAAACTTACAACGCGGCGATAATCGAACTCCGGCTATAATTATGTTTCTTAATAATCATATATCTGACGAAACAACACTACAAGGTATGCAATTATTACAAACAAAAAACTCTATGGTTATTCCTTATTTTTATAATTTTATAATACTCAAAAGAAAGCACAAAACTAAAACTTTACGTTATGTACAAAATGTCATGCAGCAGTCTTTGTTAACACCTTCAGCAAATAAACAAAAACTATATTTACAAATTGACAGTCAAAAAGATTCTTTAACAACAAGCAATAACCTTGAAGATGATAAATCTAACAAACAAAAACATTCTGTAACCAAAGCGCTTACTCAAAGTCGCTCTGATTAATTTATCGTTAAAACATTAAATTTTTATAGCTACTAAGACAACTGTGTCCATTGCATAGGATCAACAGCAAGATTATTAACACGAATTTCCCAATGTAAGTGATGTCCGTTTGCAAATCCGGTCATACCCATGCGACCAAGAGGATTTCCTTTTTTTACTTTTTGACCTACTTCAATATCAGCAAAATCATGCAAGTGGAAATACATACTTACAACACCGTGTCCATGATCTAAAACTACTGTATTGCCGCTATGTGTATAACGATCTTTTAATACGACAATTCCATTTTGAGCAGCCCATACAACTGCACGAGGCTCTGCTACTAAATCAACCGCTCTATGTACAGTGCGACCACGTTCTTGCGATGTTCTAATTACACCAAACTCTGTTGAAGTACCTGTCATTAATAATGGCACATCAAACGCACCTGTCCATAATTTTTGCTTCACAGAATTTTGAGATATTTTTTCTAACGCTTGCTCTAAATCTCGTTCCTGTAAAGATGTAAACTCGAGCTCTGATTTAAGTTTATTGTTCTGTACATGTAATATTTTTTTCTTAAATGGTACACCAACTACTTGAAATTTATCTTCTAATAAAACTGAATTACCAACATAATCTTTGATATCTATAGAAAAAGGATACTCTTGTGCAGCTTGCTCGCAATCGAGTGGAACAATAGCTTCATAGACAAGTGAATTAGGAGATTTAGGAAAACAGTTGTACTTGCTATGCAATGTTTGCACTGTTGCGCTAGCTGTTGGTTTATTTGTTTGAAATTGCACACGTAAGCAACGTCCTTGCAAAACTTTATGATCTTGATCATGTGAAACAATAGTTGCTTGTAAAGATTGATTATCAATGCCTAATGATTTTTGCAAACATGTTTTATTTTGATTTTTTGAACTATCTGTAACTGCAAATGTTATACTATGTTTTCCATCTATAATATCCTGCGTATCTAGAGAAATAGGATATTCAAACTTTTTTTTATGTATTGGAATATTTTCTTGTACAACTTTATCATCAAGTAAGATAGAAAGATTTGCAACTTTATAAGGACTGGATCCTTTAACTACACCTTTGATCTGTCCAGCATAATATGCATTATCTTGTACACCTACAACAGTCACATCTGGTGCAACAGTATTGAAGTAATATAAATACGTTCTATAAGAAAAATATCCAACCGTACATAACAATAAACCTAATACCAAATATCTAATCTGATGAACCATATAAATCCTTATTAAAATCATAGAATTGAAACCATTTTATTTTAACAAAATTGAAAAAATAAAACATTGCTATTTTACCATTTTTTTTCTATACCTATTAAAAAATAAAATGTTAAAAATAGGTAAATATGAAGCTTTTAAAACAAGCATATTTCATAATATGTTTACTTTTTTTACACTGGAACATCCAACAAGCAGAAACATGTAATCCAAGTTCATTTTTAATTTCAGGACAAATTCAGCCTAAGCATCAAAAACTTATTGATACCTTTGGACCATCTTATCCCGTTGTTGCAACTGTGCAACAATCTGATGGCACACTACGAGCACAGCAATACATTAAAAATCGTTCTCTTGCCCATACAGTAACACCAAAAGTAAAAGATACTTTACAGCATGGACAATTTACCACACTTAAAGGACATCCTAATGATTACCAAAACTATCCTAAAGGCATAACCCTATTTCCCAACTATCCTTCATTAGCAACAAAATTTGATACTCTTATATCGCTTTTAAGAACTCAGCCTAAAGTAAAAGCATTTTTTAATAAAATACATCTTAACATACTCAATGAACTTTATACCCATTTAATGAACATCTATACCAATTTTAATCTGCAACATGTTGGTATACGCGAAGTAACAACTCCACAAGGCACAGCATTAAAATTTAGTATTCCAACTTTTTTACAAAATGAAAATCAATTTGAAATGAACAAAAAAACTTTAATCATTAATCATTTTGTCAACATTATCGAGTCACAATTTAATGGAAAAATTAAGTCAATTATGCCTAACATTCCTCATCTTTTTGCAACATCTGCAGGCAAAACATTAATACAAAATGATTATAGTATTGACCTAACCCATTTCATGTTACAGCAACTAGAACCTGCAATGGCCGAATACAAAAAACAATATTTACAAGCTTTAGTCACATATTTAGATTTTTTTAAAGAATTTTCAACATACCTACTTAAACCACACCCAAATAACGATACATCTTTATCTGCTTTTGTTGATATAGCAGAACAAATTAACAATTTTTTATACAGTACAGAAAGTGTTGGACAAGATTTATCAACGACGTTACAAGCCAAAAATATTTCTGAAAAAATGAAACCTGGCATGTTTACTTTTGGTTATGATGACATACGAGCGCTCAAAATCATTCCTCATATTGCTCGATCATTACCAACTAATACCCAAACAGTAACATGGCCACAACATATTGTTGAAGCTGCAAACAAAGGGATATATATAGAAGATGGATCTACCTGCTATCCTCTTGCTTATTTTACCGATGCAAATGGTGACGTTGTCTCAGAAGAGCAAGCTGAACATTTATATATTGTTTTAAAATCTGGTAAAAATTATT
>CEVA01024497.1_pt1 | contig 16278 bp, 12 predicted proteins | sample 361521 | NCBI WGS metagenome assembly CEVA01 (sample SAMEA2622823, study PRJEB7988) | marine metagenome | isolation source: saline water (ENVO:00002010), including
GCGATCCCTCCTGCGTGCGAGATACTATATCAGAAAAGCATTGATCTAGACAAGCATTTGTGATGGTTTACGACTGACGTGAGACATGTCTCCCAGGGGAAATGTCATAGACCTCTTTTTCTACTATCAATTAGTATTGTCACTGGTCCATCGTTGTGAATCTCTAAAGACATGTTTTGTCCAAAGTAGCCGGTAACGATGTTTAGCTTTGTCTCTGCAAACTTCTCTACAATATTAGTAAAAATTGGATCAGCTAATGTTGAAGTAGCGGCCCTACTGAAAGAAGGTCTCCTACCTTTCCTGGTTTCTGCCATCAATGTAAAATTGCTTACAATTAAAATATCCAAGGCCAATTGTTTCGCAGAATAATGGAATTTTTGTTCTGTATCTTCGAATACCCTTAAATTTGTCACTTTGTCGGCTATGTAAATCGCATCATCGTCTGTATCTCCAACTTCTATGCCTACCAGTACAACAAGGCCTCTTCCTATGGATTTCTGCTCCCCACGGGACCTGGCCGCACCGGGCTTAAGGGAGTTCGAAGTAGCGTGGTAAGAAGCCGTAACGGAAGCTTTAGACACTCTTTGAACTATAGCTCTCAAATGACAAAACCTTTGAATTATTCTTTGGTATTTGTTTCAGTTTTACTTTCACTTTTCTCGCTAGAGGTTTCTGTTTTGGGAGTAGTAGTGTTGGTGGTGTTGGTAGGAGGCGTATTCTTTCGTGCATAGTCTGTCGTATAGAACCCACTACCTTTGTAGATCACGGTAGGCACGTTGAAATTTCTTTGCGACGACGTTTTACAGTTAGGGCAAGGCTGCACAGTGTCTGCCTCGAAACTTTGTTTTAGTTCAAAGTTGCTGTTACAGCTGGAACAATAATATTCGTAGATTGGCACTTGTCCTCCGATATCGCAAAACCACATTTGTATATAGGTTAGCTATTGTTTTAAAAATGGATAAAGGTAATTTAAAGTTTTGGATAATACATGTCAACATGTCTTGTTGAACAAATAATGTTTTATATCAAAACTGATGGACTGTTCGAGCGAACTTTGCAGGCCTACAGGGATTGACTGGCATCGTTTGACAGCATAAAATTTACCCATAATACCTTTGAAGGAGGCTCTTTATCAAAGTAGCCTTTTCTCCGTTTCCATCCATGGAAGACGACGATGATATACCTCAAGAGAGTTGTGGGGTTGTCGGCGTATATGCACCTAATGAAGATGTTGCAAGGCTGACTTTCTTTGCTCTGTTTGCGTTGCAGCATAGGGGTCAAGAAAGTGCAGGAATAAGTGTGTCAGATGGCAATGCTATTCATTCTGTCACTTCGATGGGTCTGGTAACCCAAGCTTTTAAAGAAGAAGATCTTGCAAGGTTATCAGGACACATCGCTATTGGTCACACTAGATATTCAACATCAGGGTCGAGTTTGTTATGTAACGCACAGCCAATTGTAATAAATGGTCCCAATGTCGATTTGGCTTTGGCACATAATGGTAATGTTGTTAATGCTCTTGATTTGAAGAAGGAATTGGAGACACTGGGCTGTAACTTCTCATCTACCACAGACACAGAAATCATAGCTCAATTACTGACTAATGCGCCCGTATCTGACTGGAAGCAGAGGATACAATATCTTATGAGAAGAGTGCAGGGTGCCTATTCTTTAACCATATTAACAGAGGATTCTTTGATAGCTGTCAGGGATCCTCTTGGAGTTAGACCATTGTGTATCGGCACTATAAATGGGGGCTGGATAGTGGCATCTGAGAGTTGTGCGTTAGATAATCTCGGTGCTGATTTGGTTAGAGATATAGAACCCGGAGAGGCGATTATAATAGATAACGATGGACTGAGAACCTTACATAAGAGTAAACAGAGCAAAGTATCATCTTGTATCTTTGAACAAATATACTTTGCGAGGCCGGACAGTCTGATAGATGGCAAACTCACGTATTCAGTAAGGAAATCGATGGGCGCCCAATTGGCTAGAGAACACCCTATAGACGCAGATGTGGTAATAGGAATACCAGATTCAGCTACTGCTGCCGCTGTAGGATATGCCCAGGAGTCTGGCATTTCTTACAGTGAAGGTCTACTCAAGAATAGATATGTAGGCAGAACCTTTATAGAACCAGATCAAAGAGTCAGAGGTTTGGGGGTTAGGTTAAAGTTCAACACACTTCCGGAAGTGGTTGAAGGTAAGAAGCTTGTGGTTGTAGATGACAGTATTGTTAGAGGAACTACCACGCCGCATGTGGTAAGTCTGCTTCGGAAGGCTGGAGCGACAGAAATTCATCTGAGGGTTTGTGCCCCCCCTATCAAACACCCATGTCAATTAGGAGTGGATATGGCTTCTTATAATGAATTGATAGCCGCGAACAAGACTATACAGGAGATAAAGAATTTTGTTGGGGCAGATTCCCTGGGATACCTTAGTGTTGAGGGTCTTATAGAATCTGTAGGAGGCAATGGTACTAACCATTGTTTGGGGTGCTTTACTGGCAACCACCCTGTTCCCGTTCAATTATCCATGCATAAATTGGCATTGGAAACTACAACATAGTTATAATTGGGATGCTTTATGAATCGTGACACTTATCTTTCGGCAGGGGTAGATAGAGATGCTGCCCAAGCTGCAAAAGAATCCATAATTGACATAGCCTCAAAAACACTTCAGAAAGAGGTTGTGGGAGGTGTTGGTTTCTTTGGCGGCATGTATGAACTTCAAGGATATAATAGACCTGTATTGGTATCCAGTACAGATTCACCTGGAACTAAATTAAGAATTGCCAACTTGACTGGCAGATTCGACACAGTTGGTGTTGACTTAGTTAATCATTGTGTCAATGACGTTTTTGTCTCAGGCGCAAAACCAATATTTTTTCTTGACTATATAGGTGTGGGCAGTCTCGACACAAAAAAAGTTGAGGATCTTGTAGCTGGTGCAGCAAAAGCTTGTCAGGAAGTAGGATGTTCTTTGATTGGGGGTGAAACAGCGGAATTGCCGGGTATTTATACAGGTAATGAGTTCGATATGGCCGGTTTCGCAGTTGGTGTGGTTGAAAAAGACAAAATAATCAATGGATCTGATATTTTACCAGGTGATGTATTGTTGGGATTAGTGTCTTCAGGTCTGCACACAAATGGATATTCCTTGGCAAGAAAAGTGTTCAATTTGGAAGCGGATCCATCTGTTTTGAATGGCAAGATTGGGAATCTCGATAGGAGTTTGGGTGAGAGTTTAATGGAGCCCCATAGATGTTATTATCCTTTGTTGGAACCAGTTTTGCCCCTCATAAAAGGTATGTCCCATATTACGGGAGGTGGCATACCTGAAAATATGCCCAGAATACTACCTTCCGGTCTCGGAGCAAGATTTGATAAATCTACTTGGACTGTTCCTTCTATATTCAACTTGATTCAAGAAACAGGCAATGTTGAAGAAGCCGAGATGTTTAGAGTTTTCAACATGGGTATCGGTATGGTGTTGGTCTGTGATCCCAGTAAAGTACAAGATATTTGTAGTCTTGTACCTGAGTGTATGATTATTGGGGAAGTTATTGCAGAACAAGAAATCATTATATAGAGGTTTTTAATGAAAGCTTTGCTCAGTGTTTATGATAAGACTAATGTAACTGAACTTGCCAGTAAGTTGTGTGAAGCTGGGTTTGAGTTAATTAGTACTGGTGGTACTTATGAATCCATAAAGGCTGCAGGATATCCGGTAAAACAGGTCGCTGACGTCACAGGATCTCCTGAAATTCTTGGGGGCAGGGTGAAAACGTTGCATCCGGTGATTTATGGAGGTATTCTCGCTAGAAGAAATAAAACAGAACACTTACAAGAACTGAAATCTCACGATATGGATACTATAGATGTAGTGGTAGTAAATTTATATCCTTTTGTCGAGACTATCTCCAAACCCGATGTTACACTGGATGATGCTTTAGAAAATATAGACATTGGTGGCCCGACGATGATTCGCGCAGCTGCGAAAAACTTTCCATCTGTTGTTGTAATAGTTGATCCGTCTGACTATGGCTGGGTGTCGGAAAAAATATTGTCTCAGACTGTTTCAAATGAAGACAGGAAGCATTTAGCCTTTAAAGCATTCCAGCATGTAGCTGTATATGATACTGCTATATCTGGTTACTTAATGGATGGAGATTTTCCTGAAGAAACAACATTTGCCTATCAGAAACTTTATGATTTAAGATACGGGGAAAACCCGCATCAAAAGGCTGCATTCTATTCAGACTCTTCAAGCTCCGGTATTGCTTCAGCTAGTCAATTACATGGTAAGGAATTGTCATATAATAATATATTGGATGCAGATGCGGCTTGGCGTGCAGTTACAGATCTGAAAAAAAATGCGGTAGCAATTATAAAACACACGAATACTTGTGGATTGGCATCTCATGATGGTCAATTAGACGCTTACAATAGAGCTTTTGAAGGAGATCCAGTTTCAGCATTTGGCGGCATTGTAGCATTTAATCGTCAGGTAACTCTTGAAGTTGCGAGAGCAATGGGCAAGGTGTTCTATGAAATAGTGATAGCTCCGGATTTTCAAGTGGAAGCCCTGGCGTTGTTAAAGAAAAAACGTGATTTAAGAATTCTGGCTGTTTCAGAAGATAGTAATAATGGTGGTCACAATAATGCATTAGAAACCAGACAAGTTTCTGGTGGCATGCTTATACAGACTCAAGATATATTGGAGGAAAATCCGACTTCTTGGCGGGTGGTAACAAAGAGAAAACCTAATAATAAGGAGTTGGAAGACATGGCTTTCGCTTGGAAGGCAGTCAAGCATGTTAAATCAAATGCGATAGTATTAGTCAAAGATGAAATGTTGTTAGGTATGGGTGCAGGTCAGCCAAATCGTATTAATAGCGTACATCTTGCTATTAAGGCTGCAGGGGATGCCTCCAAAGACTCTATATTAGCTTCTGATGCATTCTTTCCGTTTGCGGATGGTGTGGAAGCAGGTGCAGAAGGAGGTATTGCAGGAGTTGTTCAGCCAGGAGGATCTATTAGGGATGATGAGGTAATAGCGGCCGCCGATAGGCTTGGATTATTTATGGTATTTACAGGAGTTCGTCATTTTCGCCACTGACCTTTTACAGATTAAGTCAACAGATTAAAATATTATGCCGTTAGTGGATATCGTTATACCAGTACTTAATGAAGAGAAAGCTCTTCCAGTATGCCTAGATACGCTGAAGAAGTTCTTGTCTGTAGACTGTCCATATTCTTGTCGTATTATGATAGCGGATAATGGTTCAACTGATAGAACGCCAGAAATCGCATCATACCTATCTAAGGAGAACCAGGAAGTTTCTTGGATGAGAATAGAGGCCAGAGGTAGAGGTAGAGCCTTGAAGCAGGCATGGCTTTCAAGTACAGCTGACATCGTTGCGTATATGGATGTGGATCTTTCAACCGACCTTAGTTCATTTCCAGCTTTAGTAAGGTCTCTAGATGAGGAAAACTTTGATTTGGCAATTGGATCACGTTTGATGAAGGGCTCTTTAGTCAGAAAACGTACAGTCAAGAGAGAAATTACCTCCAGATGCTACAACATGATAATTAAATCTATGTTTTTAAACAAATTCTCAGATGCCCAGTGCGGGTTTAAAGCTATGACAACTAAATCTGCTAGAATACTGTTACCCAAGATACACGACAATGGTTGGTTTTTTGACTCGGAACTCTTGATTGTGGCTGAAAAATGCGGGTTTAGAATAAAAGACATTCCTGTTACATGGGTAGACGATCCGGACAGTAGAGTTAATGTAATTAAGACTGCTAAAGATGACCTACGGGGCTTGTTCAGGTTAAGGTTTGGAGGTTTGGCTAGGGCTGTGAGAGAAATAAATGGCTAGATTCGATTTTGGGTAACTGGTATCTTAAGTTGCATTCAACACCAAATTTACTAATCGACCAGGGACATAAATTATATGTTTGATGGTTTTGCCTTCGATGTGATTCACTATTTTCGGGCTGGAAATTGCCAGTTGTTTAGCATCAGACTCTTCTATGGTGCTAGGAACTTCTATACGGTCTCTCAACTTCCCATCTACTTGAATAATTAAGGTTATATCTTGATCATTCGCAATATCGTCGTCCCAGTCAGGAAAAAGTTCATTGTGGATACTATACGAATGTTGGGTAACAGCCCAGAGTTCCTCAGCGAGATGTGGGGCTATAGGTGCTAACATTAAGAGCAATTTTTCTATTGTCTGGTTCCAAACTTGTCCGCTGATATCGTTATGGTCGCGTACTCTGCCCATGAAATTTGTTAATTCCATCATTGCGGCTATCGCTGTGTTGAACTTGAATCTGTCTAGGTCACCGTGAACCCTCCGAATGGTTTTATGGGTATTCTGTAGTAGGGCATGATCGTTTTCAGATAATTCATCTTCATTACCGTTGTTTTCGATTGAATGTGTAGCTAATTCCCATACCCTATTTAACCATCTAGCCATTCCGTTAATACCTGTATCGGACCACTCACCACCCTGATCCCATGGTCCTAGGAACATCAAATAAGTCCTAACTACATCTGCTCCGAATTCTTTCACATATGGGTCTGGAGCTATTACATTACCTCTTGATTTACTCATTTTGGCTTTTTGGGCTATTATTGTGCCCTGATTGAATAATCGAAGATATGGTTCGTTATAGTTGACTAAACCGATATCTCGCATTGCTTTATTAAAGAATCTTGCATATAGCAGGTGCATTACGGCATGTTCAGCCCCTCCGGTATATTGATCTACAGGTAGCCATTTTTTTTCTAACTCTTTATCAATTGGACCTTGACTGTAATTAGGATCAATATATCTAAGATGGTACCAAGAGGAATCCACAAATGTATCCATAGTATCGGTTTCTCTTTGGGCGTCGTGTTTACATTTAGGGCATTTCGTCAGTAAGAATCCTGTATGGTACTTCAATGGGGATTCTCCAGTGGGTCTGAATTGGGCATCTTCCGGTAGTAGGACTGGTAGATCGTCTTCAGGAACTGGGACTATACCACAATCGTCACAATATACTACTGGGATTGGTGTACCCCAATATCTTTGCCTGGAAATCAGCCAGTCACGGATTCTGTAGGAGTGTGTTTTCTTGCCGAAGCCTTGAGATTCTACGTAGTTAGATATATTAACCTTCGCTTCTTTAGACGAAGTTCCATTAAACTGGTCGGAATTTACCAAAATGCCTTCATCGGTATAAGCTTTTTGTGGTTCTTGTTCTGGATTTCCTTCTGGGCTAACAACTAATTTGATAGGAAGGTTATACTTTTTTGCAAAATCGAAGTCTCGTTGATCATGCGCGGGTACTCCCATTACTATACCTGTGCCATAACTAAGCAAAGCATAGTCTGCTATGAAGATAGGTACATTTTGATTGTTTAGTTTGTTTGTGGCATATGCTCCTATAAATACACCTGTTTTCTCATGTTCCGTTGATAGCCTTTCTACTTCTGTTTGTCTTCTGGCCTGATCTATGTAATCCTCAACCTCTCTTCGATGTTTTTCAGTAACCAGGTTTGCTACCAAAGGGTGTTCGGGAGCCATCACTATAAATGTTACTCCGAATATGGTATCTATTCGGGTTGTAAATGTCTTAATTGTACTTTCTTCTAACTGTGCCCCAGATATATCAAATTCTATTTCCACTCCTTCACTACGTCCTATCCAATTAGTTTGCATAGTCTTAATTTTTTCCGGCCAATCAATTAGACCAGAAAAATCCATCAATTCATCCGCATATTTGGTTATTTGGAAGAACCACTGTTCCAAATCCTTTCTTATTACAGCAGCATCACATCGTTCGCATCGGCCTTCTTTTACCTGTTCATTAGCCAAGACAGTTTGGCATGATGGACACCAGTTTGCTGGTGCGCTACCTCGATATGCTAGTCCTGCATGATAGAGTTTTAGGAATAACCACTGGCTCCATTTATAATATTCAGGCAATGCACATATAATTTCTCTTTCCCAATCATATATGGTGCCCATTGATTTTAGTTGACCCCGCATATTTTCTATGTTATTCATAGTCCATTTGTAAGGGTGTATTCCTCTTTTTATAGCAGCATTTTCAGCCGGGAGACCAAAGGCATCAAATCCCATTGGGTGAAGCACGTTGTATCCTTGCATTCGTCTGAATCGGGCGTGGGCATCTGCCGGAGCCATAGCATACCAGTGTCCAATGTGTAGATCTCCAGAAGGATAAGGATACATAGTGAGTTCGTACCACTTTGGTTTAGTGTTTTGTTCGCTTACAAGATAGATTTTATCTTCAGACCAGCGATTCTGCCATTTGATATCTATGTCCTGAGAATAATATCTGTTTATATTTTGATTTACCATTGATGTATTCCTTGAAACTGGAGTTTATTATAGTTTCAATTGCAGGTTTACTACAAGGTAAATGCGTAAAAACTTTTCGTGCGTGGGATTTGAATATTAATTTAAAAACATAATTGTATATGATATAATTTAGGTCAATTTTTTGTTGGACAGCCAGTGAATTTATTATGCCTCGTATATATATAGCCTCGGACAAACCTAGATCTGGTAAGACATCGGTTGCTATAAGTGTTGCAACTAGATTATCGCAATCAGAACAAAAAGCCGTGCTTATCAAGCCAATCTCAATAAGAGATGGCTCTGTTAAGGATGATAAGGATAGGGATATTCTGCGGGATGCGAATAGTAATGATTCTATTAATGCTGGTGATTGGCCTATTATGATTTCATCCAACATTGATGATCATGTAGACCAACTGGATTCTGGAATCAAGCTTGTGAATGAAATCGATTCATCAGTGTTTTCCATAGTAGAGGGTCTGAGTGGACTTACGGCTGATGTTGGTAAAGCTTCGAAGCGTATTGCTGAAAATCTGAATGCTAGAGTTGTGGTTGTTCTAGGATACGAAGAATCAGAAATAATTGGAGCGGCTATTGATGCAAAGTCCCTGTTTGGAGATAGGTTGTGTGGTGTGATTATTAACGGGGTTACTAGATATAAAATAAGAGAAGCCAAAAGAGTTATGCTTCCAAAGATAGAATCAGAAGGTATATCGGTGTTAGCGTTGATACCGGAAGATCGGAAATTATTAGGTACTACTGTTAGTGAATTAGCCGAACACCTGAATGGAGAAATAATTAGCTGGAAGGAAAAAGGGGATAATTTTGTAGACAATTATCTTATAGGTGGTATGGTCTTGGATTGGGGGGTTCTATATTTCGAACGACATCTAAACAAAGCTGTTATTGTAAGGGGTGATAGGCCAGACATACAAATGGCGGCATTACAAACGGACACGAGTTGTCTAGTTCTAACTGGCGGACACGATCCTATACAGTATGTAGAATATGAAGCCCAAGAAGAAGAGGTACCTATAATTAAAGTGGAAGGCGACACCATTAATACCACGATGGTTCTTGAATCCCTACAGAAAAAATCCGTGTTTGGGCATCCGATCAAGAGGAAACAGTTTGATGAACTTATAGATCAAAATGGGTATGGTAACTTGGTTGAAAGTTTGATGTCGATCTAATCTGATAGAGTCTTCAAGAATTCTTTTCTCTTATCCTCATCTCCCAGCCACTCTTCCCCACCCTCGAACACCTCTTTTTTCCATATCGGTACTATTTGCTTTATTCTGTCTATGGCATACTCTGAGGCTTCTAAAGCTTCTTTTCTATGTGGTGAACCAATTGCTACAACAAGACTGATATCCCCAACGTCTAAGTGTCCTATACGATGTGCTATAGCCATATCTTCTATATCCCACTGGGCATTAACCTCTGACTTTATTTGTAATAACATATTTTGCGCCATTGGTTGATACGCTTCATATTCCAGGTATAAAACATTTCGTCCTTCGGAAAAACCCCTAGTGGTTCCTAGAAAAGTTAGCACTGCACCGTTACTGTTCTTTTTCACTATATTGGTAATATGTTCAGGATTTAAGGGTTCACTGGTTATGTGTATCATGTTGTCCTCCACTGACCGGTGGTATTATTGCCACCTCATCTCCATCTTTAATAATAGCGTTTTCACCAACGTATTCCGAATTTAATGCAACAATGGCGTAGTCGGTTGGTGCATTTTTATTTTTCTGCTTAAGGATAGCTAGCAAAGAGCGGGTATTCGACCCGTCGGGTATATCTAACTCTAGCACAGATGTGCCCATTATTTCACGATATGTAGCGAATAATTTAACTGTGATTCTCAATGTAGCTGCCTGGATATTTTTATACAGTATATACGTTTAAGTTTGTGCTAATCAAATTCAATAGAATTCACGGAATGCGCATTCAATATTTTGTCCATAGCTCCAGATTTATCCTTGAACAGTTTCATAAGATTAGAGTGCAGTTGTATACTGACTTCGGTGGTAGTTGTGCCCTTAATGGCTGCTATTTTGGCTACTATGTCTACCAGATGTCTTGGTTCAGTCCACGCTTTTCTGTTTTTCTTGAATGGTTGTGGAAAAGAATCTGTTTCTATTAATATATTCTCAAGAGGGATTTTACTAACAACTTCTTGCAATTGTGGGATGCGCAACACTGGTTTTGCTATAGAAATAAGAAAGCCTAATTCAATGCAGCGAAACGCTGTTGATATGTCTCCCTGAAAGTAATGAGCAGCTCCACCAACTTTGTAAGCTTCTTCGTCTTCTAGTACATCCAATATATATGGGTAGGATTCACGGGAGTGATAGATTATAGGCAAGTTTGTGGTTTTGGCTAGTTGTATGTGTGCTCTAAAAATGTCCTCCTGCTTTCTAAAGTCAGGAGCTCCAAGCATTTTATCCAGTCCTATTTCACTTATAGCCACTACTTGGGGAGTCAAAGCGAGTTCTTTGATGGCTTGAATATGGTTTTCTATGTCCGTTAAGGGGATCTCCATGGGATGTATGCCAACACTTGCAAATAAACGGTCATCTGCATTAGCCAATGCCACACATTTATTACTGGATTTAACTGTGGTTCCGGCCAGTATAGCCCCGGCGACTCCAACTCGATTGGCTCTATCGAGTATTTGTTTGATTTCGGTTTCTGGGTATTCGTATATATGGGTATGTAAATCTAGTAGTTTCAATTACATTATCTCTAAGATATGTGGTGGGCGGTAGTGGACTCGAACCACTGACCTCTGCCATGTCAAGGCAACACTCTAACCAACTGAGCTAACCGCCCCAGATATTAGCTACCTGCAGCCGTGTTTCTATGAAAGTTCCTCTATTTTGTCGTCTGTGTTGTCATTAATAACATGGTGTATAGCTTCAGACTCTAGGGTGAGTTGTGTTCCGTCGTCATCAAACGGTTGATCGGATATCCCCAACCTTGCTCTTCCTTCTTCGGATGTATGTAGGTTGGCTGGTATAAGACGACCTATTATGACATTTTCCTTTAATCCGTTAAGCTGGTCTACAGACCCACTTAAACTATTTTCAGTGAGAACTCTTGCTGTTTCTTGGAAGCTTGCAGCGGCTAGGAAACTGTCTGTATTAAGTGAAGCTCGTGTCACGCCCAGCAGTGCTGGAGAAGCAGTGGCTGGATGCCCGTTCTGCGATATTATGTCTTGATTTTTATCCTCGTAAACCGTTCTGTCTACTAGTTCTCCTGGGAGTAGTTCTGTGTTTCCAGTCTCTTCAATCCTCACTTTTTTTAGCATTTGTCTTACTATGACTTCTATGTGTTTGTCGTTGATTTCTACACCTTGTGATCTGTATACATTTTGGACTTCATCTATTAAATATTGTTGTACAGCTTCTCTACCTCTGATTCGCAGTATGTCTTGTGGATTTAGTGGCCCAGCTGTAAGAGGATCACCTGCCGACACTTCGGAACCATCATGAACGAGCATATATGCTGCTGGCGGTATAATATAGAGCCTCTCTTCATTTTCCTCACCAGTCAGGGTTATTGTTTTACTTGTAGCGTTGATCAGCCCTGCATTGTTAGCAGTGATGGTTAGTTCACTCAAGTCAACACTGTCTTTACTGGAACCATCTTTGGGTTCAACTAAAGGTGTTCCCAGTGCTACCCAGTCACCAGTTTTAACTGTAGCTCTGTAACCCTTCGGAATTCGGTGAGTCTCTTTGTATTCTTGGGAGTTTGTTATTCTAACTCTTCTCTCTTCTAACCCTTCTATTACTTCTACAAATCCGTCTATTTCTGTTAAGAAAGCTTGTCCCTTTGGTGACCTAGCTTCGAAAAGTTCCTCTACTCTTGGAAGACCACTTGTAATATCTGCACCTGCTATGCCCCCTGTGTGAAATGTTCTCATTGTTAACTGAGTACCGGGCTCTCCAATGCTCTGTGCCGCCATAACGCCGACCGCTTCGCCCAAGATGGCTTGTTGGCCAGTTGCGGGATTTCTTCCATAGCATAAGCTACATATGCCGTTACGTGCTTGGCATGTTAGGGCAGATCTGACGAATATATCAGTTATTTCTAAGGATTCTATTTGTTGGGCTTCATGCTCTCCTATGATTTTGTTGGTTTGCACAATGGTTTCGTTAGTCTCAGGGTTGAGTATTGGCGCAGCTGTGGTTCTACCCAATACTCTTGTAGCCATAGAGGCAACCATAGGTTTATCAGGAGAAGATTCTATTTTTATGCCCAATGTGCTTCCACAATCCATTTCCAATACTATGACTTCTTGTGATATATCTATTAGTCTTCGTGTCAGGTATCCACTATCTGCAGTCCTTAAGGCTGTGTCAGCCAAACCTTTTCTGGCTCCATGTGTGGAGATGAAATATTCTAAGACACTCAGTCCTTCTCGGAAACTGGATTTGATAGGTAGTTCGATAATTTTACCTCTTGGGTTACTCATGAGTCCCCGCATGCCAGCCATTTGCTTTATTTGAGCTATATTACCTTTGGCACCTGATACAGCCATAAGGTAGACTCCGCCGTAATTTGGCAACTGTTCTTCGATGTATTGAGTCATCCTATCACTAGTATCTGTCCATATTCTGACTGCAGTATTGTATCGCTCATCTTCGGTTATAAGCCCTTTTTGATATTGTTCCTCTAGTGCATCTATCTTGGTATCTGCGCTGTTTATCAAGTCGCTTTTTTCCGACGGAACCTTTATATCGTTAATTGCTATTGTGGTACCGGATTTCTCAGCATAATGGAAGCCTAGGTTCTTAATCCGATCTAAAACTTGCGCAGTAGTATCGTTTCCTTTGGTTCGATAACATTCTGCTGCTAGGTCTTTTAGCATATTTTTGTCCATTACAGTATTTTGAAATTCGAATCCTTCTGGCAAGACCTCGTTGAATATTATTCTGCCCATTGTGGTAACTATCCATTTGTCTGAAGTTTCGGCTTCGTTACCTAGTTTTACTGATATTGGTGCCCTAAGGTCTATAGCTCTGGATTCGAAAGCTAATCTGGCTTCTTCTATACTGCTGAATTTCAAGTTTGCACCTAAGGAGTCGGGTATTTCGGTGGTTAGGTAATAACAACCAAATACCATGTCTAGTGTAGGGGCTACGATTGGTTCTCCAGAACTTGGCGACAGCATATTTTGGGTGCTTAGCATCAACTTCTTGGCTTCTTGGACTGCTTCTTTTGAAAGTGGGACGTGTACTGCCATTTGATCACCGTCAAAGTCAGCATTAAATGCAGTACATACAAGAGGATGAAGTCTTATGGCGTTACCTTCTACAAGTACTGGATCAAATGCTTGAATGCCCAACCTGTGTAAAGTTGGAGCTCGATTCAAGAGAACTGGTCTTTTAGTTATAACTTCTTCCAATATGTCCCACACTTCTGGGCTTACTCTTTCTACCATTCTCTTGGCGCTCTTTATGTTGTGAACATGTCCATCTAGGATGAGTCTATTCATTACAAAGGGCTTAAAAAGTTCCAAGGCCATTCGTTTAGGGAGGCCACATTGGTTTAGATTCAATTCAGGACCAACTATAATGACGGATCTTCCACTGTAGTCGACTCGTTTGCCGAGGAGATTTTGCCGGAATCTCCCTTGTTTTCCTCGAAGCAGATCCGCAAGGGACTTGAGTTTGTGATTGTGAGTTCCGGAAATTGCCTTTCCTACTCTGCCATTATCGATTAGGGCATCAACTGCCTCTTGCAGCATTCGTTTTTCATTTCTGATTATTATCTCAGGGGCACCAAGTTCCAATAGACGCTTAAGCCTATTGTTGCGGTTTATAACTCTTCGATATAGGTCATTTAAATCACTTGTTGCGAACCGACCTCCATCTAGTTGCACCATAGGTCTTAAGTCAGGTGGGAGGACTGGTAGTATGGACAGGATCATGCCTTCAGGCTTGTTGCCACTTTTTATCAAGGATTCAATTATCCTCAATCTTTTAATGGCTTTTTTCCTTCTTTGCCCTGACGTGGATATTATTTCTTCCTGGAGAGTTGCACGGACGGCATCCAAGTCAAAATCTTTCAGTATTGCCATTATTCCTTCGGCTCCCATGGATGCATCGAACAAATTATGATACTTGTCTCTGAGATCCCTGTATTGGGCTTCCGTTAGGAGTTGCAATGTTTGTATAGATTCGATCTCATCGATTTTTTGTTGTACAGAATCCTTTTTGTTTTCTATAGAGGGACTACTCTCCGGCTCGTGATTTTCTTGGTTCTCTTGGCTCTCAGATTCTAAGTCCTCAGATTGTTGAAGAGAGGAATTAAGCGAATCTATAATCTGTGATTTGTTTTCTTCGTTAATTCTCGTTATGACATATTTTGCAAAGTAGAGAACTCTCTCTAGGTTTCGAGGTGACATGTCTAGGAGAAGGCCGAGCCTACTAGGTATACCTTTGGAGAACCAAACATGAGCTACTGGCGCGGCAAGTTGGATATGACCCATTCTCTCACGCCTAACCTTCGAACGTGTGACCTCTACTCCACATCTGTCACATATAACTCCCTTATATCTGATCTTTTTATATTTGCCACAGAAGCATTCCCAGTCTTTTGTAGGTCCGAATATTCGTTCGCAAAAAAGACCGTCCTTTTCGGGTCTAAGTGTGCGATAGTTTATAGTTTCTGGCTTGGTTACTTCTCCGAATGACCAACCCTTTATTTGTTCGGGGGAAGCTATCGAAAGACGTATAGCGTCGAATTCTGCTCTACTCTTGACCATTTTCAGGTTCCTCCGTATCTTCTATTTCCTCTATTTGACTCATGATTGAGGACAATATGTCGTCATCTGGATCTTGCATTTCTTCTTCTATCTTTGCAACCGTAGATGCTTCTATGTCTTCTACAACCATGCCTTCAAATTCCTCTATTACATCACTGTCTATGTTATTTGTATCGCTGCTTTCCTCTAGCATCGGTTGAGCTTCGTCTTCTTGTAGTAGTTCAACTGACAGTCCCAGACTTTGAAGTTCTTTTACTAGGACGTGGAAAGACTCAGGAACTCCAGGTTGAACAACTTCCTCGCCCTTAACTATGGCCTCATATGTTTTTACTCTTCCAACCACATCATCGGATTTTATCGTTAACATTTCCTGTAAATTGTACGCCGCACTGTATGATTCAAGAGCCCAGACTTCCATTTCTCCGAACCGTTGGCCACCAAACTGGGCCTTACCCCCAAGTGGTTGTTGGGTTATAAGTGAGTAAGGGCCAGTGGATCTAGCGTGAATTTTGTCTTCAACTAAGTGTATTAGTTTCATCATGTATATGTACCCTACGGTTACTGACTGATCAAATTTATCACCGGTTCGCCCATCGTACAAAACACTCTTTCCTAATATTGGAGCAGACAACGCCGAGTTCTTACTTATGTTTATGGCTGTCTCATAAATTTGTTCATCCGATAAGTTACTTGTTGATATATCAGATTCTTCATCCAACCATATCTTAAGGCAGGCATTTCGAGCCATTCCTCTATTGTCTTCATCCAGAATCTGTTTGCCGTCGAAACCCTTCGTGTCTAACCATTCCTTAACTATGTTCATGTCAGGAGTAGGAAGTTTATCTTCATTATCTTGAGATATTGCACCAGATTTTTTAATCATCCAATCCTTGGCCAAAGCATCTTCTATAGATGTGTCATCTGCTCCGTCAAAAACTGGTGTAACTACCTTCAATCCCATCCCATGTGCAGCCAGTCCCAGATGAGTTTCCAGTAATTGTCCCAAATTCATTCTGGAAGGTACGCCAATCGGGTTAAGTATAATGTCTACAGGAGTTCCATCTTCGAGATACGGCATGTCGGCTGCAGGCAGTACTCTGGCTACTAC
>CEVA01003380.1_pt1 | contig 16250 bp, 11 predicted proteins | sample 361521 | NCBI WGS metagenome assembly CEVA01 (sample SAMEA2622823, study PRJEB7988) | marine metagenome | isolation source: saline water (ENVO:00002010), including
ACTCAAGAAGTACGACACGCCCTCGATCACCAACGTGGTGGCGACTTACCCCGAACACCCGCTGTGCCTGGGCCTCTACAACCCGTGGAGTGAGAACTGGTACACCGACCAGACGATCCACTGCATGTACCCTGAGTTGGGCGCGTTGTGCGGTTACGCGGTCACATGTGTCTTTGGCCTGCCCGACCCGACCTTCAAGCGTTTGACGTTCATGGAGATCGTTGACGCGCTGGACGCGTCACCGAAGCCGACCATCCTGGCCCTCGAGCAGAAATTCCCGCCCGAGATCGCCGGCAAGGTCGGACTGGCCGGTGGCAACATGACCGCGGCGATGCAGGCTCTGAACTGTGTCGGATGCATCTCGAACGGTCCTTCGCGGGACATCGACGAGATTCGTCCGATGGGGTTCCAGTACCACATCAGCGGGATCACTCCCGGCCACGGAGCCCAGGCCGTCCATTCGGTCAACGCACCGGTGCACATCGCCGGGATGGACGTGGCGCCCGGTGAGATCATCCACATGGATGAGAACGGGGCATGCAAGTTCCCGGCCGATTGTGCCGAGAAAGTGCTGGAGAACGTGATCAAGCTGCTCGAGGAGGAAGGTGACCGGATTGGCCAGCTGCAGAAGGCCAGTTCGGCAGCCGAGATCCGGGCGATCTTCGGTGGCAAGGGATATGCCGCGACCGGGGACGACGGTGACGAGTAGTTTGCTGAAGGCATTGCGGTTGCCGAAATTGACGGGAACTTGCAACATGTCGTCCGGCACTTGACGATACTCTGGTAGGGGACGATCTCCCGCGTGGGATGACAGTTACTGACGGCAGGAACAAGCGGTGAAGCATCCAGAGTCCACACGACGCGAACTTCTCCAGGTCGGTTATTCGGGCCTGCTGGGGCTGGGGATGTCCCAGGCACTGGCCGGTCGGACAACCTCTTCGGCAACTGCGGCCGAAACGACCACCGACGGAGTGTCTCGCACGCCGAAACAGGTCGTGATCGTGTTTCTGACCGGGGCGGCCAGTCATCACGAAACGTTCGACATGAAACCCGGGGCGACTGCCAAGATCCGGGGTGACTTCAATCCGATCGCCACGAAGATTCCCGGTTACGGCATCAGCGAACACCTGCCACACCTGGCCGCCCGTGCCGATCGCTACTCGGTCATTCGCACGTTGTCCCACAAGGACAACAATCACCTGATGTCGACTCACCACGTGCTGACCGGTGAAAAGCAACCCGGCGGCTTCTTCGACAAGGTGGCCTCGCGGGACGACTGGCCCGACTACGCTGCCGGGTGTGCTTTCCTGCGTCCCCGCAACGACGGGATTCCCACCGGCGTCAACCTGCCCACGTTCCTGATGCAGCCGCCCTTGACCTGGCCTGGCCAACACGCGGGGTTCCTGGGTCCCAAGTACGACCCGTGGCAGATCACCGGTGACCCGAACAAGAAGTCGTTCAAGGTCGATGCGCTGACATTGCGGGACGGGTTGAACGTCTCGAGGCTCAAGGACCGCAGGTCACTGCTGGGCGAACTCAATCGCCAGCAACGACGACTCGAGGCCAACGCCCAGGCGCGGCGGATGAGCGACGACCAGGACCTGGCCTTCTCGATTCTTACCTCCAGTGATCTGGCCCGCGCGTTCGAACTGCACCGCGAGGATGACAAGACGCGCGATCGTTACGGCCGCAACACCACCGGCCAGTCGCTGTTGCTTGGCCGGCGACTGCTGGAAGTCGGCGTGCCGGTCGTGCAGTGCAACATCGGCCGGGTCCAGAACTGGGACACTCACAACAACATCTTCCCTTCGCTCAAGGACCGGCTGTTGCCGCCCCTGGACCGGGGTGTGGCCGCGTTGATCGACGACCTGCACGATTCGGGTCGGCTCGATGAAACGCTGGTGATGATGCTGGGCGAGTTCGGTCGCACGCCGAAGATCAACGACAAGAAGGGCCGGGATCACTGGGGCCCCTGCTTCTTTGGCGTCTTTGCCGGTGCCGGTGTTTTGCCCGGGCAGGTGATCGGCAAGTCCGACGAAATCGGTGCCTACCCGATCACCCGGGCCTTCTCGCCCAACGATGTCGGGGCCACCGTCTACAGCGTGCTGGGTATCGAGCCACACTCGGTCGTCCGCGACCGGCTGAACCGCCCCGTACATCTCAACCGCGGCGAACGCATCGATTCGCTGTTCACCGGAGCGGCGGTCTGAGTCCCCTTGAGGGCCAGTCGGCGGTGGGCGTTCGGTTGATCCTGGCGGAAAAATTTTGGATTCCTCCAAAAAAATCCGTTCCGGATGATCTTTGATCCCCCTGATCCGTTACCGTTCCTGACGGCAGGCGGCTGTGGGCTGTCCTGCAGGTTGCCGTGGAATGGTTAACGAACTCGATTCATCATGGGAGGGATAACGTGTTGATGGGACAAATTCAGTTGCTGGCGCAGATGACAGATGAGCAGGTGGCCGCCGGTGGCATCATTGCAGCGTTGATAGCATTCATTTCCGCATTCGCGATGTTGTTCGCGGTTCTCGGCCTCTTCTTCATGGCCTGTTACTGGAAGGTGTTCTCTAAGGCGGGACAGCCTGGGTGGGCAGCTTTCGTTCCGATCTACAACGTGGTGGTCCTGCTGCAGATTGTCGGACGTCCGGGCTGGTGGTTCTTTCTGCTCTGCATCCCGTTTGTCAACGCGATTGTAGGCATCATCGTGGTCCTCGACTTGGCCAAGTCGTACGGCAAAGACAACGCTTTTGCGGCCGGCTTGATTATTTTGGGCCCCATTTTTCTTCCGATTCTGGCCTTCGGTTCGGCCGAGTATCAGGGCCCCGCGGCCTTGGCCGGTGATGCGCCGGCTGGCAGTGCACCGGCTGATGCTGGCGGTGAGCCGTCCGATGCCGGCGATCCGCCTGCGGAGGGCTAGGCCAAGGGTTTTCACAAGGCCCCGGATCTCCGGTCCAGGGCCTTGTTCTTGCGCCCCGGAACTGTCTTCAGGCTGATTCCCGCCGACGTTCCCGCCAAACCGGGATGCTCGAGAATGCATAGATCGAGGCGGATGTCAGTGTGATTCCGGCTATGACCAGGAACATCAGGTTGTATCCGAATCGGTGAGCCACCTCACCGAACACCTGTGCCCCGCCGATCATGCCGATGTCGAGCCCGACCATCGAGAGACCCGATCCGGCACCGCGCACGTCGGCCGGGAACGAGTCCAGAAACAGAGACGTGCAGGTGTGATACATCAGCGAGTGCCCGGTGCCGCACAACAATGCGGGGATGAAGATCAGGTGCCCCCTGTCGGGACTGATCAGCAGGAAACTGGACATGCCCAGGGACATGATCACCGCACCGGTCAGCAGCACCTTGCGACGCCCCAACCTGTCGGGCGTCCGCCGGAACACGATTCTCAGTGTCAGTCCCCAACCGGCGTAACACATGTAGAACAGGCTGACTCGTGAGAACCCGTCTCCGGCCAGCCCCATGTCGTCGACGAACTTGGTCAGGAAGACGAACGGCACGGTGGTACAGAGGCCGAAAGTGACCTGCATCAGCGCCACGGTTCCCGGCCAGTGGCGACGCGATGTTTTCAGGAACTCGATGAACCGGGTCGAGCCGTGGCCCGGTTCGCTGTCGGCGGGCCGGACCAGCGTCAGCATCGACGCCGGCAGCAACAGGAGTAAGACGCCGCTGACGAACAGGGTCTCGAACTCGTCGCGAGTCCGTTCGGCACTGAGCACCAGTTCTCCCAGGAACGGTCCGAAGACGATTCCCAGGAATGCTGCCGCTCCCAGAGTCCCGATCGCCTCGGCCTTGCGGCCTGGCGGGGCGAGGTGGGTGACATAAGTCAGGCTGCTCGAGAAGATCACCGCCGAGCCAACCACCAGCAGGCTGCGTGCGAAGTAGATGGCCGGGCCAAGGTCGTCGATCCAGAGGTTCGACACCGCGCCAATCGCGAAGAGGACGTAACCGCAAATCCAGATGGTCCGGGCACCGAAACGGTCGATCCACTGGCCGATCCACGGTCGCAGCACGAGCCCGGCGATCGAGGCGGTGCCGGTGATCCATCCGGCCACATCCACCTGGCCTCCGTGGTGAGCAATCCAACGGGGGTAGTGTGCCAACAACGCGGTGTTGACGAGCGAAAAACCGACTTGGCTCAGAAACGCGCAGTTGAAGTTGCGGCTGTACAGTCGTTCAGACGACACGAATACCTCGAAACCAGCCGTGGGCGGTGGTCGCCCGGCAGCCGGCGGACAATGGTCAGCGGCAAACCGCAGATTGTGACAACTCCACCATGTGGTTGGCGAGCCAACCGCGAACTATCATGAACCGGTCAGCCAACCGTCCTCGGTGGGATTTCGCATGCGGATCATCGACTGCCACGCCCACATCTACTCTCCCGACGAAAAGAAGTACCCGCCGGTGGCCAAACCGCTGCGGGTTCCCGGTGGGAAAGGTTCGATCAAGGACCTGCGGCAGATCAGCCGGGCCAAGGGTGTCTCGGCTGTCCGCGCGGTCCAGACCGTGTCCTTCTACGGGTACGACAACCGTTATCTCTGCGACGCCACCAAGGCGAACCCCGACTGGGTCTCGGGCGTTTGCACGCTCGAGCCCGATGATCCCCACAGCCCCGGATTGATGCGGCAGTTCGTCAAGGATTTCGGTGTCCGCACCCTGAGAAGCACCGCGGGAAACAAGCGGCGGACCTTCGATCACGACGGGGTGCGGGAGTTGTGGAAGACGTGTGCCGAGACCGGAGCCACCGTCGACATCTTCCTGATGCATCCGGACCTGGTGCCGACTGCCGAGAAGCTGCTGCGGGAGTTCCCAAAGCTGACGGTGGCCTTCTGCCACTGCATGGACATCAAGCCCGGTCCGCTTTACGAGCGTTCGCTGGCCGAGGTGCTCAGGCTCTCGAAGTACAAGAACCTCTACGCGAAGGTCGACTTCATCAGCACGGGCACGAAGATCGGGTTCCCGGGCGCCGATCTGCATGACGCGGCGATGAAGATCATCAACACCTACGGGTCTGAACGGTGTGTCTGGGGCAGCAATTTCCCCAACGTGCTCTGGACTCCGAAGATGACCTACGGTCAGCACCTGAAGATCTTCACCGAGGTGCTGCCGCTGGCCGAGAAGGACCGCCGCAATGTCCTGGGCGAAACGGCCCGGCGGCTGTGGTTCCCCAAGCTGAAGTGACGACCGACCGGGTCAGGCAATCAACCGAAGAGGACGACACGAAATGAGCCAATCACTGATTCGCATCGGCGTTACCGGTTCGGGGTTCATGGGGCGAACCCACGTCGAGGCGGCTCGGCGAGCTCCGGGGGCCGAGATCGTGGCGGTTGCCGGCGGCCGACGGGCTCCGGGGCTGGCCGACGATTATGGGATCGACTGTGTCGAGACGGTCGAGGAGTTGATCCGTCGGGAAGACATCGACGCGATCATCAGCAGTACGCCTCACCACTGTCACATCGACGAAACGCTGTTGGCAGCCGAGTGCGGCAAGCACGTGTTGGTCGAGAAGCCGATGGCCACATCGCTCGAGGACTGCGACCGCATGATCGCGGCCACCGCCGAGCGGGAGCTGGTGCTGGCACTGGGCTATCACCAGCGGTTCCGCGAGTCGAACCGCACCGTCCGGGAACTCGTTGCCAGCGGGGCCATTGGCACGGTCCGCTGTGTCCAGATGGCCGCGTTGTTTGACATCGAGGCCCTGCGATCCGACGAGGGGTTTGGTGGAGACTGGGGCTGGTGGAAGGACCCCCGCAGCCGTGCTCACATTCTCAACAGCGGACCGCACAACATCGACCTCTGTCGCTGGTGGCTGGGAGACGACATCGTTTCGGTGGTCGCCCATTGCGGGACGTTCCGCGAGGAGAACCCGAACGAGAACACGACGATGGCGATGTGGGGGTTTGCCGGCGGAGCGATGGCCAGTTTCTGGTCATCAAGCGTCTGTCCGTCGCCGGGATTCGACGGCGAGGACTTCCGGTTCCGGCTGATGGGAGACGAGGGGATCATCGACGCGCAGCCATTCGGCCAGATCCGGGTCGGACGCGGAGGTGAGTGGGAGCTGGCCTATGAACAGCCTCATGTCCCACTCGACGACGCCGATGCCGCGTTTGTCTCGGATGGACGCATGCAGGCCTACACCGACCAGGTCCAGGCGTTCGTCGATCGGATCAACGGACAGGAGACCGGTTGCGGGACCGAGGCCGACGGCCGCGCCGCGGTGGCGGCAATCGTCGGCATGCTCGATTCGTCCGAGTCGGGAACAGTGGTGCAACTCTAACCGGTTGCTACTTCTTCTTCCCCAGCAGTTCGACGGTGTCGGCCACCAGGTGCCAGTAGACCACGTCCTCGGCAAACGACGACGTTTCGAGTGCCGGAACAGGAAAGCCGGGGACCTTCAGCACGGCGTTGTACTGGGCGAACCTCAGGTCGATGTAGATCCGGTTGTCTCCCTGCGGCAGCTGGTCGAATGACGTCGGGTGATACAGTTCGCCCACTTCGCCGTACAGCGCGGGATTGGGCGGTGCCTGGTCGACCAGGGTGAAGCAGAGGATCTGTCGGGCCTTGCCCTTGTCGACGGTCCTGGCCAATCGACGGGGGTACCAGTTGTAGCCGACGAACAGCGCGACGTCGTCGGGCTGGATCAGCTTGTCCAGTTGCGGGTAATAGGCGTTGCCCTCGCTGAAGACCTTGAACAGTCCCGGGTCCCCGGGCAGGTTCTCGGGATCGAGCCCGTGGATCAGCAGCGCGTAGCTGGTCCGTTTCTTGCGTGCCGCTTCGGCCAGCCAACTGGCCGCCTTGCGGAACTTGTGGCGTTGTCCGTCGAGGATGCGGCCGACGATCTGGTCAATGTGACCGAGGTAGGTGCGGCCGAGTTTTCCTTCCTGGACGGGGGTGATGTTGAAGGCGGGAACGAACTTGTACTTGTTCAGCAGTGGCTGGTTGAAGATCTGCGGGCTCTCGTAGGTCACCGACAACAGGATTCCCGGCATCCGGTCCCGGCGGAGAAATGCTCCGATCAGTTCGGCCTCGAACGCCCACAGGTACAGCCGGTTGGCGATGCTGCGTCCCGAGCAGATCTTCTTGGGCCAGCCTTTGACCGAAAGCACTCCGCCGTCGGGAACGGTGTGCGTGATGGTCATCAGGTTCCTGTTGGGACCGACGTCCTTCTGGAGCCGTGCGGCCGCCTTGGCCGATCCGAAAAAGATGACCAGGGCCTTGGCAGTGAGCAATTCTCGGGCCAGCGGAATGGCGTGCTTGAGTTCTTCGGTTTCGTTCTCGAATCCCAGCAGCACGACATCATTGGCCGTGGCTTTCTTGACGGTGAAATGCTCGACGAATCCCTTGGTGCGGTAGTAGGGAACCTTGTCCTCCGGCGAGTCGAGTTTCTTGAAACCGGCAGCGGATCCTTCGGGCGTGTACTGTCGCGAGAAGGCGATTCCCCCGGCCCGCCAGACCGGTTCCAGTGAGAAGCTCTGGTCGCCGGCGGAGAGCAGGTTGCCGTCGAGATGCACGATGCGGTCGGCCGCGCGGTTGGCGGCCCGTGTGATCCCCGGCAGCCGCTTGGTGGCATTCTTGATTTCCTTCAACACGAAGTTGACGAAACGATCTCCCGCCTGCTGGACGTCGACGGGACCGCTGGTCCGCGGTTTGTCGGCGGGCATCACGCAGCGAAAACCGGTGTAGAGATTCAGGTTGCCGGCAGGGGCACCCTGGCGATCGGCACTGCGGAGATGCAGTGCGACATTGGCCCACGATCCGCCACGGCGAGAACGCAGCGTCGACTTCGTTGGCAGCGTGTCCGTCTGGTAGGGCAACTGGTAGTCCAGACACCACTCCCAGGCATTGCCGGCCATGTCATCGATGCCGAAGGGACTCCGGGACCTGGGGAACGAGCCAACCTTGGTCGTCAGCGGATAGTTGACCTTCTGCTTGCCTTCGTACCACTTGGTCCAGGCCTTGGCACTGAGCAGGTCGCTTCCGAAATGGTAGGACGAGTTGTTGCAGAGTGTGCGGTCCCAGTTGTTGCCCCAGGGGAAGGCGGGGCTGGGCTTGAGCTTGCCCTGGGCGTCCTTCTTGGCGGCCCCTCTCGCGGCGTACTCCCACTGGGCCTCGCTGGGCAGGCTGGTTCCCGCCCATCGGCAATAGGCGGTGGCGTCGTCCCAGGTGACCTCGACCACCGGGTGATCGGCCCGCCCCTTGAGATATTTCGGACCCTTCCAATGAGGTGGGGTACGGTGGCCGGTAGCGGTGGTGAACTTGTGGTACTGAGAATTGGTGACCTCGTAACGGTACATGTAGAAGGCGTCGATGCTACGGGCGTGTCGCGGGGCTTCGTCGTCGGTGTACTTTTTCCAGTCCACCGGCAGGCCCGTTTCGGTGAACTGCGGTCCGACGTCCTCGGGCGTCGATCCCATCAGGAACTGGCCGGCCGGCACCAGCACCATCCTGGCCCCGTCACGGCGGTTGGTCCTGGTCTTGTCATCAGCCACCGCGTGGGAACACCACGCCCAAACCAGGAGCAGGGTGAGAACCGTGTGGACTGGTCTGTGCGGGAATGTCATGAGAGGCCTCGGCGGTGGTGAGAGTGAGTTGAGAGTTGAGCGCCGTACTGCGATCGTATCACGCTGTTTCCCGGCCGAACAACTGACAGGGCCTGTTGCCACACGTGGCGATTGGTCGAGAGGTGAAGATTCGAGTGTCCCGTCGGATCGCCACGTGGGATCGGTCGCTGCTGCCGGCAGCCGATTTCGAGTTTGTCGTCCTGGCCGACACGCACTACATGATCGATCCCGGTGATGGGCCGGTCGAGTTTTCGTCGCGGCGTCTCCAGACCGAGAGGGCCGCGTCGGCGTGGGAACAGGTGGCGTCCCTGGAGTGTCCGCACGTTTTCCACCTGGGGGATCTGGTCCAGGAATTCCCCGGCACCGGGGATTTCTCGCAGGCCATGACGTCGGCGATCGAACAGTTCTCCCAACTCGGCCTCTCGCCTCACTTCGTCGCGGGAAATCACGATGTCGGTGACAAGCCGGATCCGACGATGCCGACTCGTCCGGTGACTGCGGAGTCCCTGGACGATTTCCACCGCATCCTGGGACCCTCGTGGTACAGCCTCGACCTGGGTCCTCTTCATGTCGTGGTGCTCAATTCTCAGATCATGAACACCGACCTGCCCGAAGCCGATGCTCAGCGGCGTTGGGCCGAACAGGATCTCGCGGATCATTCGGGCCGTCGACTGGTCGTGATGTTGCACCTGCCGCCCTACCTGGACGTGCCGGGCGAACCGGGATTGGGTCACTACGACAACATCGCCGAACCGGATCGCAGCTGGCTGACCGAGCTGATGTCCGGTCACGAGGTCGAGCTGCTGCTGGCCGCCCACGTGCATTTCCGTTTCTTTGACAGGATCGGACCGACCCGATTTCTTGTCCTGGGATCCACCTCGTTCACACGTCCCGGATTCTGCCACCTGTTCAATTCGGCTCCGCCCCCGGACCATGGTCGTGACGATGCGCCAAAGCTGGGTTTCCTGTTGGCTCGCGTTCGCGACGAAGGGATCGACCTGCATTGGCTGCGAACCGCTGGCCGCACCCCGGACGAACGCTCTCCCGATTCCCGCTGGCAGAGGCTGGTGACCCGGACCCCGGCGACGCTGCCGGGGTCGCCGTTGGGATTCACCCTGGCTCATCCGTTGAGCACACGAACCGAGATTCCCCGGGCCTGGCCGTCTGCGATTCGCCAGCGGGTCCGCAATGACTACCCCACGCTGGCATGTCTCGAACTGGGCGCTCGTGCCGTGCGGGTGCCTGCCGGGGATCTCGAGGATCTGTTCCTGGCCGGGCGGCTGGAGATCCTGAGGAACGAACGGGTCGACATCATTGCCACCGTCCTGTGGGATGAAACCCTGGCCGTGAAAGACCTGGTCGAGCGACACGAGGGGATGGTTGACGCCTGGGAGTGGCAGTTGCCGGGAATGGACCTGCCAACCGCCTCACAACTGGATGTGCTGCGACAGTTGCAGGATGCCGGAGTCTCACAATCGCTGTCGGCAGTGGTCCCCGGCGAACAGGTTCCCGGCAAGCAGCATCCTCGGACAAGGACCGGTTTTCGCGTCGAGGATCTCGAAGAACTTGACCGAACGTTGGCCCAGGCCGATGTCGGGCTCGATCGCGTCGCCTGCCGTCTGGCCTTGAGCGGTTCGCCGGTCGACGCCCTGCGAGGAATCCGAGGGGGCACCGGTCTTGAGGCGATTCGGGGCGTCGACTGGCAGCTGGAACTTGATGGTCACGACGATCTCGAGTCGGCCAGGTGGGCGGTGATGTCACTGCTGGCAGCCGTGGGAGCTGATGAGTCGCGGCTGTTTGTCGGGCCCCTGGTCGATATGGATCGGACGATGGATGTCTGCAACGGTCTGCTCGATTCGCTCTGCAATCCCCGTCCGGTGTTCCACGCGCTGGGTTGCCTGAACACGATTCTGTCGGCCGAACGGGTGACGGGTGTGGAGTGGACGGAATCGGAATCGGTCATGGTGGGAGAATCGGCCACGATGATGCTGGTGGTCCCGCGAACCACATCCGACAGCGACGATCTGCCAGAGGTGGTTGAGGCCTGGACTCGGAAAACCGGACGGTTCCGCCTCTACGACCTCGTTGAGGGTCTCGTGACCGGGACCAGTCGGGAGGACCTGGCTGGCTGTCTCGGTGATCGGTGGTCTCACCCGATCCTGATGGTTGGCTGACGCGGTCATTGCCAGATCGGGTTGTGATCAGCCGGGGTCGGCTCCCAGCAGCGGTGGCAGGGAGTCGTCAGATGGGACGAAGTGCATCGAGATCGAGTTGACGCAGTGGCGGGTGCTCTTCTCGGTGAAGCCCTCACCGAGAAAAACGTGACCGAGGTGTCCTCCGCAGCGGCGGCAGAGGATTTCGGTTCTCATCCCGTCAGCGTCGGTCTCGCGGATGACCGCCTCGGGAATCTCGTCGTCAAAACTCGGCCATCCACAGTGACTCTCGAACTTGTCGTCGGAGCGGTACAGCGGCGCATGGCACTGGCGGCAGACGAAGGTGCCCGGGTCCTTCAGGTTTGTGTATTCCCCCGAGAACGGAGGTTCGGTGCCCTTGCGAAGAATCACGTGCTCTTCGTCGGAGGACAGTTCATTCAGGGGAAGTGAATCCATGGTCCGGCGGTCTCCGGTGAAATCCAGCTACGGTGTCTTGTCAGGCCAATCGAGGTGGCGTCGCAGGAATCGGTAGGTCCCGACCCCGTTGATGGTATGCGGTCCGTCAAAGAACTCGATCTCGGTGCGGGATCCGAGTCCCAGCCTGTCGTAATGTCGTCGGAACCTGGCGAACTCGTCGGCGACCCACTCGGGTGGCGCACCACCGTCGCGCCGACCCTGCTCGACCATGAAGGGACGTGGCGTCATCAGCATTGCCAGCTCGGCGTAACCGGCCACGTGACCCATGTTCCATTCCGGAATCTCGTACTCGCTCGTGAAGATGTAGTTGTAGCGGGTGTCGATGCCGGCGATCGAGCGGATCCAGTCGGTGAAGTCGCCCGAGCAGATGGCCAGGGCGTATTCGCGGACAAACGGTGGAACCCGCATCGCGGTCTTCCCGCCGTAGGAGAGTCCGTAGAAGCCGATCCGATCCGGATCGACCTGTGGCAATGTGGCCAGCCACCGCAGTGTTTGTTCGTGCTGGGGAATGATGTAACTGTAGAGCGTGCGGCCCAGGGGGTTCGACTTGCGCTGGATGACCCGGAATCGGTCACGGCCGTAGTAGGGGTTCTGAGGCGAGTAGACGACAAATCCCTGCAGGCAGAGTTCTTCGGCGAAGGCCTTGTAGAACCGGAACGCTTTTGGATCACGCGAGACGGTGTCCATCGCGGTGCCCTCGAGTCCGTGCTGACAGACGACCACCGGACGTCTCTGGCCGGGATTCTGATCTCGTGGCAGCAGTAGCAATCCCGAGGCGATCACATCGGGGAAGACATCGAGCACCACTTCGTAGCCACGGTATTTGGGATGGTCCAGTACGAGCCGCGTGCGGGGTTTGGCCGGCAGCGGCCGGTCGGGCAATCTTCCGATCAATTCGTCGTAGACCTTCCGGCGTTGCTTGTCGCCGGTCACGCTCCAGGTTTTCACCGAAGTCGCGGTACTCGACCATGTCCGGTCCAGTGCTCGTGGACTCTGCCGCATCAGTGACTGGACCCGGTTCTGCAACTGGTCAAACTGCCGTTTTTGTCGGGCACGATGTGCGTCAGTCGTTGGGCGATTTGCCACCGGCCCGGGTTGCCAGGGAGGTGGGTTCTTGCTGAAAGTCGCTGCCAGGCCCAGTCCGGATGCGAACAGCCTGATCGCCGCGACGGAGCCGGCGTCCCGTTCGGCAAAGCGATCTGCGCGGACCAGCCGGATGGACGTGTCGGCATCCCATTGTTTTGACAGTTCACGCGCCCGGTCGAACTCCGCTCGCACCGATTCGTCTCGTTGCATGACGATTTGTCCCGGAGCGGCTGTGGTCCGTCGCCCTGGTCGCACGACTGGTGGGCCGTCGACACCCGGCACCCGGCATGGTTCGATGACCAGGCGTCGGGGCGCGATCAGGCCGGCGAGTTCGGCGTCGCCGAAATCCTCGAGCAGTCCGAACACGTTGCGGTAGATCGGCTCGCGCCAGATGGCTTCTCGCTGTTCGAAGTATCCACAAACGAGAGTCGAGGCGATGCGGGGATCCAGCGCTGACGAGTGCAGTGCCAACAGGCCCCCTTCCCCGACACCGGCGATGCCGATCGGCAGGCTCTTCAGTCGGCCACCGTCGAATCGGCTCACCAGGTCAACGGCCGCCAGTACCTTTTGCACCTCGTAGCCAATCACGTGCCGGCCCATCTCGAAGGCCTGGCGGTAGAGGAATTCCCGGTGTGGCTGGTTGGTGTAGGCCACCTTGGGGTTTCCGGAGAACTCGTCGTCTCGATTGATCAGCAGCGGGACCGCGACCAGGCAGCCGGCGGCGGCAAGACGTCGGGGCAGTTGGGCCGACGCGGGCACCCCCTTGTCGATCCCGCAGAATTGTTCGGGTGTCCAATCGGCGTCGGGAATCGCCACGACACAGGCCCGGATCTTTCGAGGGATGATCAGTACTCCCTCTGCAGTGATCCCGTCGAGGACTTTCCAGCGGACCGTGTTGACCGAATAGTCATCGGTGTGTGCCAGGTCGCCTGAACGGGGCGATCGCTGGAATTCGTGGTGTTGGTTTGGAGTGTCGGTCAGACGTCGATCGACGATGCCGATTCGCCGTTGCAGTTGGTTCCGCAGCTTGGTGAGTTTTCGTTGAATCGCCACGGCCGATTCTCCGGCCACGGGGAACATCGCCGTCCATTGTCGACTTCGGCGAGCGGGCGAGGCGGCCAACTCGCGAAGAGAGAAACGGTTGATGCCCTCGACCATCACCTCGACCAGTGGCCGGGTGGTGGTCAGTGGCCGGGAACCCGGCAAGGTCTTCGGCCCGTCGGCGAATGTCGGCGGGGAAACGGAAGTCGCCAGGATCAACCACAGGCTGACGAATGGATGGAGAACTCGGGGCATGTTCAACACACGGAGCCAACTGATCGGATTAGTCGAAAAAAAACTTGGGACATTTTTTACATGCCGACGGTGTTGCCAATCAGCAACAACATGGTGAGGCCACCCCAGATGATGGTGAAGATCCCTCCCATGATGATGCCGATCCAGGCGTGCACCGAGCCTTTGACGATGGGGTTGTCTCGTCGTTTCTTTAGCCCGATGACGCCCAAGATCAGGGCAGGGACTGCCAGCAACAGGCCCACGCACGGAATCATCGAGAAGATCCCGAGATAATACGCGGCCAGGGCCGGGCCATTCTTGTACGGGATCACACCACCTGTGGCGTCGCCCTGTTCATGGACGACGGGTTGCCACTGGTCCAGTTGCCCGGTGTATTCGGGGGTCTCGGGCTGATTTCCGTGGTCCTGCGACATTGTCAGTGGTCCAGGTACGGCATTCGTGTGATCAGGCGATGATCTCGTCGATCGATTCTCCGAAGTCGATCTCCAGCCGTTTTCGTCCGGGGATTTCCAGCCGGCGGGCGTCGAGTCCCAGCAGACGGAACAGGGTGGCGTGGACATCGGTCACGTAGTGCCGATTCTCGACGGCGTGGAATCCCAGTTCGTCAGTCGCGCCGTGGACGACACCGCCCTTGATGCCGCCACCGGCCATCCAGATCGAGAACCCGTAGTTGTGGTGATCCCGACCGTCCTTGCCCTGGGCTCCGGGTGTCCGTCCGAATTCGCTGGTCCAGACCACGACGGTGTCCTCGAGCATCCCGCGCTGCTTGAGATCACTTAGTAGTCCGGCGATCGGCTTGTCAGCCTGGCCGCACATATTGTTGTGGTTTCCGATGAGCTTGGCGTGGGCGTCCCAGGCCCCGGCGGCTCCACCACCGTGAAACACCTGGACGAATCGTACGCCCTTCTCGACGAGTCTGCGGGTGGCCAGCAACTGCTGACCAAATCGGCGAGTGGTTGGGTTGTCCAGCCCGTACAGCGCGTGCGTGTGCCTGGTCTCGCTGTCGAGGTTCATGATGTCCGGAATCGCCGTCTGCATGCGGAAGGCCAGGTCGTAGGCCTTGATCCGAGCTCTCAGTCTTTCGTCGCCTGCGTATTCGCGAGCTGTCTGTGCCTGTAACCGCGTGAGCAGGTCTCGCTTGATCGAGCGAACCGGGGCGGTGACGGCCTGGGCACTGTTGGCGTACGGAAGAGGGTTTTTCGGGTCGATGGTCAACCAGATGCCTTCGTGCTCGGGCCCAAGGTACTGAGCGTCGGTGCCGCCGGCACACTGAGACTCCATTCCCCGGTCACCGATCGAGAGGAACTGGGGCAGGTTGTCGCTGAGGGAGCCGAGGCCGTAGTGGATCCAGGCCCCGACGGTGGGGACACAGCCGTCGAGCAGGTGGCGACCCGAGAGGAACTGCAACTGGGCACCGTGATTGTTGTCGGTGGTCCACATCGAACGAACCACGGCCATGTCGTCGACCAGTTTCCGGGTGTGAGGCCACCAGTCGCTGACCGCGATTCCGCTTTCACCGCACTTCTTGAACCCCTTCTGCATTGGCAGGATGCGGGCCTTGTCGGTCTTGATGACGTTGTTGAGCACCTGCTCCTTGACGTTGCGGTAATAAGGCGACTTGGTCACGTGGTCGAGAAAAGGTGTTTCTGCCAGGGTTTTGCCGGCGTACCGATCGAGTGCCGGCTTGGGATCGAATCCCTCGAGGTGACTGGCGCCGCCTCGCATCATCAACCAGATCACCGATTTGGCTCGCGGCCTGAAGTGTGGTCGTCCCTCCGGGTCGGCTCCGTGGGGCGGGTTTCCGGTTTCGCCCTGCAGATCGCGGGTGATCATCGCGTCCAGCGCGACGCCAGCCAGGCTCATACCGCTCCAGCTCAGCAACTCGCGCCGGGTCGCCTGGTTCGGGAAGGCAGTCATCGGGAAGAGACCTCTTAGCGGATGATCAGGAAGTCGTTGTGCATGACCAGAACGTGAGCCACGTGGCCGTGTGCCTGTTGGCGAGCAGCAGTGGCTTCGAGACCTTGTTTGACCAACTGGCTGACCAGGGCCTCACATGCCTCGATGGTCAGCGACCGTTCGTTGTCCGAGGGGGCTCGGCCGAGAATCGTCTCGTAGGCGGCGTCGACGAACGCCGGGTGGGACTTGCTGGAAAGTCGTCGGCCGATGGCCCCGGACAGGTCCTGGACCATCCGGCTGTTGGCCAGTGCCAGCGACTGCTGTGGAGCAATCGTCTCGTGTCGCCGATAGCATTCCTCGACACCGGCCGGGTCGAACGATTCGAGCATCTTGAACTTGTCGTCACGGGCGTAACGGTAGTAGATCGTCCGCCGCATGCCGGTGGCGGCCTCGGCGCTCGGAAAGACCTTTCCGCCGATGGTGGTGTCGAGTTTTCCCGAGAGTGCCAGCAGGCTGTCCCGCATCACCTCGCCCTCCATCCGTCGGACTGGCACGCGGCGGAAGAGCCGGTTGTCGGGGTCTCGGGTTTCGGCCGGATCGGAAGTGTCGATCCTTGATTCGCGTTGGTAGGCCCGCGAAGTCGTGATCACCCGGTGGAGCTTCTTCATGCTCCAGCCGCCGGTGATGAACTCGGTGACCAGGTGATCGAGCAATTCGAGGTGATCCGGGCGAACGGTTCTCGTGCCGAAGTCGAACATAGAATCGACCAGCG
>CEVA01131954.1_pt1 | contig 16235 bp, 15 predicted proteins | sample 361521 | NCBI WGS metagenome assembly CEVA01 (sample SAMEA2622823, study PRJEB7988) | marine metagenome | isolation source: saline water (ENVO:00002010), including
TGCCTTTAGTTCTTCTTCGTCGATTTTACCTCCCGCGAATTGGCCAACTGCTTCGAAGACGGAGACTATGTCGACTGGTTTCTGTTTGTGAATACCAGGCAATATGGTGCCACCATAGACAAAGATGCCCGGACGATTGAGTCGAGCCAAGGCCATTACCGCCGCTGGCATGTTCTTGTCGCATCCACCGATCGCGACGACTCCGTCCATGCCTTCGGCTCCCACGACCGTTTCGATGGAATCCGCAATGACTTCCCTCGATACTAAGGAATATCTCATGCCGGGAGTGCCCATGCTGATGCCATCCGATACCGTGATGGTTCCAAATGGGACTGCTTTGCCACCCGCTTGGTCCACGCCGACAACTGCTTGTTTGCCCAGTTCGTCGAGATGCGCGTTGCACGGCGTGACCATGCTCCATGCGGAACATACGGCTACCTGCGGTTTCTCGAAATCCTCGTCGCTGAATCCCACTGCGCGAAGCATGGATCGGTTGGGCGCTCGATCTGAGCCATCCACGATGACGGAAGAGAAGGGTCGGCTACTTGAGGTTTTCATTGCCTAAGAGATTTTTCCTACTATTGTTAAATACATTCGAAGAGGGTCTCAAAAAGCCTCAACCAGCCCTTGTAGCAACCTTGTTTTTTCAATGGACCTAAATCTGGAGGAACTGCGCGGAAAGATTGATAAGGTGGATCGAGAGATTGTCGACCGCCTCAATGAACGCGTTCGCTTGGCTGCCGAGATCGGGCGATTGAAACACGAAGCCGATGAACCCTTGTATGTTCCCGCTCGCGAGGAGGAGGTGTTCGAGAAGCTTTTGGAATTGAGCGACGGGCCGCTCGATGAGCCTCCTTTGCGAGCGATCTACAGGGAAATCATCTCGGCATCCATCGCCTTGGAGAAAAAAATGATCATTGGCTATCTTGGTCCTGAAGCGACCTTCACCCACCAAGCGGCGATAAAGAATTTCGGGAGTAGTCTGAACTACAAACCTCTTCATACGATTGGGGAGGTTTTCGAGGAGGTCGAACGCGGTGATTGCGATTACGGTGTGGTGCCCATCGAAAATTCGACTGAGGGAGCGGTGTTTCACTCCTTGGACATGTTGGTGGAAACCGATCTCACGGTGATAGCGCAAATCTATCTACCCATTCGTCATTGCTTGATTTCACAACACGAGTTGAACGATATCGAGAGTGTTCTTTCCAAGGATCAGGCTCTTGGGCAGTGTCGAGAATGGCTTCGCCGTAATTTGGCGCATGCTCAACTAGTGCCGGTGGCTAGTACTTCCTCGGCGGTCGAGCGAGCAAAGCAGGACACGAAAACCGCTGCAATCGCAGGCCATCTAGCTGCCGAGCTCCATGGGTTGCCAGTTTTGGTCGAGGATATCCAAGACAAGAAAGAGAACGTCACACGATTTTTGGTCATCGGACCCAAGGCATCCGCCCGCCGAGAGAACACCAATTACAAGACCAGCGTCGTCTTGTCGGTCAAGGACAAGGTCGGAGCTTTGCAAGAAGCGCTTGAGCCATTCAGCGATCGCAAGCTCAACCTAAGTAAAATCGAGTCGAGGCCAAGTAGGCGCAAGGCTTGGGACTACTATTTTTTCGTGGATGTCTTGGGGCATCACGAAGACGACCTTGTGAGCGAGGCCTTGGGCGAACTTGAGGAAAACTGTCCTTTCGTGAAATGCCTAGGCAGCTATCCCGTAACCGAGACCTAAAGGTTTTTTCTTTACCCGTGGATCGATCTCCAAAACCCTACTCCTCATGAAATACGCCAAAGCTTTGCTTTTTATTTGCTTCTCGACCGCGGTGTTTTCCGCTGCCGCCGACGATACCATCTACGACTGGACCAACGTCGAGGGAAAGACAATCCGCGCTCAATTCGTGAAAAGCGATGGAAGTAGCGTTACCATCATAATGAGTGGGCGTCGCTTTGATTACCCTCTCGCCAAGCTAAACGCCGAGTCGCAAGCCTTGGCCAAGAAGTTGGCTTCCGGAAATAGTCGCCCCACCGGGGAAGTGGATCCTTTCGGGCCGGGAACTCCCACTCCTGCTCCCGCTCCAGAAAACAAGCCAAAGCCACCGGTTGCCGACAAGAACCCCCTCAACGTTGGCGGCAAAGCCCTTTTGCCTACAATTGGCGAGGGGCAATGGTCTCGCTATTACACCGTCAACAAAGGACGGAACTTCGACGTCGCGGTGCATGCCAACGGTCGTCTATATTTTTTCCTCAAGGATTCCGATGGCGAGGTCATCGGCAAGCCTTTGCGTTTGTCCTTTCGAGTGGGGTATTACACCAAGAAGGATCCTAGCAAAGGTTATCCCCATGCCTATTATCGAGACAATCCTGACAGCGACTACACTTTGCGCAAAATGGTTTCTTTCGAGCCGCCCTCCGCTCCACCTTCGGAATCGGGTTTTCGCAAGCTGGAGTTAGTCGCCAACTACGACGACGAGGTGAAGCTGAAAATGGGTTTCGAGGTTTCCAGCAACCGTGTTGCGATCACAGGGGAACCGGTTGACCCTCGAAGCGCCGAGCATGCAAGTGTCATGGCGATCGACGTGTACGTTCCGCAATCCATAGAGGTGCCCGATAATTGGCGGGCTCCCGACTGGACGCCTGTGGTCGGGGACACCACGCTTTCGGTAGTACCTTCCAAAGGTGGTCGAGCCGTTGATTTGTCTTATTTGGACAAATGGGAAGACATCAAGAAAAAGACTGGGATTTCACGCGACATCCAAGAAGCTGAATTGCATGGCAAACTCTTTGGTAAACGCAAAGTGAGCTTGGCTTCGAAGAGTTTTCGCGACCTTCGCTTCATGATTATGCGCTATGTCGGCGTATTCCCCTTTCAGCCCTATCACTTGGTTTTAGAGGATAGCAAGACAGGCGGCGAGATCGACCGCAGCCGCCGTCTCGAAATCGAGATCCGCTGAAGCTTAACCCCGCCAATCAGCGGGGAGTCGGAATTCGTGAGAGGGGCTAACGCTTACCCCAGGAAGCGAGGGCTCCGTTGGGGTTCGATGATACGTCGCGTCGTCCGTCCTTGGTGATCGTTTTGCCATCTGCCCCTACTATGATGAGGGCGGGGATACCGCGGACACCATATTTTTGAGCCAAGGCATTCGCTTCCTTGGAACGATGCTTGATGGTAAACCACTTCATATCAAACTCCTTCATGTAGCTCATTTGCGCGGCGGGGCTTCTGTCCGAGCTCACGAAAACGACCTCGAAATCTTCTTTGTTGGCGTCACGAAACTTTACCAAACTTGGGGTGAAAGCTTTGCAGGGAGGGCACCAATGGGCGGAGAAATAGAACCCTACGGTTTTGCCTGCGAGTTCATCGCGTGAAACCTCCTTGCCTGAGGAGTCAATCAGCTTCTCGGGCAGCAGTTTGGTCAATTCCGGTCTCAATTCCTTGGTCGCCTTGTCCGTTGAGAGTGCCGAGCCTTTTTTCTTCGCCACGTACCACTCCTTGACGTACTCTTTATCCGAGGGGCTCAGTAACTCCAATTGAACCGGCAAACGACGTCCGTCCTCCGCTTGAATGATGGCAGTGAGGTTGGCGTAATCGATCAGTTCTCCCTCGATCGTCGTGCCTGCTGTACTGGTCCAAGTGCGAGCTTGTAAAGAGGCTGCGGTGGTCAAGGCAAGGAATGCAATCCAATTGGTTTTCATGATCATTGTGAGTGGATTTTGGTTCTAGTAATTAAAGTGTCAGTGTTCATTCAATACTATAAAAGGTGCCTCGCTTAAAGATTTTTTTCTTGCCCGAAGGGCTGTTTTTAGGCGCACATGTCCGCTCTAGCATTCAATTTTCATTCCCTTCACCCTAGGAACTTAACAAGAGGATACAGATGAGCAACCCATCGCCGAAACTACACAACGCCATGTGGCCTGGTCTCGTGGGCAAAGGAGACGAAGAAGGTCAAGAGCCTCCTATCAGCCTCGAGCGCATGCTTGATTTGTCCGCCGCCGCAGAGGTCGATGGTCGCAAGTTCGATGGCATCGACTACTTTCTTTTTCTTCCCCACACTGATCCCGAGGCGTCCGACGATGAACTCAAGGGGATCGCTGACCTCATTGAGGGCAAAGGCTTTGACGTCGGGTCCTTGGTGGCCCCTGTTTGGCCCGGCACGGTGGGGGATTCGGCCATGGGCGACGACGAATCAACCAGCAAGTTCTTGGACGCCGTCAAGATGGCTTGTCGCATCGCCGGAGTATTCAATGATCACGGTGTGCGCAAGCGGGGCGTTATCCGCATAGACTCAGCTGAGTTCGGCGTTGAAAAATGGCGCGAGGACGCAGCTGCCAGCACGACGAAAATCGCCAAGACTTTCAGGGAGGCCGCCAAGATCGCCGAGGGGCATGGTGAACGTCTCGCCGCCGAGGGTGAAATTTGTTGGGCAGGCATGCACAGTTGGAAGGACATGCTGGACCTGTTGGAAGAAGTGGGCATGCCCGAGACACTCGGTTTCCAAGCCGATCTAGCTCACACCTACCTTTACACGCTTGGCTACAACGCACCTGAGCACGCCCTTTTGCAGGAAGGCTACTCCGACGAGGAGTTTTACGCGGCTTATGAGAAAATGACCGACAAGTTGCGTCCCTGGACGATCGACTTTCACGTCGCCCAGAATGATGGCCAAGTACACGGAGCCGGCAGTCACGACAAGACGGGAAAGCATTGCCCAGCGGACGATCCCAACGGCAAGCTGGACATTACGAAATGCTCAGGTTATTGGCTCAAGGATGCTGCCTCACGCGGAATTGAGCATATCTGCTGGGATGGGTGCATGTTTCCCAACGCCACTTTGGAAAACCCCGACACCTGGAACGTCATACTGAAGGCCATGATCGACGTGAGCGAAGCGCACGGCTGGAGTTGATCATACTTTCCCTTTATTCGATAAAGCCTCTTGTCTCGGCAAGGGGCTTTTCCACGAAAACACGAGACTGCAATGGCTGAGGCACGCGTGCTTGTGACAGGTTCGACCGGTTGCATCGGTTCCGCAACCGTAAATTGGTTATTGGACAATGGAGTCGATGAGGTCGTGGGTTTCAACCGAAGTAATCCCGGACCAACGAAGGATTCGCGTCATCGCAACCTACAAGGCGACGTAACTGATCAAGCGGCTTTGCAAGAAGTCCTCAGGCACTTGTGCCCCAGTCACGTAATTCATCTAGCTGCCTTGCAAACCCCCGAATGCCGGGATCATCCCTTTCGCGGCATGGAAGTGAACTTGGTGGGAACCGTCAACCTGTGTCGGGCATGCGCCTCTTTGGACAAACCCTTGGAACGGTTTGTCTTCGCCAGTTCCGGAGGAGTGTTCGGGCCTCGTTCCACCTATGGCCCTGCGGGTGTGCAACCCAATGACCCCTATCTGCCGCATAGCTTGTACGGCTATTGGAAGATAGGAGGAGAGGGGGTTGCGCAAGCCTTTCACCAGGAGACGGGCGTGCCCACTGCCTCTCTTCGCTTGGCCACCACTTATGGGCCGGGTCGCGACTTGGGGTATACGGCCGCCGGCACCCGAGCCCTCAAGGCAGTGGCCCTCGGAGTTCCGTTCGCGATCCCCTACAAGGGCAGCGAACATTATCACTTCGTGGATGACGTGGGAGCGGGGTTTGGTTGCGCCGCCCTGCATCCTTTTTCAGGACACGAAGCATTCAACTTGCGTGGCGAAACTCGGACGGTTGAACAGTTCCTTGAGTTGTTGCATGAAACGGCCGGTGCCTGTGGGATCGCGGATCAGTGCAAGGTGCACGTGGCATCCGATGCCGAGGAAACGCCATTCGTTTACGAATTGAACGCCGACAGCGCCGTGGCCGCTTTCCCGGAGATGCCCTTGACGAATATAAAGGAGGGGTTGCGAATCTCCCTGAAATACTACTTGGCAGCCGCGGAGGCCGGAGAGTTGAGCATGTCCGACTTACACTAGGACTCAGTCGGATGCCGTTGTCTCTTCTTCGTTCTTGGGGTCGGGTTGCGATTGGTTTTCCTTCACCCGCTGGGACAAGACTTCCTTTACCAACGCTAACGCTTCCTCTTCGGACACCTCTTCCGATCCCTCTTTGACCGACTCTTCCGCCGAATCCTCCTCGCTCCCTTCCTGCACTGCGTGCTTCCTGGCCAACTCGAGGGCCTCGACGCGGCTTCGCTGCCCGCGTTCCGAGAATTTGGCGATCTGCAGCAAGGAGTCGGCCCCATCCAGGAATGCATTGCCAACGTAGTGGATCAGCAAGGCCGTTACACTGCCCCCCAGTACCACGCTGACGGACAGAAGAACTACCATCGGTTGATCCTTGTCCATGGAAGTGAAGATCGTAGCTCCACCGACCAAGGATAACAAAGCCATGATTACACAACAGACCAAAAGAATGGTACGACCGGCATTGTAGCAGGTGTTTCGCCTGATCGATTGGAGCACTCCCTGAGTACGTTGCTTCTTGGCCATATCAGCAATTGATTACCGTTCTTGACGACAAGCAAGCGGAATCGATGCCTAAGGAGTCACTCGCCACACCTGAGGACGGGCTTCAATACGGCCTGACTCTCAGCGTCGGCGAAGGCTTGGGCGGCATCCTCGAGATCGTACGCAGTGACCAAGCTGTCATAGTCGACAGCTCCCTCATTGAGTAGTTCGATCGCACGCAAGTAGCTTGTGGGAGAAGATGAGTAGGTCGTGCGAACGTCGATTTGACGGCGCACGAACTGGGTGGCGTTGAAGTCGACGTTTTGACCATACAGAGCCACCGCAGTGACCACTCCGTCTGGCCGCACGCATTTCCAGGAGTCCGCAAGGGCGACTGAAGCTCCCGAGGCCTCGACCAACGCGTCTGCTTCCTCTCCGTCGAAAAAATCGCGGACCTGTTCATCGAGAGGTGATTGCTTCTCCGAAACGGTCGCTGTCGCAAACCCGACCTTTCTCAACCTCGACAAGCGAGCAGCTTCGTCGCGTTCCGTTCCTGCGATCAGTACCTTGGCTCCGAGATGCCTCGCCACGATGGCGCAAAAGGCTCCGATTACTCCGGGACCGGTGACCACAACCTTGGACTCTTTGCCAATGGAGGATCGGTTGACCACGCAGTGATCGGCTACGGAAAGGGGTTCGGTGAGCGCCACGAGATCGAGAGGCAGATCCTTGGGGGCAGGGACTAGGAATTCCTCCTTTACCGCGACGTGTTCAGCCATTCCACCGTCAAGGGAGAGGCCCTGCACGCGACGACGCAAGGACAGTTGGGGCAAGCCTTCTCGGCAATACCTGCAGTTGTCGTCGTGTTCGGTTTGAACGGAAATCATCACGGCGTGATCACCCGGAGCCCACCTGGTGACCTTGGACCCGATTGTATCGACCACACCGGATACTTCGTGTCCGAAAGTGACTTGAGGCAGAACGAATTCATAGCCTGGATGATCCAGCCAAGCGTGTAAGTCCGATCCACATACTCCGCAGTGGCTCACCTTGAGCAAGACCTCGTCGTCAGCTGGTTCGGGCGTGGCAATTTCCTCAATCCGGGCGGCTTTGGGAGCTTTTTGGAATCTACGAAACGCTTTCATGGGCTTGGTTGGTATCGAATCATTCGAAAGGCACTCCGGTCTGCTTGGCAACGTCGCGCAAATCATCCACTACTGCGGGAAGTAAGGGAATACCTTGCTTGGAGCGAATTTTCTCTGCTTCCCGCTCGGGGTCGCCGGGGATCAGTGGGCCGTCCGTGCCCGGCGTCGCCTTGCAGTTTTGCATTTCGCGGCGATATTCGTCGATCTGAGTCTTGAATTCATCCGGATCGATGAATGCGTCGATCCGCATGGCTCCGAAGAAATGCCCGATCCCTTTGCCCACTTGTTTCTCGGGTATTTCCTGACGCAAGGCGAAGGGCGGGGCGAAAGGCCCCCAGTTTGCGCCGCTCAGCACGCAACTCAAGACATCCACCATGATGGCCAGACCGTATCCCTTGTGACCGCCGCGATCTCGATCCGAACCCAAGGGCAGAATGGCTCCTTCCTCGATCATGCGTTTGGGATCCAAAGTCTCGCCTCCTTCGCCGTCGATTGCCCATCCCGAAGGAATGGAGCTTCCTTTGCGCAAGGCGATCTCGATCTTCCCATAGGCTGCGGAACAAGTCGCCATGTCGATCACGATGGGTGGTTCTTCCTTCCCCGGAAAAGCGATGGCGATGGGATTGGTTCCGAGCTTGCGTTCGGCTCCCCACAGCGGAGCGACCAGTTTCGTGGTGTTGGTCATCGACCAACCGATCAGGTCATTTTCCAATGCCTTCAGGACGTAATAGCCTGCAATTCCGTAGTGGTTGGTATTGCATACGCTGACCCAGCCGGTGCCTGCCTCAGAAGCCTTGTCCATGGCAATTTCATTAGCCCTAGGTCCCACCACCAAGCCCAAGCCGTTATCTCCATCCACAGTGGCGGTGCTAGGGCTTTCCCGGATGACGGAAAGGACGGGTTTAGGGTTGATGCGACCGGCGGAGAGCATCTCGAAATAAGCGTGGAGACGAGCGACGCCGTGCGAATCGATGCCGCGAAGGTCACTTGCTGCAAGCACTTCGGCAGCCAGTGAGGCGTCCTCTTCGGGAACTTCGAAATGCATGAAGACGCGCTTGGAGAATTCCTCCAGACGTTGGCAGGGAAACACTATGTGTTCAGGTTCGGACATGCCTTGTTTCTAATGGCAAGTGGCATTCGAATAGTTTGCATCAAAAGCGTTCAGCCAACCGTTCGACCACGGTTTTGCCTATGTTGAGAGATGCTGTTGCGGCAGGGGAGGGGGCGTTGCAGACGTTAACTATGCGGTTTGAGTTCTCGATCAAGAAATCATCCGCTAGACCACCATCGGGAGTGACCGCTTGCGCCCTGATGCCGGCAGGCGCAGGGATCAAGTCGGCTACGCATATTTCGGGTACTAATCTTTGCAAGGCCTTGACGAAGGCCTTTTTGTTGTAGGAACGCCACATTTCACCAAGACCCATCTTCCAGTGTTTGCAGGCCATGCGGATAAACCCGGGATAGCTCAATGAGTCAAAAAGGTCGCGGAGGTTGAAGTCCAGTTTGCCATACGCTTCTCGCCCGAAGGCCAGAACGGCGTTGGGGCCACATTCGACGTCGCCATTGATCATGCGTGTGAAGTGTACGCCGAGAAAAGGAAACTGAGGGTCGGGCACTGGGTAGATCAAGTTGCGGCACAGTCGTTTGGCTGCTGGTTCGAGTTCATAGTACTCTCCTTTGAAGGGAATGATCTTGGCGGGAGCTCGCTCTCCACCCAAGGCCGTAACTCTATCCGAATGGAGACCGCAGCAATTCACCATAAAGGAAGTCTCGAACTCGCCCTTCGTCGTCTCCACGACCAGGCCTTGAGAAACTTCACGGATCTTCGTTACCTCGGTTTCGTAAACGATCTGGTTCCCCTCTCGTTCTGCGACAATTTGGGCGAGGCGCTCGCAGACCTGTCGGTAGTTGACGATACCGGCTTCCGGGACGTGAATGGCGCTTACCCCTGCGGCATGCGGCTCGAGCTCGGCCAGTCTTTCCTTGGAGATCAGTTCGCATTTGACGCCATTGGCTTCGCCTCGGGCCTGAATGTTTTCCATGCGGCCGACTTCGTCCTCCTCGATTGCCACGATCACTTTGCCGCAGATATCGTGGTCGATGCCTTCTTTTTCGCAAAACCGCTCCATCGCCTTTTTGCCCTGTCGGCAATTAATCGCCTTGAGGGAGTTGGGCTTATAGTAAATGCCCGAATGAAGTACTCCCGAGTTATGGCCGGTTTGATGAACGGCCACCCGCGATTCCTTTTCGAGAACGACAATGTTTTTGTCGGGGTGCTTCTTGGCCAAACGATAGGCTGTCGACAACCCCACTATGCCACCTCCGGCGATGCAAACGTCGCTTTTCACAATAAGAGAAAACAGCTTAATCTATCTTTATTTTGCCGAAGGCGCGATCGAAGTGAACGTATCCGCCATCCGGATGAAAGATTTGCCCCGTTGTATGAGAGGAACGCTCAGAGGCTAGGAAAACCACCGCATCGGCGATTTCCTCTGAGGTCGTCATTCGATTTCCCAGAGGTATATTGGCATGTATGGAGTCCAGGGTGGCTTGAGGGTCTTTCAAGGTGGCCAGCCATTTCTCGTAAAGCGGTGTCATGACTTCAGCGGGAATGACCGCGTTTACCCGTATTCCTTTGCTGGAAAGATCAAGGGCCCACTCGCGGGTAAGTGCATTCATGGCTCCTTTGGCGGCAGCGTAACCGGAGGTGCCGCCTTGGCCTGACTCCGCAACCTTGGACCCCACGTTGATAATGGCTCCCTTGGCCTTTTCGAGATAAGGCAGGGCATGATGCGTAAGGGTGAATACGTGTAGCAGGTTCTTGCGAAGAGAGCTAAGGAAATCGTCTGGCGTGGAGTCGAGGCCGACCCCATCGTTCACGCCTGCATTATGCACCAGCACGTCGATCCCGCCTCCCCAAGACACTGTCTTCTCGATTGCTTGGCGACAGGCCGACTCGTCGGTCAGCTCAGTAGGTACGCAGGTAGCTTCCCCTCCGTCCAATCCCTCGATCAGCTTGGCGGCCACGTCCGGATTGCGGTCGGCGATGGAGACTTTAGCTCCTTCTCTCGCAAAGGACTGAACGATTCCCGCTCCAATGCCCTTGGCTCCACCGGTGACCAAGACCACCTTGCCTGCAAGTCCCAAGTTCATTTGGCTGCAATGGCAGTTTGAGAGGAGGACCCCAGACCGTCGATGCCGAGTTCAACGACGTCGCCGGGTTTCAAGTATCTCGGTGGGTCCATGCCCAATCCGACGCCCGGTGGAGTGCCAGTGGAAACCACGTCACCCGGAAGCAGGGTCATAAATTGGCTGACGTAACTGATCAGAAAGGGGATTTTGTATACCAAGTTCGAGGTGTTGCTTTGTTGCACCGTTTCGCCGTTTACCTTGAGCCACATGCCCAAGTCATCGACGTTTCCCAATTCGTCGGGGGTCACTAACCATGGGCCGACCGGAGCGAAGGAATCGCAGCTTTTGCCTTTTACCCATTGCCCGCAGCGCTCGATTTGGAATTCTCGTTCGCTGTAGTCGTTGTGCAAGACGTAGCCGGCCAAGCTTGCGAGAGCATTCTCTTCCTCCACGTAGCTGGCTCGTTTCCCCATGACAAAAGCCAGTTCGACTTCCCAGTCTGTTTTCTCACTGTTGCGAGGAATGATCAAGTCGTCGTTGGGGCCACAGAAAGCGGATGTGGCCTTGAAAAAAATGACGGGTTCTTCAGGTATTTCCACTCCTGATTCCTCTGCGTGATCCTTGTAATTCAGGCCGATGCACACGATTTTGCTAGGTCGGGCGATGGGTGAACCTTGGCGCAGTTCTTCCGGGAAATCGGGGGAATTACTTGCATGAGTTGCCGCCCATTCCTCGAGGCGAGCCATTCCATCGGTCTCGAAAAACACCTCGTCGTAGTCTTCGCCGAAGTCCGATACGTCGACTTCTCGACCATCGGGCAACAGCAAGCCTGGTCTTTCTTCTCCGACTTCTCCTTTTCTTATCAATTTCACTATCGGCCTTCAGTTGGATTCATTCAATTAACGCAAAAGGGTGGTGCCTCCATCCACGTCGTAGGCTGAGCCTGTCACGAACGAGGCGTCGTCGGAGCAAAGGAAAGCCGCCAAGGAGGCGATTTCATCGGGTTTGCCCATTCGTCCCATGGGCTGATAGGCGGAAAGCTCACGAAATTTTTCGAGTCGTTCGCTTTCCTCGGGATAGTATTTTTCAAGATATCCATCCACAAACGGCGTATGCACGCGTCCAGGGCAGATGCAATTGCATCGAATGCCCTTGTTGACGTAATCCTTGGCCACGCTGAGGGTCATGGCGAGGACGGCTCCTTTGCTGGTGGAGTAGGCGAAGCGTTCGAAAATGCCCAAACGGGAAGCGATGGAGGCAAGGTTGAGAATGACTCCTCCGCCGTTGTTCACCATTCTAGGGACGATTGCCCGCAAGCAATTGTATGGTCCCTTCACGTTGACCTGCTGGACACGGTCGAATTCTTCCTCCGAGGTGTTTTCGACCGTCCCCACATGGGCGATGCCTGCATTGTTCACGAGAATATTGATTTCCCCAAAGGCCTCCTCGGTGGCTGCGGTAGCGGCAACTACGCTGTCATGGTCGGATACGTTGCATCCTATGGAGGTGGCTTGACCGTCTTGCGACTCGATCTTCAGGCAATTGGCATGGCCCGACTTCTCGTCAAGTTCCCAAATGGCTACTTTTGCGCCTTCCAAAGCGAATCGACGGGCGATGGCTTGGCCTATACCTTTGCCTCCACCGGTAACCACGGCTACTTTATTCTTCAGGCGTTGCGAGCTCATTGCGGAGTTGGCTTGGGTTTAAAGAGAAATGCCTCGTTTCCAAGGGAGAAAATCATCCCGTCCATGCAACACGGCCTTTGGGATACTATCTCCGCTGGCGTAAGCGATGACTTGTTCAAAGAGTTGATCTCCCAATTCATCCACCCCGTTCTCACCGGCTATGACCGGCCCGGCATCAAAATCGACGTATTGAGAGAAATTTTCAAAAATAGCTGAATTACTCGATACTTTTACGATTGGCGACACGGGATTGCCCGTAGGCGTACCTAATCCGGTGGAGAAAAGCTGGAGATTGGCTCCTGCTCCAGCCATTGCGGTCGTGGACTCCACGTCGTTTCCGGCGGTGCACAGCAGGCTAAGCCCCGGTTTCGTCACCCAACCCGGATAGTCGAGAACGTCAATGATCGGCGAGGTGCCTGCTTTCCGCGCGGCGCCAGCCGACTTGATTGCATCGGTGATCAGTCCGTCCTTCACGTTTCCAGGCGATGGGTTCATGTGAAAACCGGATCCCGCTTCCTTGGCGCGGGCTTCGTAATTCCGCATGATTTCGGCGAACCGGCGACCGAGTTCCGGCGTCACGCAACGATTGACCAGTTCTTGTTCCACCCCACATAACTCGGGGAATTCCGACAAGATGACCCGCCCCCCCAAAGCTACCGTCAAGTCGGCTACGCGTCCAAGAACCGGATTCGATGAAATACCGGAAAAACCGTCCGACGCTCCGCATTCCATCCCTAAGGTTAGTTTGGATAGACTGGCGGGTTCGCGTTTCAATTCATTAGCCTTGCCAAGCTCCACAAAGGTTTTGCGGATGGCATTTTCCAACATGTCGCGTTCCGATTCGTGCTTCTGTTGTTCATAAACCAGTAATGGTTTGTCGAAATGAGGATTTCGCTTGGCAAGTTCATCTTCCAGAATGGACACCTGAGCATGTTGGCAGCCGAGACTCAGGACGGTCGCTCCCGCAACGTTCGGGTGATTGACGTAGCCAGCTAGCAAGCCACACAGTTCTTCCGATACGGCGCGGGTTTCTCCGCATCCCATTCCATGAAAGAGGAATTTGACACCATCGACTTGCGGAAAAAGACGAGTTCCGGCCGCCGCCTCCTCCTCGGGAAAGGAAACCTGAGACAAGGCGGCCTCGTCCGCCCCTTGCCTGCAGGCGTCGGCAAGAGAAGAGGCGAATGCGTGGTAGCGCTGCCGACTTTCGTATCCCAAGGTCTTGGTAAAGGCTTCTCGCAAGAGGGCGAGGTTGCCTTCTTCGCAAAATACCATGGGTAGAAAGATCCAGTGATTGGCCGTTCCCACTTCACCATTGGAGCGATGAAACCCCTGGAACTTGGTTTCGCTCCACTTGGACACCTCTGGCGGCACCCAATCAACGCTCCCCGTTTTTTCCCCGAACCCCGATGATCGATGAACAAGGTTTTCAGTAGTTAGAAGTCCACCGGCGGCCACTGATTCCCTGGCTTCGCCAACCATCACGCCGTACATGGTGGCGACATCGCCGGGGGCAAAATCCCGAATCGCCAACTTGTGCTTCGCCGATATGTTTTCTGCGACTATGATGCTCTGGCCACCAACTTCAATCGCCTCTCCGATAGACAAGTCGCGCAAAGCAACCGCTAGGTTGTCCTCCCGCGAAATCCTCATGGCGGCGCATTGCTCTCGAATCATTACTGCTTCCCTAGAAGGAGGGGCCTCTCTAGACAAAACAAATCGAACGCTCTTGAATGAATGCCCGGCAAATCAAAGGATTTTGGAGGAAAACTTTCACTCGCAATCGGCCCCATCAATCAGGATTTCACCGATTGGTCGAAAAGGACGAACATTTGGATTGTTTTCCACGTAGCCTAGGAAAACCAAGGCCACCACGCGTTCATCGGGTTCTCCATGCCGCAACCCAACGATTTCCTCGAATCGTTTGTCTTCCCAGACCGGAGCGGTGCTCCACTTAGTTGCAATGCCATGGTTATGAAGAAGCAGCAACAAGTTTTGGGTGATGCAGCAGGAGGTTGCGTAATCCTCGTCCACCACGGCCGGTTTTGACCGAACGAGTTCCGATCCAAGGTTGGTATGACAAGTAATCACAAGCAATCCAGGGGATTCACTCCATTCCTTCTCTTTTCGCATCGCTCGTTTCAAGGTGTATTCCGTTGGGTTTTCACCCGCAACGCGTTCTGCATTAACTTGAGCCACTTCCTTTATTTGGCGTCGGCCCAGCAGATAAAAGTAAGTAGGTTCCGTACGATGATGATTGGGAGCCATGCGAGCGACTTCCAAACAATGCCGGAGGAGCTCCCTGTCGGGCTTTCGCCCATCGAAGTCAGCTGGTTTAACGGTTCTTCGAGAAGCGATTAGCCGTTCGAGACCTTCCGATGAAACCATAGTCTTGGCATCGTTGTTCATCCGGCGAACCGACGTAGAAGAATGGAAACGTTGGCTCCCCCGAATCCACTGCTGTTGCTTAATGCGACCTCTGCCTGAGTGTCCTCCGATTCCGTGATGAGGTCCAAGTGACCGATTTCAGGGTCGGGTTCCTTTACGTTGGCGGACCCGGGCAGAAAGCCTTTTTGCAACGCCAGACTGCAAAAACCTGCTTCCATAATGCTGGAAAGAGAGAGACCGTGACCGGTTAGCGCCTTGGTGCTGCTTAGCTTCACCCGTTGAGGAGCTGGAAAAACTGCCTTCAGAGCCTGCAGTTCGGATGCATCGCCAATGGGAGTGCTGGGGGCATGGGCATTTACGTAATCGACCTCTTGAGCCGTTATGGAAGCATCTTTCAGGGCATGGGTTATGGCGTCCCTGAGCCCACGGCCTTCCGGATGGGAAATTGCCACGTTGTATCCGTCGGAGGCCTGACCCCATCCAATCATCTCGCAGTAGGGGGTCGCCCCACGTCGAACTGTTTCTTCTTCGCTTTCAAGAACCAAGCAGGTGGCTCCTCCGCTACCCACGAATCCATTGCGCGTCTTGTCGAAAGGGCGGGAGGCTGTGGCGGGATTACGATCCAATGACAAAGCTCTCATGCCAGCGAAGGGAACAATGCTTTCAAAGTTACAATCCTCTCCACCGACGACCAACATTCTTTTTTGCCGCCCTCGTCGAACCTCGTCGAAAGCAAAGCCCAAGGCATGTCCCGAGGAAGCGCATGCCGAAACCATGCCGGCGGAAAATCCTCGGATGCCGAATATTGCCACTAGGTTGAAGCTCAGCGTGCCGGCTACCGATGCCACGATTGCAAGGGGGTTGCACGCCATGACTCCTCGTTGGCCCATTTTTTCCAAATGCTTGTGCACGCTGCGCATCGAGCCGCCCGAAGCCGTGTAGAGTCCGCAATCTGGATTGCTGACGTCTTCTTCGCCCAGGTTGGCATCATCGATCGCCTGCTTCATGGAACAATAGGCGTAAAGAACATGCGGAGAAAAACTCCGTATGACGTCTCGACGGACTTGATATCTCTCGGGATACTCCCAGTCCTCGGGGTCGACGGAGCTCACGTCGAAGTCCTTGATGATCCCAGCTACCTTGGCCGGCGATGGGTCGTCTTGCATTTCAGGATGCAAACCGATACCGGGAGTCAAGGTCCGAAGGCTATGTTCCACACTTGCGCAATCGTTGCCGATACTGGTGACAAATCCAATTCCTGTTATATAGACTTTGTGCATTCCTTAGGATGAAGGGATTAGCTTGCAACTTTAGTTTCAGCTCATTTCCAAATCAACGCAAAAGGGACGAGGCTCCATGGCCTCGTCCCTTTCTGAAAGCTTTGAAAGCAGACGGGAAAGCCTACTTTTCTCGTGGGGGTCGACCACCTCCGTCGGGGCGACCGCCGGGCTTCTCACCAC
>CEVA01514495.1_pt1 | contig 16220 bp, 22 predicted proteins | sample 361521 | NCBI WGS metagenome assembly CEVA01 (sample SAMEA2622823, study PRJEB7988) | marine metagenome | isolation source: saline water (ENVO:00002010), including
CGCTATCAGCAAGCAAGAAGCAGCAGTGGATGCAGAGCTTAGCAAGCACTTCGACAAGCTAGATACCGATGGTAACGGTGAGCTTTCAAAAGAAGAGTTCGAGCAAGCTTAAGCAATATTTGAGCGCTATTCGCTCTTTCTCACGCACTTTATTTCCGTTAAGAGGGATTTGTTATGAAAGGTATGACGTCAACAATCGCATTTGTCACTTTAGCTGCATCAAGCGCTGTATTTGCAGCAGATTTTAACGCACTTGATGCCGACGGCAATGGCGCTATCAGTGTTCAAGAGGCCTCTGTCGATGCCGCTCTAATGGAGCAGTTCGATCAACTCGATACAGATGGCAACGGTGAGCTCTCAAAAGCAGAGTTCGAAAAAGCCGAGTAACCCAATTATTTACCAAACAAGGTAAGGAGCAAGTTATGAAAACCATGAAACACACAGTCGCATTAATGGCACTTGTAGGCGCATCTTCAGCTTTCGCATTGGATGCAGATTTTAACACTATTGATGCCGACGGCAACGGCGCTATCAGTATGGAAGAGGCGTCTAAGTATCCTGAGCTTATGAGTCAATTTAAAGACTTGGATACTGACATGAACGGTGAGCTATCTGAGCAAGAATTTGCTAAAGCGCAGTAACGGCTGCGCAACACCGGACAACACCACACAGTAAAGAGGATACATTATGAAAAATTCAACAAAAGCAGTCGCTATCGTAGGTTTAGTAAGCGCATCATCAGCATTCGCATTGGATATGGACTTTAACAGTGTAGACGTAGATAGCAACGGCGCTATCAGCATGGAAGAAGCGTCTAAGTATCCAGAGCTAATGCAGCAGTTCAAGGATTTGGACGCCAATAAAGACGGTGAGCTGAGCGAAAAAGAATTCGCAAAAGCTGAGTAATTTAACGCCAACTAAGAGGAAAGCATGATGAAAACGACTAACACACTACTTGCTATGGCGATTTTGGCTTCTTCTGCAACAGCTATCGCAGGTTCTACTTTTGATACATTGGATGTCGACGGTAATGGCAGCATCAGCAAGGAAGAGGCAAGTGCAGATGCAGCGATTCTAACTAAATTTGATGAGCTTGATATTGATGGAAATGGCGAGCTATCTAAGGAAGAATTTGCTCACGCTGAGTAAATACCCAGACCCATTAGAGCAACGCAAAAGCAGTCTTAGTCCACCCACTAAGGCTGCTTTTTTATGTATTACAGAAACATTGCGCTGACTTGGAAGAGCTTCTCAACCACATGAATGTGCTTTTTATCTATCAAGAACATAATGACATGGTCACCACTTTGGATCACTGTATCATCATGGGCTATCAGTACGTCATCATTGCGCACGATAGCGCCAATAGTGGTCCCTGCAGGCAGTTTAATTTCAGAGATAGCTCTGCCTACCACTTTAGAGGTGTTCTCATCACCATGGGCTACGGCTTCAATTGCCTCTGCCGCGCCTTTACGCAAAGAGTAAACATTGACGATGTCGCCACGTCTTACGTGAGTCAGTAGGGCTGAAATGGTCGCTTGCTGTGGTGAAATAGCAATGTCAATTTCGCCGCCTTGCACCAAGTCAACATAGGCGCCACGCTGAATAAGCACCATGGTTTTTTGCGCGCCCATACGTTTTGCCAACATCGCTGACATAATATTGGCTTCATCGTCATTGGTCACCGCAATGAATACATCAACTTGCTCAATATGCTCTTCTGAGAGCAGCTCCTGATCAGACGCATCACCACAAAAAACCACAGTATCATCGAGCATTTCAGATAGTTGCTCAGCTCGTTGTGGGTTACGCTCCAGCAGCTTAACGCTGTGGTTTTTTTCCAACGAGCGGGCCAAGCCAGCACCAATGTTACCACCACCGGCGATCATGATCTTCTTATAGGAACGCTCAAGCTTTTGTAGTTCACTCATTACCGCACGAATATGCTTGGTTGCGGCAATAAAGAAAATCTCATCGTCGGCTTCAATCACTGTGGTGCCCAAGGGTTTGATAGCCTTGCCTTGGCGGTAAATTGCAGCAACACGAGTCTCTACATTGGGAATGTGCTCTTTCAATGCTGATAGCGCATAACCAACCAGCAAACCGCCATAGTAGGCTTTGACTGCGACCAGAGACAACTTGCCATCGGCAAATTGCAGCACTTGTAAGGCCCCTGGGTAATCAATGAGGCGACGGATGTACTTGGTAACAAGTTGCTCAGGAGCGATATAGTGATCCACCGGCAAATCGTCATTATGGAACAACTGCTGACGATAGCGCAGGTATTGCTCCGAGCGAATACGGGCAATCTTGGTGGGTGTATTAAAAATACTGTAGGCCACTTGGCAGGCCACCATGTTGACTTCATCGGAGCTGGTGACGGCAATAATCATATCAGCATCTTCAGCGCCGGCCTTACGCAAAATATCGGGGTGAGCACTGTGCCCAGTGACTCCTTGCAGGTCATATTTGTCCTGTAGCTCGCGCAAGCGATCGCCATCAATGTCGACAACGGTGATTTCGTTCTGCTCGCCGACAAGGTTTTCAGCCAGTGTTCCGCCGACTTGCCCCGCGCCTAAGATGATAATTTTCATTGCTATATCACTGTTTTATTATTTTTGCGTAATAGAAGCCATCGGTGTCGCCAGGTAATAATTGCCACCCTGGTTGAGCTAAAGAGTCTTGCTCGTGCAGTGGGCTATGCTGAGCATCACTATGGCGTGTGAAGAAGGCTTTCATCTGCTCTTGATTCTCTTCTGATAGCACCGAACAAGTGGCATACAGTAAAGTCCCGCCCGGCTTCAATAATGGCCAAATAGCATCAAGGATTTGTCTCTGTAGCTTAGCAAGCTCGTCAATATCAGAGTGCCGTCTTAACCACTTAATATCAGGATGACGGCGTATCACCCCTGTTGCTGAGCAGGGAACATCCAATAAAATGCGATCAAATTGCTGACCTTGCCACCATGACTCAGTGTCTTGTGCTTGGGCGCAAACAAGTTCGGCATCAAGATGTAATCGCTGTAAGTTAGCGCGCACTTTGTCTAGACGTTCAGCGTCACAGTCAAGTGCCACCACTTTTGCATCGGCCAACTCAAGTATGTGACAGGTTTTGCCGCCCGGCGCGGCGCAGGCGTCGAGCACATATTCACCATCTTGTGCGCCAAGCAGCCTCGCGGCTTGCTGGGCAGCTGCATCTTGGACAGAGCTTGCCCCTGCGAAAAACTCTGGTAGTTTCTGCACATCCACAGCTTTTTTAAGCTTTATTGCATCTTGGTAATCGGCAAATTGACTGTACTCGATACCTTGTTTGCTGAGCAGGTGCCCATATTGCTCGCAAGTATACTGACGTTGATTCACGCGTAACCACATGGGCGCTTGCGCCTGGTTTTGGGCAACAATGGTGTGCCAATGCTCTGGGTAGTCGCGCTTAAGTTTTTTTAATAACCAGCCTGGGTGATTATATTTACAAGCATCGATCTGTGTTGCTGCCGCTTCGAGCTCATCGCGTTGGCGCTGGAAATTGCGTAATACGGCATTAACTAGGCCCTTCAGGCCAGGTGCGCGCATCGCTTTGAGTGCATTAACGGTTTCACCGACTGCGGCATGCTCGGGAACACGCATATGTATTAATTGGTACAGGCCAACATAGAGTAAAAACTGATAGACACGACGTTTACCTTTGAGGGGTTCATCCAGCAGTTGCTGACAATAACATTCTAGGCTTGGCAGGTAGCGTAAGACGCCATAACAAATTTGCTGCATCAAGGCCTTATCTTTTGGATTGAGGTCCCGGCTGTAGCGGGGCAGAGCTGCCGAGAGAGAAACCCCGCGATCGACGACGTGATAAAGTGTGTGCGCCGCTTGGGCGCGAACATTACTCATGGGTTTCGCCTGCAATATGTGCCAAGGTGCTACCTACACTGACCCAATCGGCTCGACCGTTTAAAAAGTCTTGGGCGGACATGGGTTTTTTACCTGGCGGTTGAAGCTCGGTAATGCACAGAGCATGGTTGGTGCAGGCGACCACAATACCGTTTTTATCGGCCCGCAATATTTGCCCTGGTGCACCTTGCTCGGTAATAACGTCGGCTTGCCACACCTTGACGGTATTGCCTTGCATCTTGGTAAAACAAATAGGCCATGGGTTAAAGGCTCTCACGTTGCGAGCTAATTGCTCGGCATCAAGCTGCCAATCTAACTCCGCCTCTTCTTTAGATAATTTTTTAGCGTAGTTTGCTTGAGCATCGTCTTGGGGTTCTGGCTCTATGGTAGAGAGCTTGGCTAAGGTATCAATTAACGCTGCTGGGCCTAAGTCTGCAAGTTTAGCGTACAATGAAGCTGAGGTTTCATCAGCGGCAATGGAGCAACGAGCAATACTCAGCATATCGCCAGTATCAAGACCTTCATCCATTTGCATAATAGTGATGCCAGTTTCCTTATCGCCAGCCCAGATAGCGCGCTGAATAGGGGCTGCGCCTCGCCAGCGAGGTAAAATGGAGCCGTGGACATTGAGGCAACCTAATCTGGGGGTTGTTAAAATCGCTTTTGGCAATAACAACCCGTACGCAACTACCACCATAACGTCGGCGTTTAGCTCTGCAAGTTGCTGTTGTGCCTGCTCGTCTTTTAGAGAAGTTGGCTGATAAACAGGTAAGTTATGCTCTAAAGCAAGCGTTTTAACCTCACTGGCCTTGAGCTTTTTTCCTCTACCTGCGGGGCGATCAGGCTGGCTGTACACGCCAACCACCTCATGTTCTGAGTCAATAAGTGCCTGCAAATGGCGGGCGGCAAAATCCGGCGTACCGGCAAATACGATGCGAAGAGCTTGAGTCACTGTTTATCCTTGTTACTGAGCTTTTGCGGCAAGACGCGCTTCTTTTTCAAGCTTCTTGCGAATACGTTGGCGCTTCAAAGGAGATAAGTAATCAATGAATAGCTTACCTAGTAGGTGATCTAATTCATGTTGAATGCAAATGGCCAGTAAACCGTCGGCGTCAAGGCTGAACTCTTCACCTTGTTCATTCAGGGCTTTTACTGTCACCGTTTCAGCGCGATCAACCTTCGCATAGGAGTTTGGAACGGATAGACAACCCTCTTCACTGACCGTAGAGCCGTCTTTATGAGTAATCTCAGGATTAATAAGAACCAACGGCTGGTCGCGCTCGTCGGAAACATCGATGACGACGATACGCTGATGAATATCAACCTGGGTGGCCGCAAGACCAATACCATTTTCATCGTACATGGTCTCTAACATATCTTTGACGATGGTGCGAACATCATCGTTAATATCGGTTACTGGTTGAGCGACTGTGCGCAAACGTTCATCAGGGAATCGAAGTACTTCTAAAAGTGCCATAGCTACCTTATTAAAAATTGTGCTAAATATCGGGTATTGTGTTATGTTTTTATTTTAGCCATTCGTGTGCACCTTTAACAGGTTATTGGGTAATAATTATAATAAAACAAGCTTGAGGAAGCTCATTACAATGATAAAACAGCTATCGGCTGCCGTATTAGCACTTGCGGCTGCTTTTCCATCATTAGCAGATGTTCTAACGGTAAAAGAAAATGCCCCTGAGCAGTATGTGGTAGAAAAGGGAGATACGTTATGGGATATCTCTGCTATTTATTTGGACAAGCCTTGGTTATGGCCAGAGCTGTGGCAAATGAATCCACAAATTGATAACCCTCACCTTATTTATCCGGGTGATACGTTATACCTTGTGTATGACGCTCAGGGTCGACCTCGCTTAGTGATGGAGCGTCCAGAAAACTATCAAAAACTAACTCCCCATGGTCGCAAAACCATGAAGAGTGATAGCGCTATTCCAACTATTTCTTTAGAGCTATTGCGTCCATTTTTAACCTATGAACAGGCGCTAAGTGAAGAGCAAATAGCTGCTCAGCCCTACGTGTTAGGTGCTAACGAGAACGTTAAGCGCCCAACTAAAGGCCACATTCTTTACGTTAAAGGCGATTTAGAACGGAACCGTAACTACGCTATTTACCACAAAGATGACCCTTACATTGACCCACAAACAGAAGAAGTGCTTGGCTACGAGGTGAAGCTTGTTGCTACTGCGCGTGCGTTCCGCTCGGGAGACTTCGATAACGGTGTGCCAGCCTCTGTGTTTGTTAACGATGTGAAGCGTGAAATTAATGCTGGTGACTTCTTACTGCCCGTCAGCGAAGGGCAAAGCTTGCCTGCGTTCTTTAAAATGCGTCGCCCTGACAAGGAAATTGATGGCGAAATTATTGCGTCAACCAACGAGCTGCGTGAATTCAGCAAGATGGACATCGTGGTACTCAATCGTGGCCTGACAGACGAAGTGAAAGCAGGACATATGTTTGATATTCGTCGAAAGTCACCCACCGTGGTTGATGGTGACGATGGGCCAAGTTATAAAGAAGACGCGAGCACTTACGAGAAAGTTGCGTCTAACATTGAAGAGTCCTTTAATTTCGAAGAGGATGGTGACAACACCACGTGGCATATGCCGAAAGAGAAAGTCGGCGAGCTTATGGTACTGAAAGTACAAGATAGAGTGAGCTATGCTATTGTCACAAAAACGCTACGCCCAATTCGCGTTGGCGATGTAGTCAGTGTTAATTAGTAACAGCTGATCGTACACTGCGTTGGGTTGTGCTCAAGGAGGGAGCATGGCACAACAGTTACCGTTATCATCGGCCTCGTCAGAGGCCGATTTACATTTCCATCAAGCCGCATTACTGGCTTTGCTCTATGTTCGTGGACTCAGCTGCCGCGATGTCAATAAGTTGCTTACGCACGTACCGTTAGCCCGTATGGTTACGGAGCCCGAGTGTTTGCAATGCTACGGCGTAAAAGCGAACATTATCGGAGCCCTTTCAGCGCTTAATATGGCTAACTACGAGCGCAAAATTCAAGCATTCAAACATCAGGGTATTGATGTTATAGCCTTGGGTACGTCTGCTTACCCCAAGCTGTTAGCTGAGCTACCTGATCCACCGCTATTACTGTTTTGCAGAGGTAATACCCAGCTTCTCAAGCTACCACAAATCGCGATGGTCGGCAGTCGCAGTGCTTCACTTGCTGGGAAGCGATGTGCCCAAGAAATAGCCCAGCAATTGAGTGCTGCGGGGCTAACAATCACTTCAGGCATGGCAATGGGCGTAGACGCCATGTCTCATCAGGGGGCACTGATGGCGACAGGTCAAACTGTAGCCGTGCTTGGCACCGGTGTTGATATTTGTTACCCCCGCCGCAATAAAGCTTTACGTGATGATATTCTGGCAAATGGTCTATTAGTCAGTGAGTTTGTGCCCACAACTCCGGCTCGGGCTATGCATTTCCCTAGACGTAACCGCATTATCGCTGGCTTATCGGTCGCTACTTTAGTAGTTGAGGCTGAGCGTAAGAGTGGCTCATTGATCACGGCTGAACTGGCTGCGGACTACAACCGAGAGGTAATGGCTATACCGGGCTCGATTAATAATCCCTATGCCAAAGGCTGCCATAAGCTAATAAAAGAAGGCGCGGCATTGGTCGAATCAGCAAAAGATGTATTGCTCGAGTTAGGTTTTTCTGCGCAAAACGGTCTATATATAAAGAGTGAACCTACTTACCGTGAGGATGAAAACAGCATACTTCGTCATATTGGTTACGAGCCTACTTGCGTTGATGACATTGCTAGTAGCGCCGAAGTACCCATTACAGAACTACTGACGCAACTAGTCGATTTAGAGCTGGAGGGGCTAATAGAGAGCACCTCAGAGGGCTATGTAAAAACAGGGGGCGGGTAACATGTTTGATATCCTAATGTATTTGTTTGAAAACTATATTCACAGCGAGAGTGAAATTTTTGTAGAAGAGAACGTACTCACCGACGAATTACGTAAAGCGGGGTTCAACAACAGCGAAATATTTAAAGCACTGGATTGGTTGGAGCAATTAGCTCAGTTGCAATATAGCGACGAGCGCCCTTATTTGCATAATGCCCCAACTGGAGCATGCCGTATCTATACCGAATACGAAAGTATGAAACTTGATACTCAGTGCCAAGGCTTTTTGATGTTCCTAGAGCAAATTGGCGTTATAGATAGCACAACTCGAGAGATGGTTATCGATCGCGCTGTGGCACTGGACCAAGAGCAAATTGCACTGGATGATTTGAAGTGGGTGGTGCTGATGGTGTTGTTAAGTGTGCCTGGGCAGGAGCAGGCTTATGCACAAATGGAAGATTTAATTTTCGATGACCCGAACCCAACACTGCATTAAGCTTGATCTCTGTGTTGGGGTCAGTATATTGGGCGCAAATTCACCAAAGTGCGAGTAGTGCGTGAGCAAGATCGACCATTCGTTATTTAATGCTAATCAACATGCTCTAGAGAAAGAATACGAGGTATGTCCCCAGTGTGGTTGTGAGTTGGTGGTGCGGCACTCTAAGAACGGTCCTTTTTTAGGGTGCGCAGCCTACCCGAAGTGTGACTTCATTCGTCCTTTGCACCAACATGACACAGCCGTACTTAAGGTACTAGACGATAATCCCTGTCCTGAGTGTGATTCGCCTTTAGCGGTGAAAAACGGCCGCTTTGGCATGTTTATCGGTTGTACCAATTTCCCTCAGTGCCATTACATCGCCGATCAAAAGCAACAGCAGCCAGAGCAAAACCTAGTAACCTGTCCAAAGTGTCATGATGGTCGTTTAACTAAACGTAGTAATAAATATGGTAAAACCTTTTACTCTTGCGATGCTTACCCCAAATGCAAATACAGCTTGAACTATGAGCCCGTGGCTCATGCTTGCCCTCAGTGTGATTGGCCGGTCATGGTCAAGCGTAATCTTGCTGGGGGACCTGTGTTACAATGCCCGCAAAAGTCCTGTGGGCATAAACAAGCTGAGAATGTGGAGAGTTAGAAGGTGTTAGAGCCAATCACAGTAGACCCGGTTGTAGAAAGCTTACAACAGGGAGAGGTTATTCTTTACCCAACAGAGGCCGTGTACGGGCTGGGTTGCGATCCAATGAACCAACAGGCAGTAGAAAAGCTATTGGCTATTAAGCAGCGTCCGGTTGAGAAGGGTTTAATTCTTATTGCCGATAATTACGGTCAGTTACTGCCTTATGTGGCCGATCACAAAATTCCTATGGATAAGCGCGCTGATATCTTTTCGCAGTGGCCAGGCCCTGTCACTTGGGTGATGCCGGCTGCCGCTGATACGCCCAAATGGCTTACTGGCAAGTTTGATAGCATAGCCGTGCGAGTGACCAATCACCCAACTGTGAAGCGGTTATGCCAAGCTTTTGGTGGCCCTTTAGTGTCAACGAGTGCCAACTTAAGTGGCGAGCAGCCGGTTAGTTCAATTGCGGCTGCGAAAGCGGCGTTTGCCGAACAAGTGGGTTGCTATGTTGATGAACCCTTAGGTGGTCAGCAACAGCCCAGCACTATAAAAGACGCCCTCAGCGGGCAAACGTTTCGAGGTTAATCATGGCATCACAACTTTTAGCACAAGTGAAAGAATACCTTAAAGCGTTGCAGGATGAGATCTGCGCTGGTCTAGAGCAGGCTGATGGCAAGGCACAGTTTGTAGAAGATGCTTGGCAGCGAGAAGAGGGCGGTGGCGGACGTACGCGCGTTATTCGTGACGGGGCTATTATCGAGCAAGGCGGTGTCAATTTTTCTCACGTGTTTGGTGCGTCAATGCCGGCATCAGCAACAGCACATCGGCCTGAGCTTGCTGGACGAAGTTTTCATGCGTGTGGTGTCTCATTGGTTATTCATCCGAAAAACCCGCATATCCCAACCAGCCATGCCAACGTACGCTTTTTTATCGCCGAAAAAGAGGGCGAACAGCCTATTTGGTGGTTTGGTGGTGGGTTCGATTTAACACCTTTTTACCCTGAGCGTGAAGATGTAGAGCATTGGCATCAGGTTGCTAAAGATTTATGCGACCCATTCGGGGAGGATGTGTATCCAAAATATAAGAAGTGGTGTGATGATTACTTCTATTTGAAACATCGTGATGAAACTCGAGGTGTAGGCGGGTTATTTTTTGATGACCTTAATGAATGGGGATTCGAAAAAAGTTTTGCCTTTATGCAGGCGGTGGGTAATGGCTATTTAGATGCTTATCTGCCGATAGTCAGTAAGCGTAAAGACACTGACTATGACGAACAGCAGCGCCAATTTCAGCTTTATCGTCGCGGTCGTTATGTTGAGTTCAATTTAGTTTGGGACCGAGGCACCTTATTTGGTTTGCAAAGCGGTGGCCGCACAGAGTCTATTCTCATGTCTATGCCACCACTGGCGAGGTGGGAATATGACTATACTCCCGCCCCAGGCACTGCTGAGGCGAAACTATACGAGCATTACTTAAAGCCACAGGACTGGCTAGCTATGAGTGAAAAATAGATGATTTCACGAGGTTGATAGATTCATCAAGTTGGTAAGAACATGACAGCCCTGATAAAGCACGTTCATGTTCTTACCATAAGTAGATAGTGATAGTGTTTGTTAACTGTTGTCCAACCTAAAACCGCTAAACCTGTTGAGCTATTAAGGCTCTGATTTCGTCAAGGGTTGTCTCTTTTAATAACTTACCATCTTCAAAAACAACGTCTAAAAGTCCTTGTTGCTCCTCTTGTTCTGATACGTTATCAAATAGGGTTAGTTCACCATTGATACGTTCTACCTTTAACAACCCTTTCGATGATTTCTTTTTAGCGTCTGTTTTAGGGTCTTTGAAGATGGCTAAACGTTGACCATCCTTTACTACACTTGTGGCTTTAACTGCCGAGCCATGTGTATCTCGAGTTACGTATTGGTAGCTATATGAACCAATACCTAAAACAACCTTTGATGCGAAGCCTTTGTCCATGAGTCGTTGTAGTATCTGACGCTGACGACTTAGGGTGATTGCGTCCCCGTAAATTGCGCCAATATGATCATCCAACAACTTGTATCCTTGAGCCGTAGTCGTGCCACCAAAAATGTCCCAGAGGCACTCTATCAAGCCTTTAACTTCGCACTCCATGAGCCTAATGGTCGAATTATTTTCGAATCCAAAGTATTCACCATTAAACCTGTAGGCCTCATACCCTTGCGAAATTGCTTCTTTTTCAGCCTCGCTCTGGTTCTGAAATAGCTCACTGTAATCTGAGACAGGGGAAACTTTGTATCCTGTGAGTATTTTTACAGGGTCTCCTGAGTCAGGACGAATAACTAACGTACCGTCCCGCATCATAATATCGTCTTTTAATTGTGGGAGATAATCAGTGACTAAAGTCCAGAAGTCCCATGTATCAGATACTACGCTTAGTATTCCTTTTGGGGATTGTTCTTTCATTAGGTATTTAAAAAACTCAATTTCTCCCTCCATAATCCAAGAGCAAGTTACCGAGTGTTCTGTTGCATCTACTGAGCAGCCAACTAGTTCTTTATCAACATTTGCACCGTAGTATTTCTCTGCAAATAAAACAGCGGGAATAGTATCTGTGCCAACTAACCCTGATGCTAAATGGCCAAAGCCACTCATGGCAGCTGCATGCTTGCCAAACATTCCCCTAAAGCTGAAATCATGGCCTTGAAATGGCACAAAATCAGCGGGTAATCCCGTTTTAGTTGCAAACTCTTTAAATACTTTGAAATAGGCAACAGAAGTAGTTGCGCTTGTTTGAATTGGCCAATTCTCGCAACTTAACACGGTTTCGATCATATTGGTCAGCCATTGAAAACCCGGTTTTGTATTAACTATTGTGATGGGGGGCACTAAATAAGGAACCAGTGTTCCTTCTGGCAGTGCTTTGATTTTGAGTGGTAAATACCCTAAGTCATGAAGATCTTCTAGGTATGTAACATCAACAGAATAGCCAAGCATTGAGCTCATAATTCGCTTATGAGTTGCTACAGCAACTGCTTTATCTTGTTTAAAAAACTCGTTCCACTCTTCTAACAGGTAGCTCTTTATAAAATATTGCAAGCCAACAAAAGCTACCTTGTCATTGTCTGTTATGTTGCTTAGCTTGCCACTTCTAGAAGTATAATTTGCATATACTTCGGTTACACTAGGGTGGTAAGCGCGACTATGAAACTCTTTATAAACATCCTTTTGCATACTTGCAGCTGTAATAGTCATGGTGTTGTCCCTACATCTCAATTATTTGTAAATTTATATCGCTGTTACTTTTAAACTCATTCGCGGGTCTAAAGGAGTCGGTTGTGTAGATGTGATCGATCAGCCCCTCAAACACATCGAGTCCTTTGGAAAAAATTCCATGGGTAATGAACAAAGACACTTCTAAAGCCCCTTCATTCTTGAGTACTTTCGCTAATTCAATAAAGGTTCTCCCGCCATCACAGATATCATCTGCGATCAGTACATTTTTACCTTTAACATCGCCTAGTACTTCGGTTTTTATTATGTCGCCCGTTTTGAGATCTCTGACTTTGTGAGCTTGAATTACTTCGGGCACTCCATTAAATTTTTCGGAAATCTTAAGTGTCTTTTTGCTGGCACCAGCATCAGGAGAGATTAGCGTTAGTTCACCCACAGATAAGCGTTTGTTTAACTCTTCACACCGTCCCAGTAACGCGACCTGCTCGATATTGGTTACTCGATGTATTAGAGCTGGTGAGACATCACTGTGTGAATCCCAAATGGTTACTTTTGAAAAGTTTAAGCTGTTAATGATATTTGCCATAACAGCGGCACCCAATGCTTCACCTTCTACACACACTCTATCTTGCCGAGCGTAGGGAAAATAAGGGATCACAAGCTCAATAGTCGTGCTCTCACCTATTATTCTTCTTAAAGCATCAACGGCCATCATCAGCCTGATCACTTTTGATGAGTCGTTAAGCCGTTCAAAAATTTCTATTTTTACAGTATGAAGTAATGAGGCTGGGCTGAATCGAATATGTTCTTCACCCCCTGAAAAGCTGAAGTTATCATAATCGAGCTGTGATTTATTACCTGCTGAGTCATAGCTAAGTACTTTCATTTGGCATCCTTTCAATCTTTATGTCCCACCGACACAAAGAAGATTATCAAACGTACCTAACTCAAGCAAGATATTTTTGAGCTAAAGTGCGACTAGTATAGTGGAGCGGTTAACTCTGCTAGTTGAAATTTTTGGGGCTACCAGATATTTTGTCGCTAAAATCTTAGTGTGGATGGGAAAGTGGCTGATAGTTCCGATATTAGAAAATATAAAAACCCTCTATTTACAGTTGATAGTGTGTTGTTCACTGTAAAAGATGCGGATTTAAAGGTTTTGTTAGTCAAGCGAGCGAGCGAACCTTTTACCGGTCAATGGGCGTTACCGGGTGGCTTTATTGACATAGATATCGACCATGATGCGGATATGACCGCATTACGTAAATTAAAAGAAAAGACTAATATCACCCCTCAATATTTGGAGCAATTGCATACCTATTCGGGAGTGAGTCGCGATCCACGAGGATTTAGTGTAACCCTGGTCTACTTTGCGCTCGTCGCAGAGGGAAACGCATCAGCGCATGTAGTCACAGTTGATGATGTGAAATGGACAAGTGTGGGGGAGTTACAGGACCTACCCGTGGCCTTTGATCATAAATATATTGTAGAGCAGGCAAGGCAGAGGTTGAAGCAAAAGGCTTTGTATTCAATGGTGCCAGTATATTGCTTACCAGAATACTTTACCGTTGGGCAGTTCAAGTCTGTTATCGAAACTATTTTAGGTAAAACCGTACAGCGCAAGACCATTATCAGGCGTATAGAAGCAACTGATATGTTGGAAAAAATGGATGAAAAAGTTAGGTCAGGTGGCCGGTTCGCTCAGTTGTACCGAGTTAAACCAGGCGTAGATATCGTTAATTTTGAACGCAACCTTAGTACATAATCCTTTGGGGGATTATTTTATGGTGACTGCTTAATTTCGGATAGAGTGTCCCTAACCTAATAGAGATTACATATTTAGTGCTGGTTTATCATATGACTAGCAAGCTGTGCCAATGATTGGCGCAAGTTTTCTCGCAATACTGGGTTGTCAATTTCTTCATCAAGCGCTTTGTTCATACAATGCATCCACTGGTCGCGTAAGTCTTTATCAATAGGAAAGGGCATATGGCGCTGTCTTAGGCGCGGGTGACCGTATTGTTTTACAAATAAATCAGGCCCACCGAGCCAGCCAGAGAGAAACTCAAAAAACACCTGACGAATTCGGTCTAATGGCTGGGGATGCATATCATATAAAGGTTTTGCGTATTCATCTTGAGCCATAATGTCGTAAAATCGATTAGCTAGAGCACGGGCCCCTGGCTCACCTCCAATCATATCATAAGGGGTTTGTGACACGGTCGGGTGCTCGGTTTTGGCAGCGGTGGTTGATGAATTTGCATCTTTTTTGAGGATGCGTTTAAGTAACTGCTTCATAGCCTGCTCAATTATTAGGAAAGATAATGGATAAATACGCGGTTTTTGGTAACCCTATTAAGCACTCTAAATCTCCCCTTATTCACCAAGCGTTTGCTCGCCAGCAGGGGGTAGAGGTGGATTACCAGCGCATTTTAGCACCGTTAGAAAGCTTTGAGCAGTCGGTGACTGACTTTTTCGCCGCCGGTGGCAAGGGAGCCAATGTCACTTTACCTTTTAAAGAGCGTGCTTTTGCGTTGGCTGACACCTTAACTGAACGCGCGCAATTAGCGGCAGCGGTTAATACCTTAGTGCTTACCCCGCAAGGCAAGTTAATGGGCGACAACACCGACGGCATTGGCTTGGTCAGCGACTTGCAAAGGACCTTTGGTCAGCTGCGCGATAGACATGTATTGTTACTCGGAGCGGGAGGGGCTGCGAAAGGGGCTGTGTTACCCTTAATTGAAAGTGGTATTGGCTCACTCACGATCGCTAATCGTACCGCAAGTAAAGCACAGCAGTTGGCAGAGCGTATAGATAGCAACGTAGCGGTTCATGGCTGTGGCTTTACGCAGTTAAGTGAAGGCCCTTTTGATATTGTTATCAACTCCACTTCGTCCAGTGTTCACGGTCAGGTGCCAGATATTGATACTAAGGTAATGCAACACTGCCAGTATGCTTATGATATGTACTATGCCGATCAGCCAACCAGCTTTATGCGCTGGGCAGGTGACATAAACAGTTATGTTTCTTGTGCTGATGGTCTCGGTATGCTGGTGGCTCAAGCCGCTCATGCATTTGCCTTGTGGCGTGGCTTTATGCCTGACTGTGAGCCAGTCATTCGTGCCTTAAGAGAGGGGCAGTTAAAATGAATCAAGCTATCCAATTCGTAGACCGTGTAGAGTACATTAATGGTGTACTCACCTTTTACGCTATGGCCAGTGGCATGCTGATACCCTGCACTATAGATATGGACAATATCGAACGCAGTGATGCGCTTACACACTTTGCGCAATTAAGATTTGACTACGAAGAGGTCGCGCAGCAACTTATCGAAGATGAGGAGTTTACCGCCGAAGGCCAAGTGGTTATTCCACCACTGGCACCACTTCGTTAAGATATTCGTCTTTTAAGCGCACATAATTATCTGCGGATACTTTCAAAAATGTACGTTCGTCATCGCTCAGTGGTCGAGCTTGCTTTGCTGGGCTGCCAACATACAGGTACCCAGACTGCAGCGTTTTATTCGGGGGAACAAGCGCGCCACCGGCGATAATCACATCATCTTCGACGGTGACGTTGTCCATGATAATGGCACCCATACCAACGAGAATACGGTTTCCTAACTTGCAGCCATGGAGCATGGCCTTGTGTCCTACCGTGACATCGTCGCCAATAATAAGAGGGTAACCTTCGGGGTTCGCTTTGCTGGCGCGCGTCAGGTGCAATACCGAACCATCTTGAATATTAGTGCGTTTACCAATGCGCATATAGTTTACATCGCCGCGAGCGGCTACCAGTGGCCAAATACTTGCGTTCTCGGCGACCTCTATATCTCCAACCAGCACAGCTGACTCATGAACATAGGCTGTGTTATCAATATTCGGTGCTTTACCTTTGTAGCTTTGTATAGTCATAGTTATCCCTTTAAGGTGATCTTGTTCCACTTTAGCTAGAGCTCTGCCGGAGCACAATAGAGTTGGCGAAAATGTGTTCGGGAGATCTGTTTTCTCCCTAACATGAGGTAATTATAGCGTTAATAACGTAGTAAAAGTGTTTATATAGGCCGGAATTTGAGCGAACGATCCATTTTTTGCAGTTTTCTTTAAAAAAGGGGTTGCGTGG
>CEVA01127957.1_pt1 | contig 16219 bp, 11 predicted proteins | sample 361521 | NCBI WGS metagenome assembly CEVA01 (sample SAMEA2622823, study PRJEB7988) | marine metagenome | isolation source: saline water (ENVO:00002010), including
TTACCCATTGATCAGAAAAGAATGGCAACCCAAGCGCCTCGGAAACTTCCCCCACAAACTGCTGATCCTTATCTGCATCCGCCGCGCGAACACAGTGATTAAAGTGGAGAACAGTTAACCGGTCACGTAGTCGCGGGAAATGAGCGACCATCAAAAGAAGGCCAGCGAGGGAATCCAACCCGCCAGAACAGGCGACTCCGACTGCGGTACCGGATTCATCCAGAATCGATACAACAGATTGGTGCAGCCTATTTTTAGAAATGAGGACACCCAAGTCAGCAGCTTTGGCAAGCCAGTCCATAGCCGAACTTACTTTAGAGTGCCCCCGCCGAAATACTCAACCAGAACATTCGGTATCTTCACGTTACCGTTTTCCAGCACGTTATTTTCCAAAATAGCAGCTAGAACGCGGGGAACAGCCAAGCCGGAACCGTTCAAGGTATGAACGTGAACGGGCTTTCCACCTTGTGGACGAAAACGGATGTTGGCTCGTCTGGCCTGAAAGGCTTCAAAGTTGCTGCAGCTGGATACTTCCAGCCAGCGTTCCTGTCCCCCAGCCCAGACTTCAAGATCATACTTTTTGCTTTGCGTGAACCCAAGATCGCCTGTACACATTAATAGCACGCGGTAAGGCAGATTTAGTTTTTGCATCAAGCTTTCGGCATTTTCTTTTAGACTTTCCAATTCGTTGTAGGAATTCTCAGGATGAACCCATTTCACCAATTCGACCTTGTCGAACTGGTGGGTTCGATTCAGCCCTCGGACGTCCTTACCGTGGCTGCCCGCTTCTCTTCTGAAACAAGGAGTATAACAAGATCGATAAACGGGTAACTCGGATTCGTCCAGTATCTCATCCCGGAAAAAATTGGTTACAGGCACCTCCGAGGTGGGAATCATATAAAAACCTTCCTGAGGGATGACATACATTTGCCCTTCTTTATCAGGCAATTGACCAGTAGCTCTTGCACTTGCTTCGTTGACCACCAGGGGAGCCATCAGCTCTTCGTAACCGTTTTCTTTGGCTTGATCTAAATAGAAATTAATCAAACTGCGGATCAAGCGAGCCAACCCTCCTTTGAAAAAAGGCCAGCCAGCACCTGTTACTTTAGCTCCCCGCGGAAAATCAGAATACTGGTTGAACACCTCCAAATCGTAGTGGGCTTTGGCATGGGGACTTACCGCATCCTTATCCCCCCAAGTAAAATGCACTGCATTCCCACTTGGGTCGGGGGCAACAGGCACGCTCGAATCGGGAATATTGGGAACAGTCAGAATCAATTCGCCCCAGGTTTCTTCCATGGATTTTAATGCGGAATCCCCTGCTTTAACCTCGGCGGCCACTCTACGCATTTCTGCAACTTTTGCCAAAAACTCTTCAGACCCCTTCTGCAACGCAGCCATCTCAGAATTCACGCTTTTCTGTTCAGCACGTAAGGTTTCCACACTGGAAATCAATTGCCGCCTTTCTTTGTCCATTTCCAAAATCGCATCAAGGTCACAGTCGCTACCCTTATTGGCAATGGCCTCACGAACACAATCAGGGTTTTCCCTGAGGATTTTAATATCAATCATGGGTTAAAGGCTAGAAAGCGCGCTACCCTAGTTAGGAGTTCAACTGAATTCCAAGTATAATTTCCCCCATGTTTCAATTGCTTGCTAATTTTCAGATAAACCACCAGACTCCAAACGAATTTCCCAACATTATCCTGTGCACCACCTTGCAAATAGCGCCGGCTGGATACTAGCCCGCTGCTTACCTCGATTTTTTCTTCGTGTGCTGTCGGCTGGCTTGGGAGATCTCATTTACTTTTTCCCCAGCAAGGTGAGACGAACCATCCTCTCAAATTTTCATCACGCTTACCCCGAGCGGTCCATTCTATGGAGGCGAAACAAGGCTCGAATAAGTTGTCGAAGATTGATGGAAAGAAATTTCTTCAAATTAAGCTTTCCGCACTTTAACCAAGACCGTCTCGATCGCACACTCATACCAACCGCAGACTCCGTGCAAATGCTAAGAACTTATGTGGAGGCGGCACGACCAGTTCTACTTATTTTGGTGGATAACAACATGCAGGAAATGTGCTGGCTGGCTCGGCGAAATCTGCCACTCGATACTCCCGAAATCGGGATTCTACAAAACAATACTCGAAATAAACAGGATCCGCCGACCGATTCACCAACCGAAAACGAACACGGTCTGATCGTGTTCGATTCCGAGGATGAGATCCCGAAAGCACAGGAATTTCTGAAAAAGGGGAAATGGATCATTTCACCGTCCGGCAGAAAGATCGAAGACGACCATGACCTTACTTTCTTGATGAACCGAGTCGCCATTGTGAATGATCTTCATCAACAGCTTTCGGATGCGGCCGAGATTGAGGTTCTAGCAATGTATGTGGAAAGAATTGGATTCTGGGAAGGCACCCTGCATGTAGAACAAATAAGCGAGGAGCCAGTTCAAACCAAAATCCAGTTCCACTTCAATCAGTGGCTCGAAAAAAAATTGCTCGAAGGCGACGGATTCATTGCGAATTGGATGTGGATCAAGGATCGCTGGAAGATCCATAAAAGTGCCTCCGACCACCTCAACCTTCAACGGGCGGAAAAGGTTATTGAGAAAGCCAAAAAACTATATGGCTGGGAATCCCTGCCTCGCACCCACCGCGTCTGGATCCGGATGCCCGATCAACTCGGTAACATCGTCAAGTGGATTCCTTTTGTCAAAGCTATCAGAGATTCACGCCAGGATGCGGAAGTTACATTGGTGACTAATCGACGGTACACCCCGCTGCTCGAAGCCGTCCAAGTTGCCGATAAAGTGCTGCAGGTTCCCAGGCGCAATACCCGCTATTATGAAAAATTCATAAATTTACGGGGTCAATTTCCCGATAGTATTTATCAATTTAACTATTCCCTATTCTCCGACTTTGAGACGCGGATTATAAATGCCCCGCGTCGATTTGGTATTCGATTCCCAGGTACGGCGAGACCTCTGCTAACGGATACATTCGAGGTGGATCCAGGATGGGACGAACGAAAAAACCACCAGACCGAATTGTGGAAAGAATACCTCCAATCCTTTGGACTGTGCGTGGAGATTGACTTCGAACCCCTCTCATTAGCACCGGGGCACGAGGTTATAAATCCACTCAGGTGCTTGCAGACCGACTCTCGACATGCACCTTACATCGGGCTCATTTGTGGGGCTGGTAATCTTCCAGAAAAATGCTGGCCTGCCGATTACTGGGTGGAATTCATCGCAGGATTGATGGATCTTTATCCTAACAGTAACCTATGCCTGTTTGGAACTTCAGCCGATCTGAATGTCAGCCGGGAAATCATCGAAGAATTCGAACCTGGATCAATTCACGATTTTACCGGTTCAACGGACATCCTGCAGTTTGTTATGGCCTTGCAGTCCTGTGCGGTCGTCATTTCCAACGATTGCGGCGGCCTCCACCTGGCGAACGCAATGGGGGTTCCGGCAGTTGGCTTGTATGGTCCAACCAACCCGGTAAACACGCACCCAATTTTTACTAGTCCAATAAGAATTGTTCAGCCAGCAGGCTGTCCCAAATATGGAGGGTATTCACCTCGGGATATTTGCCTGCCACAAGTTTTTGAGGCCGTTGCCGACCTAGTCCCATCAACCGGAATCCGTTGCGAGTGATACAATCTTGGTTTCCTAGATACAACAAAGTGTTGGGTTTTGGGTACTTGTGTTGAGATTCAGACAGCTAGCATTTCTTTCAAATGCTGCTCCACTCCTCCACTGAAGCCTTGTAAATCGTAGCCACCTTCTAATACTGAAACGACTCGGCCTTCGCACAGATCATTGGCAGCTTCCAAGACGTATCGAGTCAGCATTCCAAAATCTTCGTCTTCCAATTGAACTCCCGCCAATGGATCCCGACGATGTGCATCAAACCCGGCGGATACCATAATCAGCTCGGGCTTAAAATTCCGCATGGCAGGTAAGACCCGCTCAGTCATGAACGATTCATAAACATCTCTGCCTGTTCCGGAAGATACGGTTAAATTCAATGTTGAGCCTTCCCCGCGTCCAACTCCAGTTTCAGAAGGATGTCCCGTTCCCGGGTAAAGCGGACTCTGGTGAATACTGCAGAAATACACTGAAGCATCCTCATAAAAACTTTCCTGAGTTCCATTCCCATGGTGCACATCCCAATCAAAAATAAAAACGCGTTCCAGGTTGTGCGCCTTCAAAGCATGGCGCGCTCCAATCGCAATGGTGTTATACAAACAAAATCCCATCGCCGTATACGGGCGCGCGTGGTGCCCCGGCGGACGATTCATGCAAAAGGCGTTCGGAGCCTCACCCTGACAAACAGTATCAATTGCCTGGATACATGCTCCTGAGGATCTCAGTGCGGCCTCGTAAGACTTTTCCGAAATGACTGTATCCGCATCGAAATGCCCGCCCCCGCTCTCAGCTAGTTCTCGAACCGTCTCGATATAACTGAGACCATGGTTGGATAGAATTGAGTCCAATTCAGCCGGTTCTGGCGTTTTCCATTCACAATGCTCCTTCAGACCTGTTAATTCTAAATGTTGCAATAATGCCCGGATGCGATCAGCCCGCTCGGGGTGGCCATATCCCGTGTCGTGCTCCAATGACAACGGGTGATAAAAAATATGCGTAAGTTTTTCGACCATGAATTTCCAAAATTAACTAAAATAACTGATCTGACAAACTAAGCTGCTCCCCAACCTCCACCCCCGGGAGTAAGGATGCGAAGGCGGTCACCGGGTTGGACTTCCAGTCGTTCGAAGGGATTCAAGCTCCGGGGTTCACAACCTTCCCGGAGAAGCCACTGCTCTCCGGTCTTGCCTGCTTCGCCTCCATTGAGGCCGTAAGGGGCTTCAATCCGGTGTTGAGTGAGTAAGGAAAGGGTGACCGACTCAGTGAACTCCAATTCGCGGATGACGCCGTCGCCACCTGAAAACTTTCCCCTCCCACCAGAATTAATCCGGATCGCGAATCTTTTCAATTTCACCGGGTAAAGGTGCTCGAGAATCTCCGGATCTGTAATACCTGTATTGGTCATATGTACATGGACGCCACTTTCTCCAGTATAGCTGTCCCCAGCTCCAGATCCCCCGGCGATGGTCTCGTAGAAACTTACCCGATCGTTTCCAAAAATGAGATTGTTCATAGTGCCCTGGCTGCAGGCCACGGTCTCAAATAAGAGTAACAGCGTATCGACCAAGCGCTGACTGGTCTCCACATTGCCTGCTACTACCGGTGGACATTGAAAAGGATCCTCAGCGAAAGGTGGATTCAGTATTCCTTCATCGATTTCGATCTCCACCGGTCGTAGGAGACCGTCGTTAAGCGGCATGGGCTCACTTAACCAAACTCTTAAAAAGTAAACAACTACACTGTAAACGATTCCGGGTGTGGCATTGAAGTTGCCTGAATGAACGCCACCTCCATCAAAAAACTTTAGATTCATTTCATCTTTTTCGACGGTGGCGACCACTCTCAATAAGGTGCCGTCGTCCAAACGCTGTTCAGAAGCGTACTCGCCATCCTGCTGTTTCAAAAGTTTAGATCGAAGGCTCTGTTCCGCCCGATCCTGAATAGCCTTCATAAAATGAGTGATATTAGAACTGCCGTATGCCTGAATCATCTTTCGCATGTCATCCAATCCTTTCAGGTTGGCAGCGACCTGGGCTTTCAAATCAGAAAGGTTCTCCTGAACTCGCCGAGAAGGAAAAGGGCCATCGGTCAGAAGCACTTCGATACCCTTGAGATCAAGATGGTTATCAACCATAACGCGCATGGGAGGAATCACCACGCCTTCCTCAGCCAAAGAGGCAGCCGCGGGTGGCATTGATCCAGGTGCAACCCCACCTAATTCGGCATGGTGGGCGCGATTCACAAGAAATCCTAAAAGCTCCTCCGTATCCGAAAATATCGGACAGATGATTGTGACATCTGGCAAATGCGAACCTCCGAATCCCGGATGATTGGTAATCACCATTTCACCTCGCTTCCAGTCATGTGACATACTGACGGTTTTGACACACATCCCTAAAGAGCCCAGGTGCACAGGAATGTGTGGGGCATTCACCACAAGCCCGCCTTCTGCATCGAGCAAGCCGCAGGAAAAATCGAGCCGGTCTTTGACATTAGTCGACACGGCCGTCCGCATCAACCGCACACCCATATCTTCGACTAAGGTCTGAAAGCGATTGGAAAATAGCTCTATCTCGACTTCATCTGTATTCAAATTTCTGGCACTCGATTTTCCAGCTAGCTCAACCAAAAGCGATCCCTGGTCCCCTGCAATGGCCGACCAACCTTTATCAATAAAAAGCGTGCTGAACGGATCCTGAACAATAGCCGGACCCGAAACGGCATCACCAGTCTGCAATTTTTCACGGTGATAAACACCGGCATCGCACCATTTTCCGTCACTGAAAGAGCGTTGAGTTTTAAAAGGTTGGGGCGACTCGCCATTTGATTGGAAAGTTTCCTCCTCAACCGGATAGCCAGGCAAGGAAACGATAACTCGAATACTCACCACCTCCAAGTCTGATAAATTGGGTTCGTAACCAAAAATCGAAAGATAGAGGTTCTCATACGAGGCTAGTAGCGGTTCTTCCATCCAATCCACATCGATTGCCGACTCTTGAGCCCGGAGACGTATGCTAACGATACGCCGACTTAATTGAGCGTTATCCCGATCCTCAGGATGCAGTTTTTCCGTCGCTTCTGCTGCAAGCATCTGCACGAGGTCTTCGGCGTCTTTTTCAAATTCCGAAAAGGAACACAATATTTGTTGAGCAGCAAAGGCCTCCGGCACGGCGTGGCACAATCCATTGGCGCTCAATAGTCCGGCATCACTCGGGAAAAGTATTTTTGAGATTTCCAGGTTTTCAGCGATTCCGCAAGCGTGCTGCCCCCCCGCCCCACCAAAGGCAATCAAGGCATAATCTGAAGGATCATAACCCTCGGCAGTCGAAATTTTACGAATGGCGTCTGTCATATTTTCGTTGGCGATATCCAACAAGCCGGAGAGCAGGCCATCCATCAAATCATTAAAGCCAGATACAGTTTGGCTTAATTGCAAAGCACACAATTGACTCGAGTTTCCGCTAATGGGTATGCCGAACTGGTCCGGATCAATACGCCCAAGTAACAAATTGACATCGGTAATCGTTAAGGGACCCCCATTTCCGTAACACGCAGGTCCCGGTTCAGCGCCGGCACTCTCCGGACCAACCCGTAGACGCTCGCCGTCAAATAAACAGATTGACCCACCACCCGCTGCGACGGTTTCAATTTTCAAACTGGGCGCCAGAATCCGTGCACATCCAACACGAGTCTCGAACTGGTAGGAAAGCGCGCCATCGTAACGCGCCACATCAGTACTGGTGCCACCCATATCGAATCCAATCAATTTCTGAATCCCAGCCTTCACCCCGGATTGAACCGCACCGACAACCCCTCCAGCAGGTCCGCTGAAAAGACTGTCGCATGCACGGTAGGATGAACGTGGCACCAAGCCACCGGCACTGGTCATCACGGACAGTCCCAAGCTGCCAAATTCACTTACCAATCGATCCAAATAACTGTCCAATAAGGGCGACAAGTATGCGTCCACCAAGGTTGTTTCCGCTCGAGGTAGAATTTTCATGAAAGGAGCTGTTCGGTGGGAGCAGATAATCGTGCTGAATCCGCATTGCCGTAAATAATCAGCCAAAGATACTTCATTTTCTCCACTCTGGTAGCTATGCATAAGGCAAACAGCAGCCACCTCAAACCCTTCATTCCTTAAACTGTCGATCTGCTTGGAGAAGTCATCGTTCAAGAGAAGCTCACTATTCGAGTCCATTTCGACTTCAACCACTGCTTCATGCAGGGGATCGGGACGCTGGATATCCAATGCAAAAATATCCGGACGTTGCTGAGTATGAATGAACAACAAATCGCCCAATCCTTTATTGATAAAAAGAACAGTACGGGCGCCTTTTTTCTCCAACAACGCATTCGTACCTTTGGTAGTGGCGATTCTCAATCGCGAATGAGGCAACTTTTCGTTTCCGGCGATCCTGGCAATAACTCGCGCTCCCAATTCCGGAGCCTCCCCATCGAATTGAAGAACGCAAACATCGCCGGGTTTCAAATTTGAAGGCAGCGGGCCGTCGATTTCGATTTTTCCACTGGAGGAGGATGCTCTAACCTTTTGGGCATCCATTTCCTTTTTTGGCACTTGAAACCGGAACCCGGCAAAAAAGTTTTTCGGATAATTCGAAGAAAACTTAACCACCACGTTGTTATTACCTATAGCCTGAAGACAACCGCGAATTGCGCTACTACTCAGAACCTTGGCCCGATGCAACTTTCCATGCCTATCCCGCCCCAGACAATCCGTAAAAGTTCCACCAGCATCAATCCAGAAATCCCAACCGCTTGCCGAAACTATTTCTTCAGAACTCAAGAATCCCAACTTTTTAATTCCGGGAAATCATCCCTGTCTTCGTCGGTAGTGTAAACGACAATACGTTGCCGTATAGTTCTGGATTCAGATTCGGGCAAACATGCTTCATCAATCTTTCCGTCAAGATTTGCGTCCACTACAACATAAAATTCGGATTACCGAAACCATCGACAAGACGGTCGGCCCCATCCATGGTTTGGAGCTCGCCCAGCTGCAAGTCGTAGTAACGTTTCAATTTGGGATTATACTGATTGACCAAAGATTGATTCTTTGGGTTTTCAAATACAATGCCATCGGGCTGGCTCAAGGCCATGATTTCTGCAAAACGGCTCCATTGGTTGGCTTTCTTCAGACAGGTGACAACATCCCCTCCTTTGAGGGAACCGCCAAAATCCGGATATGCGGCATGATCCTTGCGGTATTGAGTAATGGAAAAAATCAATTTTCCGAAAACAGCCTCGGACTGAGCACGCTTAGCTTTTCGCTGGATGCTGAGAATAGAAGCAGCTACCAGGCTTCCGAGGATCACGATGATGGTTATAACTGTTACCAGCTCCACCAACGTAAAGCCGAGTCGACACTTTCGGAAAGCTGCTGTTGTTACGGATGCCATGGAAGGCAGTTAATGTAGAAAGCAGGCAACATTGTGGTCAACCATCGTACCTCAAATTATCCTGATCCAGTAAATCCTAGGTATCACCTTTTTGACTCAACTGTCCATCGGGTCCTTTAGAAAATAAACGGTAAGCAGATCGGTCTCCAGGGTTGATCGATTCGAAATACCTTTACTGAGAGGGCCGCCAAAAGGATCGAGCAACTTCGGATTGTCAGGATCACAACAACGACCATCCCCTCCACCAGAGTGAATCCACTTACACTAATCCGATTGCTTGAGGACCGTTCCATTTCCTTCATCCACGCACAACATAACCCGCTCTGACGAGTTTTTCCAAAGAAAACCGCACAAGTGTAGTGTTGACAGGTTATGCCTAGAGCCTATGATTTCGGGTATTCTGGCAAAACGACCGAGTCGATTGCATTGGAAATCGGGAAGTTGAAGCCACAGTTTGGAATCAGATTACTGCCTGATATTAGGCATTGAAGCGTAGTGTTTCAAACAAGTAAGTTGTTATTTTTATAGCTATCTTTTATGGGTAAGTCCTCAGCCAATACCATTGAGGTCGAAGGTATTTTAGATCTTTTAAAAAACAAGACGGGCCAACTTCTCGATCCGGCACGCAACGGGAAACCGACTCCTAAGGATCCGTTTGTACCGAGAGAATTGGTACGCCGTTTCAAACTGAAAAAAGGCAGCTATATCAAGGGTGTGGCTTCGGCTGACCCCAGATTTCCTAATCCCAAACTGAAATTTGTTGAGACAATCGACGGATTGGTGCCGAACGAACGAAAACACTGCTTCCAGTTTACAAGTCTCACCACTATCGCACCTGAACAACAATTGCACCTGGAAACGAACGAGCACCGCATGACTTTGAGATGTATCGATCTGTTTTGCCCAATAGGTAAAGGTCAACGGGGCTTGATCGTTGCCCCACCAAGAACCGGGAAAACGACATTACTTCAAGATATTGCCATCGGGGTTCTCGAAAACCACAAGGAGTGCCACGTAATCATGCTGCTTGTGGACGAGCGACCGGAAGAAGTGACAGACATGAAGAGGACCGTCGGAGCTGAAATATTTGCCTCCTCTAATGACGAGCCGACTGAAAACCACATCAAAATTGCCGAGCTATGTATCGCTCGCGCAAAAAACCTCGTTGAGGTGGGTAGAGACGTGGTCATACTTATGGATTCGCTGACCCGATTGAGCCGAGCCTATAATTCAGCCAAAGGTGGTGGCGGCCGAACCATGACCGGAGGCCTCGATATCCGCGCCTTGGAAAAACCGCGCCAATTATTCTCAGCTGCACGAAATACTGAAGAGGCAGGAAGCTTGAGCATCATTGCCTCCGCCTTGATCGAAACTGGAAGCAAAATGGATGATCTGATCTTTCAGGAATTCAAAGGCACCGGAAACATGGAAATGGTCTTAGATCGGAAGGTGGCTGAATTGCGGATGTGGCCGGCAATGAACATCAATTCTTCAGGTACACGAAAGGAAGAATTACTCATCTCGGAAGAAAAGCTAGAAACCATTCATTTCTTCCGACGTGCACTTGCCTCATTGAAGGTGGAAGACGCCGCTGAGACTATGATTTCACGACTCTCAAAAACCACTACAAATGAGGCATTTCTAACCCTAATAAGGCGTTGACAGATAGGGTCTATGATTTCCTGATATCACGTTTCTATAAACTAGGCTGACAGACATCTGAATGCAACAATTCGCTGACCAATGCAAGGAAATGGCCCGTCTCATGTTGGGGCACAATCTTGCCTCAATAAACCAGAACGGAACCATTACTCCGATCGAGGGAGAAGAACAAAGAATCGATGAACCCGGACATGCCGCACTGGCAATAGGAGAGTTCTACCGTGCAACTGGAGAAGCTGAATTAGACGGCCATGATCTGGTAGATTTGGCGGCTCGGTCTATAACTGCACAGACCTTTGCTGATCCGGTTGCCGAAAACGGAATCGCCTATGCCGCATTAGGGCTTCTTTCTTTCGGACCAGCCAAGGACAGAAATCCTGTTTGGGAACGGCTTGTCGAAGAGACGCGTACCCGTATGGACCGTCTGTTGCTCGCGAGATCAGATCACGAGAGCCACTGGCAAGCTTTCAACGTAGCCAAGGCTGTGGCTCGCTACAGTATGGGACTCTCCAAAAAAGATGAAACAGGCAAACTGATAGACCGATTTCTCAATCGTATTGGTGAAAAAAGTACAGGCAATTTTCACGACGATAGCGAAGATGGGAAAGGAGTTTTCAACCTGTATGGCGTCCTGTCCTTCATCTTTATCCGCCAGGCTCTACAGCTACATGCCAACGTCCATTTGCGAGATCGTAAACTTCCAAGCCTGAGAACTAACGCCGAAAAATACTTGCGGCTGCTGCCCGATCTGGTTCGTGAGGACGGTCTCGGCTGGTCTTTTGGTCGCGGTGGAGGAGCTTACGGTCAAATGCATTGCATCAGCCTGATTCTTCAAGGATTTCGGGACAACTGGATCGCCGAGGAGAAAAAAGCTCAGTACTTCGATCTACTGCGCCGGCTTTTTTATTTCTTTTATCTCACTTACTTGGACCAGGAAAATGGTAACCTGATCATTCGCGATGCAGAACGAGAGAGCACAAAACTGCATACTACCCGAATGGCGGATTTTGACGGTGCGCGCTACCTCAGTCAATGGGCTCGGTTAGCCAGCACAATCAACGCCCCCGACCCTGGTGATGGATTTCAATCAAAGAGTACCAGCAGGTTTGTGATTTTCGACAAATCGTCCCGTAAGGAACAGGGATTATTCATTTATAAGGACCCGGAATCCGGTTTGCACGTTAACATACCGCTCACTCATACCGATGAGTCAAACACCTCCGATTCTTTGGCTTTTCCGCATAGCCCGGGCATTTTCGATTGGCCGGTAAACCGACAACTACCGGTGATGATTCCGGAGCTGTCTTTTGGAACAAACAAGATTATTCCCTCATATTTTGGAAAACGCTGCACAACAGGTTTGGGACTGAGAAGATCCATCCATTTTCGTTACGAACAACCGGATCTGGTAAATACGGACCAGCAGATAGTCCCAGGCTTGGGTAGCTGTAAAGTAAGCTGGACCTTCAGTAAAAACACGATCACCAGCGAATTCATATTTTCAGTAAAACAACCCGTTACGATGGACCGTATGCGCTACATGCTGGTAATTGCTTCACCCCATTCTGTTCACCGAGTTGGCAATACATTTACTCTGGGGCGAGAAGGTCTCCGCTGCAGAGTCATCAAAGACGACTTTCAGGCACAATGGGCACAGACAGAAGTTGTTACTGACGATCCAGCTTACAAAACCTTGTATGGGAAAATTCATTACTTGCAGACTCTAGTTCGCGATCATCCGCTTAATATGAGACCAGGGCAGCAATACCGTTTAACGGTTTCATTTGATCCGGATCTGGCTCGAGTTGAAGGCTAACCCGCACCTCCCACCGGATGGGAGAAAAAAGATTTTTAACTAAAAAATAGAGAAAGCAATTTTTGGCCTCACATGGAATCCCTCCAAATACAAGTTTTCACCCATCCTTCCGCCTTCGCCAAGGGCTATGGCGATACACTGCGGACTGAGATGCTGGTTTGTCTTCCATCCCTTCTCGGTTACGCACCAACGTGCGCGCCCTCGCCTCTCTGTCGTCAAGCCCACCATCTCAGCTCCGTGAGAACTGCGGGGTAAATGCCAAATACAATGTTATCAGCCCGCATCATTCCCTGCCTGGACGTAACCGATGGCCGTGTAGTCAAGGGAGTTAAATTTAAAGAGCTTAGAGACGCAGGTGATCCGGTTGACTGCGCCAAAGCTTACGAGGAGCAAGGTGCGGACGAACTGGTTTTTCTGGATATTACCGCCTCAAGTGACGAGCGCAATATTATGCATGATGTAGTTTCCCAAACCGCAGAGCAGTGTTTTATGCCTCTTACGGTAGGAGGCGGCCTGCGAAACACAGATGATATTCGGTCAATGCTCAAATCAGGAGCTGACAAAATTAGCCTCAATACAGCAGCCGTGCAAAATCCCGAACTAATCGACCAGTCGTCAAACCGATTTGGCAATCAATGCATTGTAGTGGCAATTGATGCGAAACGCGTTCCTGGAACCGAAACTTGGGAAGTGTATACTTACGGCGGTCGAAACTCGACCGGACTGGACGCGGTGGAATGGGCCAGACAAGTCGTGCTACTGGGTGCAGGTGAAATATTGCTTACCAGCATGGATCAGGATGGCATGCAGCAAGGATACGACATCACATTGAACCGTCATATCAGCGATGCGGTAGAAGTTCCAGTAATCGCATCCGGCGGTGCCGGAAACCTCCAGCACATGGTAGATGTCCTTACTAAAGGGCGCGCCTCAGCGGTACTTGCTGCCTCGATATTCCACTTTGGCACATACACTATTGGCGAATGCAAAGATTACTTGGCGGATCATAATGTTCCGGTCCGGAAGCTGTCCTAATAGAGCATGTTTGCATGGTTTGACAGGTTTTCTATAATACAACCAAAGACCATGCGCTTTTTCAAACAGACATCCTTCATATCTTTGGCGGCATTTTGCTTCACCCTGTCGAACGGAGCCACCAAGCCAAAAATCATGGTGTCCATTCCCCCTCAAAAGACATTTGTGCAAGCTATAGCGGGAGAGGAAGTGGATGTTATGGTTCTATTGAAACCGAGCCAAAGCCCCAATACTTTTTCGCTCACACCGCGTCTATTGGCAGGGGCTATGCAGGCTGAGGTTTATTTTTTGATGGGGATCCCCATGGAGGAGCCAATTATTGCCAAATTACAACGGCAAACGCATAGTATTCAATTCATAGATACGAGTCTCGGTATAAGAAAGCGCTCAATTGAGGATCATTCTCACGGTCATCTTGAAAATGATTCTCCCCACCCCCACATCACCGATCCCCATATTTGGCTGAGCCCAGGTTTGGTAATTGTACAACTGCAACATTACTACCGCGCCTTAAAGGAGTTATTACCCGACAAAGAAGAACTGCTGAATAAAAACCTGAGTGGGTTTAGAAGATTTTTAAGGGAGACGGATGAGAAACTGTCGCAAATGCTTAAGCCCTTTGCAGGAAACACCGTTTTTGTATACCACCCGGCATTCGGATATTTCTTGAACCGATACGGACTTCGCCAAGAGACTGTGGAGATACGCGGAAAACAACCAAGTCCAAAACAACTTCAATATTTGATTCGTTCGATAAAGGTCCACAATGCCAAAATCATCTTTGTTCAGCCTCAGTTTGATAGAAAATCGGCAAAAGCAATAGCAGATTCAATTGGCGGAACTGTTATGGGTATCGATCCACTTGCAGAAAATTATGTGGAAAATTTGCTCCACATGGGGGAATCCATCTCCAAAAGTTTTTAAATGGCGATGCCGATAGAAGAACCGCTGATATGTTTTCAAAAGGTATCCAAGTCCTTTGGTAATACGGAAGTGCTCATCGAAGCGGACTTTGACATCGAAACCGGAGAGCCACTCTGTATCGTTGGTCCCAACGGTGGAGGGAAAACAACTCTCTTAAAACTTATTTTGGGATTGGAAGAACCTGATGTCGGTTCTATCATGGTGATGGGCGATTCTCCTAGAAAATCGAGAGGGCAAATTGGTTACATGCCGCAGTACCTGCAGTTTAATGCCAAGTTTCCTATCACGGTTCAGGAAGTTGTAGAAATGGGACTAACAACCTCGAAGAAACCGAATCTTTCCAAGAATGAATACGAAAATTCGATTAACAACGCACTGACCGCAGTGGAAATGTCAGAATTCGCCGACCGACAATTTTCAACTCTATCCGGAGGACAAAAACAACGAGTGCTTATTGCACGAGCAATTGTATCCAAACCATCTATACTCTTATTGGATGAACCAACTGCAAATCTAGACCTGACATTGGAAGACCGGCTTCTTGAAACCCTGAACAAGTTCCATCCAGCAATGAAAATTATCATGGTCTCCCACGACCTGGGTTTTGTTTCCGGGGCCGTTAAACAGGTGCTCTGTGTAAACAGACAGGTGCATACCCATCCTACTGAATCGATCTCAGCAGCGTTGATAGAGGAACTCTATGGATCCAGTCCTCGACGCATTATTCATGGGCATGATTTGGAGCATGGCCACCACCATTGATTCGGGGTTTTAGAAGGATGAGGACAAATTGGATATGGCCATAAGTAACACAAGAATTTAGAAGAACTAACACGCATGTTAGCAGTCCTAAACATCTTCTTCGATGAATCGCTCGGATTTATGCGACTAACCCTCTTGCTTGGGCTAGTCGCAAGTATCCCCTTTGGTACGATAGGCAGCCTGGTTGTAGCACGACGTATCACCTACTTGGCCGCGGCGATCGCCCATGCAGTCCTAGGTGGAATTGGGTTCGCTCTGTTTGCAAATTTTAAATTGGGCTGGGAGTGGTTTCATCCGACTTTGGGCGCCCTCCTCGCTGGAATCATCGCAGCCGGGCTTGTAGGTTGGGTAAGCGTGCACTACAAAGCTCAGGAAGATACCCTTATTGGAGCGATCTGGTCCTTGGGAATGGCGGCTGGCCTGATTTTCATTTTCAAAACCCCGCAATACGTAGATCCAATGGCCTACCTGTTTGGAGATATTTTGATGATCTCCAGTATCGATTTGTATCTGGTTGCTGCCTTGGCTTTAGCAGTCGTCGCAATAACTACCCTTAAGTATAAATCCATAGTGGCGCTCTGCTTTGATGAGGAATTTGCTGAACTACGAGGCCTGAATGCAAAATCACTTTATCAACTCACGCTGATTTTAACGGCAGTTACCATTGTATTACTCGTGAGCACCGTAGGCATCGTTATGGTGATATCTCTACTAACCTTGCCCGCGGCAATCGCTGGATTGTCCTCAAAAAAACTCTGGCACATGATGGTAGGAGCAAGCGCTATTTGCATCCTATTCAATGTGTCTGGTATTATTGTCAGTTATTACGCTGATTTCCCGACGGGACCAGTGATAATACTGCTGACGGCGGTAACCTATTTGATAAGCTTGGTTGTTAAAGGTAAATAAAGACCGTTAAGGCGTCGCTAGCTCTTC
>CEVA01010607.1_pt1 | contig 16172 bp, 21 predicted proteins | sample 361521 | NCBI WGS metagenome assembly CEVA01 (sample SAMEA2622823, study PRJEB7988) | marine metagenome | isolation source: saline water (ENVO:00002010), including
GCAAGCGAGACTAAAAGAGGTTAACGCGACGGACTGAAGCGGCTTTGTTAAAGGTAAAATTTGTTTTCAAGTGGACAGCTATGTTCTTTTCCGAAAGCCTTCGGCTTTCTTCAACCCAGAGAAAAAATTAAAGGATAAGCAGTCCTTCGAAGATTGTTATATTTATATTTTATTTGTTAGATTTATTAACTTGAATATTTTTTATATTTTATATGAGCAAAATCATAGGTATATCTGGAGTGGCGGGATCAGGGAAGGATACCTTCTTTGAATTTTTGTCAGAACGTCTCCCTTGCAAAAAATTCTCCCTTGCCGACGAACTCAAAAAGGAAGTTAGGCAATGGACTCAAGTTCATTATCATATTGATTCTATAGACTGCCCTAGAGATGACAAGGAAATAATTAGACCTTTTCTAGTATTTCACGGCACAACTAAAAGGCACAATTCACAGGGGAGGCACTGGATAGAGAAACTAAACGACTCTTTGCTGAAAGATGACTTTGATGGATTTAAAATTATAACAGACATACGTTACGACGATTATGAAAATGATGAGGTTAGCTGGTTAAAGGACGAGCTTAACGGAACCCTCGTTCATGTTTCTCAATACGAGTACTTCAAGGACGTTGAAGAAGGTGCATTAATAAAGAAATTCAGAGAACCCGTTAACTCTGAAGAGGCTAGAAATGACCCAAGACTTAAACAAAAAAGTGACTTTCAAATTGAATGGGAGTTTATTAAAAATGGTCGAATAGAAGAGTTGTCACCTTATGTAGATAATTTCATAAACTGGCTTCTCAAAGATCGTGAAAAAGGAGCCAGCAGATTCGACCCTAGTCAGGAAGATAAAAGCATCGGGCTGTAACGAAAGCTACAAGCTCTTACGCCTTCGTCACGAAAAATTATTTTATAAAATATGTCAAAATTATTTACCTATAGCTAGAACTAAGGGTATAAAACCAGAAGACATTTTAGATGAAAAAGACTTTGTAATATTTAAAGCAATAAAGTCCTACAAAAACAACAAAAAAACAAAGTTTTCCACTTGGTTAGGCAACTGCACAAAATACTTTTGCCTTACAATGATAAACTCCAATAACAGGCTAATAAGTTCCGAGGATGATTTTCTTAAAGTAGCATTAGACTTAAAAATCAAAGAAGAATATATCGCTGAAGATAAATTAAAATACGACAAAGAATACATATTCAACATACTAGATAACCTTAAAGACAAGAGAATTTCCACCGTATTTAAGCTAAGATACTTTGAATCCTTTAAGGAAAACAACAAACCCACTTGGAGCTTTATAGCAAAAAAAATTAAAACCAGCACTCAAACCGCAATAAATTTACATCAAAGAGGCAAAGAAATACTTTTTAAAAAATTAAATTCAGAACAATTTCAAGATATGATTTGACATTCTAAAAAAACCCACTATAGTAAAGACTATTATGAGTACTGATAATAAATCACAAACAGACTGGCAAAAAAGAGAAGTAGGGGCTCTTTGGAAAAAAGAAAGCTCTACTCAAAAATACTTCTCTGGACACGTCAAGGTAGACGACTACGGGGAAGAAAAAATGGTTCGAGTAGTGGTCTTTTCTAACAGAAATAAATCGAAAGACAATCAACCAGACTTTCGTATCTACACCGTTGACGACTCTCGGAAGAAAACCTCTGAAGACTCAACCTCCTCAGAGTTAACTAGCGAACAAGCGACAGAAAACGTTGAGGAAGTTCTTTAGCTTTCAAGTACATGTCCATTAATTGGGGTTCCTTCGGGAGCCTCAATTTTTTTTTAAAAATATTCAGAATACAAATAATTTGTATATATTGTTTTTTCTGTTATCATATAGAAATGCCACTATACACTTTTCAGCATCCAGAGACAGATGAAACAATAGAAATCGTCCAAGGAATGAAGGAGGATCATTTTTATGTTGACGAAAATGGAGTTGAGTGGAAAAGAGTATTCCACGCGCCCAACGCAGCCATCGATTCTTCTTGTGATCCATTTTCAAAAGAAGACTTCATGAAACATACCGCAAAAAAGGGAATGACAGCGGGAGACATGATGGACTTATCTAAGGACTTAAGTCAAAAGAGAGAAAAGAAAAGAGGGCTCGACCCAGTAAAGCAGAAGGCTGTAATGGATTACGAAAAGAAAACCAACAAAGCTCACCCGAATAAAAGCAAATGAAATTTTCCGTATTTACCCCCTCACACGACTTAAAACATATAGACAAGCCGTTAAACAGCCTATCAAAACAATCGTTTAAAGACTTTGAATGGGTCTTGCTCTTAAACGGTGAAGCGGAAGACGACAAAGATTCTCTAGCTAAAAAGATAGAGAAGGCTGGTCTCAATTACCAAATCATAGATATCTTCCAAAAGGAAAACAAAAACATAGGCTACCTAAAGTTTGAATGCTGCAAAAACTCAAGCGGAGAAATCTTAGTAGAACTAGATCACGACGACGAACTTGAGCCCGACTGCTTGGAAAAGCTAGCCGCTAAGTTTGACGAAACAAATGCTGATTTCGTTTATAGTAGTGATTATTCCGTCAGAACTATCGACGGAAAAGAGACTTACCAAACTCCGTTTAACCAAGCGTACGGCTGGTTGAAAGCCGAAAAGAACGGCAAACAATACCACCCCGCCTTCCCTCCTTCTGCCTTAACTTTTTCGTACATATATTATTCTCCAGACCATGTAAGAGCTTGGAGATCTAGCTTCTATCATTCTATAGGTGGGCATGATCCCGAGATGGATGTGTGTGATGATTATGATCTACTTTGCAAGACTTACATAAACGGAAAGTGCGAATTTATATCTGAACCTTTATACAAATATCATTTTCACGAAGACAATACGGCTTACGGAGAAAAAAACGAAAAAATTACAGAACTTACTCACGAACTTCATGATAAATACATGCTAGACATAGCATCGAAATGGAGTGATGAATCAGGATTGAAAAAAGTTGACTTATGTAGCTGCGACAACAAACCCCCCGGATTCATAGGAGTAGACAAAAGAAAGCTGAATGATGACGATATCGTGTATGACTTAGATAAACCTGATTGGCCCTTTGAAGATGGGTCCGTAGGAGTTTTTAGAGCGCAAGACGCAATAGAGCACATGAAAGACCCAATAAACACGATGAAAGAAATTTATAGATGCCTCGCTGATTACGGCTGGGCAATCATAGATGTACCAAGTACAGATGGCAGAGGAGCTTTCCAAGACCCCACTCACGTAAGCTTTTGGAATAGCAATAGCTTCTGGTACTACACTAAATCTGCTCAAGCGCACTTCATTGGAACACCTGTTAAGTTCCAACTAAATAGAATATCAAATTATTATCCGTCTGATTTTCATAAATTTCATCACATACTCTACACTAAGGCTCACCTAGTTAAGCTTCCGGATAACAATCTAATTCCTCAGGGTGGGAGAGAAATTTAGCTTTTCTTTTTAAAAAGAATAGGTAGTATATTCAATACAGGTTTACGTGATGAGCGACTCAAGTATCCAAGTAAAGAAAAGAAATGGTCGCCTTCAAGAGTTAGATATTAACAAGATTAATCTTTGCGCCGAAAGAGCGTGCTTTAATTTAGATAATGTTTCTGCTAGTGAAGTCGTCCTCGATGCACATGTTCAGCTTTATGATAAAATTACAACAAAAGAAATTGATAAAGCTTTAATTCTGTCCGCAAGACAAAAGATAGAGAAAGAGCCTAACTATAATTTTGTAGCCTCAAAGCTTTTACTCTTTAATATTCATAAAGAAGTATTTGGCTCTAGCGTAGACAAGGATGCGTTTGATCACCAATATAGATTATCTTTTATAAAGAATACAAAAACCCTTGTCAAAGAAAACGTACTAAACAAAGCTCTTCTTGATTTTGATTTAAAAAAATTATCCGAATCTTTATCCTTAAAAAGAGACCTTAAATTTAAATACTTGGGCCTACAAACCCTTTATGATCGTTACCTTCTTAAGGTTGACAATAGAAGACTAGAAGCACCTCAATCATTCTGGATGAGGGTAGCAATGGGGCTTGCTCTCGGGGAGAAGAATAAAGAACAAAAAGCAATAGAATTCTATGAAACGATTTCGCAATTTCTTTTATGCCCTTCTACGCCTACCCTTTTTAATAGCGGGACTACTCATAGTCAGCTTAGTTCTTGTTATCTCAATACTTTCGATGATAGCATTGATGGTATATTTGAAGGCGCATGGCAAGAAGCAAGAAAATCAAAATACGCTGGAGGTTTAGGCTTTGACGTTACCAACTTTCGTTCCTCAGGCTCTCACATTAAAGGGACAAATGGAACCTCTAGCGGCCTTGTTCCTTGGCTTAAAATCTTCAACGACTTGCTTGTTGCAGTTAACCAAGGAGGCAAGCGTCCGGGCGCTGGATGCGCCTACCTTGAGCCTTGGCATTTAGATATAGAAGAATTCTTAGATCTTAAAAAAAATACCGGAGATGAACGCCGCAGATGTCATGATTTAAATACAGCAAACTGGATTCCCAACCTTTTCTTAGAGCATGTAGAAAAGGATAAAGATTGGTATTTATTTTCCCCCTCTGACGTAAGTGACTTGCACGAGCTTTACGGCGAAAAGTTTGACAAAAAATACAAAAAATACTGCAAGATGGCAGACCAAGGAGAAATTTCCAACTTCAAGGTGATTAGAGCTAAGGATTTGTGGAAAAAAATGCTTCGAGTACTTTTTGAGACAGGCCACCCTTGGATAACTTTTAAAGATAACGCAAACATGCGGTATTCAAATTCTCACGAAGGGGTAATCCATAGTTCCAATTTGTGTACTGAAATTTTCCTACACACGAAGCCTTCTCAATATAAATCTGGAGAAAAAATTGAGGTTGGAGAAACTGCCGTATGCAATTTAAGTTCAGTTAACCTCAAAGAACACTTAAAGCCTAATGGTAAACTAAATTTTAAATTACTTTCAAAAACTATAGCAACGCAAATGCGCATGCTAGACAACGTAATCGATTTAAATTTCTATCCAACGAAAGAAGCAGAGAAAGCTAATATGAGTCATCGACCAGTGGGGGCTGGAAGTATGGGGTGGGCGGACGTTTTTCATTCTTACAAAGTAAGTTTTTCCTCGGAAGATGCAGTAAAATTTTCGGATGAACTTTACGAATTTATATCTTATCATTGCATTTATAATTCAAATAAAATTGCCAAAGAAAAAGGTAAATACAATTCTTATAAAGGCTCACTATGGGAACAAGGAGTCTTCCCCATAGATACCTACAGAGAATTAATGAATTATATAGATGAAAAGCCAATAATTCATAGAGGTAAAAAGTTTTGCCCAGAGCTTGATTGGAAAGAGTTGAGAAATAATGTAAAAAAAGACGGAATGCGAAACAGTAATACAATGGCTATAGCTCCAACCGCTACAATATCCTACATACAGGGGTGCTCTCCATGCATAGAGCCAGATTTTTCTACCCTCTTTGTTTACGAAAATAAATCAGGCAATCTTATCATAACAAACGAATGGTTTGTGCAAGAATGTAAAGATCTTGGAGTGTGGAATCAAAATTTAATTGACATGATAAAAGCCGTTAACGGAGACGTTTCCAGACTTAACGGGGAACTTACAGAAGATTTGAAGGATAGATATAGAACAGCATTTGATCACGATCAATTTAAATTGCTAGAATGCGGCGCAGCTAGACAAAAATGGATCGACATGGGGCAAAGTTTAAACTTGTTTAATAATAAAACTTCATTAAAATACTTAAATGACCTTTACTTTCACGCTAAAAAATTAGGTCTTAAAAGTACGTATTATTTAAGGAACAAAAGTGCGAGCGAAATTGAGAAATCAACTCAAACGGATAGTAACTTTAGTGATAGTAACACAAGCGATAATAATGATACTAATACTGCTAGTAAAGCTTGCTCGATCTTAGACCCTACGTGCGAAAGCTGTCAATAAATGAGTAAAAACGGATCAATACTTGGAGAAGAAATAGCTGGGGTAAATCAAATTTTGCCCCACAAACATGAATTTGCTTGGGATTTATTTTTGAAGGGCGTAGCTAACAATTGGTCACCTTCAGAGATTAATATGGGGAATGACGTTGACCAGTGGAAAAACGGAACCCTTAGTGATGATGAAAAACTTCTTGTCAAAAGATGTCTTGGCTTTTTTGCTGGAAGTGAGTCTCTCGTGGGGAACAATTTACTTCTTACTGTTGCTAAATGGGTTACTGACGCTGAATGTAGGCAATACATTTTAAGGCAAGCCTACGAAGAATCATTACATAACTGGACAGTTGTAACATGTTGCGATTCTTTTTCTTTAAAAATATCGGAAGTTTATGAAGCCTACATTAATATTCCTAGCATAAAGGCTAAAGACGATTTCTTAATGGAAATCACCACAGACGTAAACAGGCCAGATTTTAATACTAAAACAATCGAAGGTAAAAAAGAATTCTTAAGGAACTTAATCTCTTATTATATAGTATGTGAAGGTACGTTTTTCTTTAGCGGTTTTGCTATGCTTTTAGCTCTAGGTAGGCAAAATAAACTGCCGGGATTATCAGATCAAATAAGATACACGTTAAGAGATGAAAGCTTGCATATCCAATTTGGTACATATTTAATTAACACGATTGTAGAGCAACATCCTACGGTGTGGACGAAAAAGTTCGAGCAAGAGACGATTGATCATATCAAAAAAGCTGTAGAGCTTGAAGTACAATATGCTCATGACGTTCTTCCAAGGGGTATCTTGGGTTTAAATGCTGATATGTTTGTTGATTATATGCAATATATTGGCAATAGACGCCTCGAAGGAATTGGCGTTGACTTCCGTTTCGATAGCGATCAGAACCCATTTCCTTGGCTTTCTGAAGCTGTTGATACGGGAGCAATGACCAATTTTTTTGAAAGAAAGGTGAAGGATTACCAAAATTCAGGAGTCTTAGAAGATGATTTTTAATAAAACCATGAAAACACTAGTAACACTAATCGCAGCCACAGTGCTGTTCGTAACGGGGTGTACAAGCACCGTAACTCTTGGGCCTAAAGCTAACGCAGACACAGTTCTGGGGGCAACCGCTGGGACAGATGGAGCAAGCCTCACCCTTCCTCTAATAAAGGGTGAAGTACAACCATCTAATACCGACACATCCAAGTAAACCACACGGCGGAAATCCGCACCCAAGCCCCTCTCCAAGTTTTGTCTTTCTCTTGGAGGGGGGTTTTTAGTATAAAACTTTCCCTTCCACTTCCTCCAACTTTACTATTCCGTGCCAAGAATAATTTCTATTGTCACCTATAACCCAATACTCACCTTCTTTAAGCTTGGTAAAATCTTTTGGAATATATTCGTAAACCTTTTCTCCAGTTTCCCAGCTTCGATAAGGCACACCTTCGGGGTCAACCAACAAAATTCCTATTCTAATATGAGTATAAGAGTCTTTGTATTCCTTTTCGTTTACATAGATATAGCCATCCCGTATCCTTACTGTTTCTCCGGGGACAGCCACCACCCTTTTGATTAATTTGTCTCCAGTTTCATCTACAACAACGATAACATCCCCCCTTTTTGGCTTCCATTCCTTACCTAAAGAAGAAACTCTTTCCTCAACCACGAGCTCCCAGTCGGTATAGGTCGGATACATGCTATCGCCATCTACAATTACGAACCTATAGTCATAAGTAAACGGTAATAACAGCACAGTTAAAACTAACGTTACTCTAAAAAATTTATTTTTTAGTAATCTTTTTACCGTAGACATACTTATTAATTAAATATCTAGCCGCAAGAGCTATCATTATAGCTATAATAGCCCAAATTATCACAGGTTCTAAACTAAAATTATGCTCCACCTCTACAGGAACCCCTTTTATAGTAGAGCCCACCACCTTTTCTGTAGTTTCTATTGCCTTTTCGGTAGTACCTGTAAAAAAGTTTCCAACAGCCTTTACCGCCCTGCAACCTAACACCAGCGCAGATGCGAAAAAAATAAACAAATATATTTTTAATTTTTTCATAAAATTTTTACTAAATATTGGAGGAAAAAAACAACTCATACCAATATAGCTATTACGTTTAAAGCCAAACTTATACCTAAAGCAGAAGCTAAAGCTATAATTATATAATATTCCTTGCTAAAAATAGCCGAACCTTCTTTCGACCTCCTCTTAAACATCATTTCGTTATTGTCTTTCTTTTTATTTTTATAAATCCACCAATTCCCTGACCGATCCTGCATCGCCCATTCCTTTTCTTGGCCTTTCCACCAATAAGCATCTTTATTTAACATCTTCATGCCTCACTCCGAGTGCCAGCTATACTGTCAGGGTCTATAGGTTTTGGGGGGTCAATTTTTGGAGGCCACTCTCCAATTCTCTTCATATATTCAATCAGCTTTTCAAGCATAGCCCTTTGGTTATTTATAATTATAGATGCTTCCTCTAAAGCGCTTTGTTGCGCGTTAACTCTTTGCCTTAAATCTTGGTTTACTTTAAATAAAAAATCTGAGAATTCGGCTATTTCTTTTAACCGCTGCGATTGAGCTTCTGCGATATTAGCAAGTTCAAGTTTCTCTCTGTAATGCTCTACCTCCCGTGAAGTATTTTTTATATCCTGAACCAACAATAATGAGCCCATAAGAGTCGCAATTATAATACCAACAAAAATAGGCTCCCGTTTTTTTACTGCCCAATTAGCGATAACGCTTACCTTCTGCTTGATCCATCCAATCCATAACCTCATAACAATAATTACACACTTATAAAAAAATATTCTTTTTTCAAAAAAAGATATTTTGCTACACTTAATTAGGTTTTTTGTGAAAAAATAAAAACATAAGAAATAAAAAAATACAACCACCTCCCCCTTTTGGTGTAATTCATATACGAACACAAAGGGTTCTTATATTATGAAAAAATTACTATCGAAACTCGGATCTAAAATTGACGAAGTATGGAAAAATCTAGACGCAAAAGAAAGACTTCTAGATTTGAAATCTTGGGTCATGGGTCATCTAGGCTGCGTTTCCTTCTGGAAAGCTGTAGTTTTAATCTCCTTGGGGATTATGCTGCACCTAGGAATGGACTATATTAACGCAATGAAACTAGGGCTTTTGTCTTGGGGTGGACTTTTACTATGGAAACATAGCTCAGACCACTGGCATTAAAAATATTACAAAAAAAAACTTGCAAGCAGGGGTATTTTTATCCCTGCTTTTTTAATTTATTGTGTAATAATATATATGGATTACCAAATTCTTGTTAACATTGCAGTGGGAGTAGTCACGCTGATGGGCGGATGGGTTTTTAAAATGCTTTTAGGGCACATAAACGAAATTAAGTCCGAACATAACGATCTAATGGTTAAGCATCATGAAGATGTTGAGAAAATTAGCTCAAAATACACCAGCCTTGCGCTATCTTTGCCTGAAAAGTATGTTAGTAAGGATGATTTTAGGATGTTTGCCGAAAGAATGAACGACAGATTTGACCGAATAGAGGAAAAGCTGGACAATTTAAAAAAATAACCTTGATTTTAGCAAAAAATCTATTATAGTTTACATGTGGTGTTTACTAAAAAGGCATATGAAATAATCATTCATCTCTTCCTAAAAGACCCTTCTAAATGCAATCGCGGGAAAGAGTATCGATTAGCTAAATTTATGCTTAATATGATCCCAGATTTAGGTTTCTGGAAAACGGTAGAAGCCCAACCAGTAACGTCTCTCACTTATTTTCTCACTAAAGAAAACAAATCTCTTTTCAAAACTGAATACATGCGTTACTTAAGGTTATCCAATTTTAGCCTATCTAAACTTAAAGGCAAAAAATATGAATTAAAGGATGAAAAAGTTGGGGGCAGTAACAGTTTGTCGAGGAATAAAAAATTAAATTTATTGGAGTTTATAAAAAATGCCGAGAAAGAAAAAAACTGAACCATCCGAAGGAATATCTCCCGTTAGCCAAATCCAATCTTACTTGGAGCAGAACAAAGGGGACCACTATAACTTTGAAGAAGAGCGCAATTACGTAGTGTCTAGCGGAAGCCTTTTGCTAGATATAGAAATGGGGGGAGGGATAGGCCCCGGAATCATACGTTCTTCAGGTATCACAGAAGGCGGAAAAACATCATGCGCGTTAGCTTTCGCTCGTAATTTTCAAAAAATGGACAAAGCTATGGCCGTTTACATCAAGTCCGAAGGAAGATTGACGCAGGAAATGATTGATCGCGCAGGAATAGATGAAGATGAAAAAAAATGGTTTGTATACAAAAGTAATACCTACGAATCAGTAATTAACCTAATGAGAGAGCTAGTTAAAAACAATCCTGAAAACTATAAATATATGTTTATAATTGACTCTATGGATTCTCTCGTTCCTAAGGCTGATTTAGAAAAAGGGCCAGAAGACGCAAACAAAGTAGCTGGAGGAGCCCTATTAAGTTCGGATTTTTTACGCAAGATGGCTTTAGGCCTTACGACCAGAGGGCATATTTGCTACATGATTTCTCAAGTAAGAAGCAAGGTCACCATTAACCCTTACGAGAGGACAGATCCAAGGGTTACCAACGCCTCCGGAGGAAATGCAATGTTGCATTACAGCGATTGGATTCTAGAATTTCAAGAACGCCACTTAAAAGATATTATATCCTCAGAAGCAAGTGGTAAGGGGGATATACTTGGGCACTGGTGTAAGGTTATATTTAAAAAATCTCCCAACGAAAAAACTGGAAGCTTGATTCGATACCCCATTAGATACGGAGGAACAAACGGGAAAAGTATATGGGTTGAATATGAAGTAGTTGACATGATGCTTCAATGGGAAATGGCTACTAGAAAAGGCGCTTGGATAACTATATCAGACACGCTCATAGAAGAAGTGAAAAATGAAACAGGTCTTGACCTAGAAAAGCAACACCAAGGTTTAGATAATCTTAAAAAATATTTTGAAGAAAATAAAGAAATAGGGAAGTTTTTGTTTTTTAAATTTAGAGATGTTCTTAAAAAGTCATGAGAATGTTTGATCTACACGGTAGGCAGCGGAATAAAAGCGTGTCCAAATATCTAATTGATTGGAATAAAAAATCCAGATCTAAACTTCAAAAGAAAGCGAAAGACTTCTTCAAAACGCACTGGAAAGCTCATGTGGTATACGAAGAATTTCCAGTGTACGGAACACGTATGAAGGTTGACATACTAAACGCAACAATCAAAGTAGCTGTAGAAGTCAACGGGCCGCAGCATTCCAGTTTTAATAAATTTTTTCACGATAATTCAAGAGCGAAATATCTAAGGTCAATAAAAAGAGATTGGGAAAAGGCAAAGTGGCTTGAAAAAAATGGATACCAATTAATTGAACTTGAAGAAAGTGACTTGGAAAAACTTTCGAAAAGCTACATTGAAAAAGTTTTTGGTATTACCATCTAGTTTTGTATTGATCAACGCAAAAATAAGCGTATACTCAACATACTGTTATGAGTCGCGGTATAGAAAGTAGAAAAAAGATAAAAAATGGATTCGATATATTCAATACAGATAGAAAGACACGTGCTAGGAGGCTTAATCAAAAACCCAAAACTTTTTCCAGAGATCGAAAGGTATATCTCTGAAAAAGATTTTGTAAACGAAGTTCATCAAACCATCTTCTGTACGCTTAGAAGCTCGCTCCTTAAAAGCGAGAGCGTAGATACAGTAGTCCTTGCAGAGAAAATAAAAAACATAGGCATCACCTTCAAGGATGATGTTAACATTTATGATTACTTAGATTCAATCTCGTTTACGTCCATAAACGCAAAAGGACTTATGGATTCAACAAGGGAGCTTGCAAAGCTAACAGTCAGAAGAACCTTGTACCATACGCTTGATAGAGGGAGAAAATACCTGAAAGAAAACGGAGAAAAGGAAATTGATGAAATTATTAACGACATTGATGCCCTGTACGGAGATCAAGTAAAAGAGTTCGAAACAATGGAAGACGAACCAGAGCTTTTATTGGACGATATAGGAGCAATGGTAGAAGAGAGAGGGGAAAACCCCGTCGATGAGTTTGGGTTTGCGACACCTTACCCAGAGTTCAACAAAATGTACGGAGGGCTTAGGCCGCAAAATCTTTACGCTGTTGTAGCTAGGCCGGGGCAAGGGAAATCCACATTCATAATGGATTTGTGTCGCAAGGTTTCAAAGAGCAGCAACGTGCCAGCTTTGATACTAGATACAGAAATGGACACTCAAGACGTAAAATTCAGAATTGCATCTGCTATGAGTGGAGTTTCTCTCTGGCATTTAGAGACAGGAAACTGGAGAAAAAATCCGGAGTTGGTCAAAAAAGTCCGAGAGGCTTTCAAAGAAATGGGTTCCGATAAAGTATATCATTACCCAGTTGGAAACAAAAACATTGATCAACTATGCTCATTCGTAAGAAGGTGGGCCTTGTCTAACGTTGGAAGAGGCAACCCTTTTATCCTTGGTTACGATTACATAAAACTTACTGGCGAAAAAGTCGGAAACAATTGGGCAGAGTACCAAGCTATCGGAGACAAAGTAGACAAGCTTAAAAAATTATCCGAAGAATTAAATTGCCCGATAATTACTGCCATGCAGATGAATAGGAGTGGAGAAAACTTCAATAGAAGAGGTGGGGCCGTTGTAGATGACAGTTCCGCCATAGCACTATCAGACAGATTGCAATGGTTTGCATCTTTCGTAGGAATTTTTAGAAGAAAAACCGTTGATGAAATGGCTAATGATGGTGAAGAATTCGGTACGCATAAATTAGTGCCAATAAAAACCAGATTCCAAGGTAAAGAAGCAGCGGGACACCACGATTTAGTAAGAAGAGTGTCTGAAGATGGTACGGTAAGGTTTGAAAATAATTTTATAAATTTTACCGTAAGAAATTTCGGAGTCGAAGAGTCAGGAACAGCAGCCGATATAGCGGCTAGAGAAAACATGCAATTCGACCTAAGCGAAAATAACAATAATGATGGAGGAGTACTGTAATGGATTTTAAAAGTATTCTTCTTGACGTTGGTTATTCAAATATTAAGGATAACGGGAGAGAATTTCGTATGAAACCCATATATCGCGACTCAAGCAGTGGGACAGTTCTCTCAGTTAGGAAGGATACTGGCCACTTTATTGATTTCAGCAAACAGATTAGCGGTTCGTTTGAATACCTCATTCAACTTTCTTTAAATTTAAAAAGCGTTAATGAAGCCAAAACAGTCCTAAAAGATAAATGGTCAATTAATGGAGAAATTAAAAGAGAGCACAAACCGTCAGTCTCTAGTAGAAAAACATTTCCATTATCGTATCTAGAAAAAATAATTCCGGATCACGAATACTGGAAAGCAAGGGGGGTATCTTTAGATACCCTCAACCTTTTTAAAGGAGGTGTAGTTAAAAACGGAACGATGGCAAACAGATATGTATTTCCAATTTTTAATTTTAAAAACGAACTAGTAGGCGTTACGGGTAGATACGTTAATGAAATTCCAGAAGGAAAATCTTTTCCGAAATGGTTGCATAGAGGTAAAACATCAGAATGGAAGTACCCCCTACAAGTAAATTATCCAATAATTAAAAACAAAAAAGAAATAATACTAATAGAAAGCGTCGGAGACATGCTCTCTCTGTGGGAGGCTGGCGTAAAAAATACTATAGTAGTTTTTGGATTAAACTTAAGTCCTTCATTTATCGGCTTATTAATTAAGTTAGACCCTGATAAAATTTTCGTATCTTTTAACGATGATTCAAATAATAACAACGCTGGCAATAAGGCTGTAAAATCCGCTGTAAAAAAACTTAAAAATTACTTTGATCCCCACCAAATTCAAGTAGCTTTTCCTACAAAAAACGACTTTGGAGACATGAGCCAAGAAGAAATACGAGAATGGAAAGAAACGAATATCTTAGAGAGCTAGAGCTTACTCTTGACGAAATCGTACAAGACGAAGAAATCATTGTAATAATTAAAGAAACTCTAAACGGGAAAGAAAGAAGCGAAATATTTAATTCTTTCAGATATGGGGAAAATTGGGGGGAAAAATCATTTTCTAAGAAAAATTCTAAAATCGGAGAAAAACAATACAACAAAATAATTAAAATAAAAAAAGCAAGAAATCTTATTGACTACCTTTTATTATTAGCTCAGAATAAAAATAACTAATAAATAGTCAAATAGTCATGAGGTTGGATCATATAGCTTACAGGGTAAAAGATAGGCGTAAATCTGCTGATTTCTTTTTAAATGCGTTTGGCTATAAGATAGGAACAGAGTTTGAAATAACTTTCGATGATGGATCTAAAGCGGATTGTTTAGCTCTAACACCTCCAGAGAATAGAGTTGAAGATACAAATTTGTGGCACTTAAAAACTCACTTCTCCCCTAACGAAGTAGAAGTTGAAAACGCGCTAGAATACCACGCTCCTCCAGAAATTTTTGTTAGCGACGGGACAAAGGGGTCTATCGTTGGAGACTGGGTTGCTGAACGAGGAGGAGTAGGGGGAGTTCATCATATCGCCTATCAAGTTGAAGATGTGCAACTAGTAATGAATGAGTGGAAAGAAAAAGGGTATGCAGAATTTTATTCCGAGGAACCAATTACATGCAAAGATCCAGATTTAACACAAGTGTTTACGAAACCCTCAGAACTTACAGGAGTAATGTATGAATTCATTAATAGAGAAGGCGCTGGATTTTGTAAAGACAGCGTTAAGAAACTTATGGAAAGTACAGTCAAACAGTAAATATCATACCATGCAATTCGAAGGAAGAAATTATATCAACGGCAAGTGGCAAGCCACTGAAGAAATGTATACCAAACTGAACCCTGCTACTGGAAAAGCTCAAGGAGCGTTCCCGTTAAGTGGCCATATCGAAGTAGAGACAGCGGTAGAATCTGCCCGTAATACTTTTGATAGATGGAAAAAAGTAAGCCGATTTGTACGTTCAGATTATATGTATAAAGTTGCTCAAATAATTGAGCGACGAAGAGAAGAGTTGGCCACCGTAATTTCCTTGGAAACGGGAAAAAACTATAATGAATCTATCGCAGAAGTAAATGAGGCTTTACATATGGCTCAATTTGCGTTTGGTTCTGGTAGATACTCCCACGGTGAAGCTGTCGCATCCGAAATAGAAGATAAAGATTCTTACATGCTTCGCAAGCCCAAGGGTGTAATAGCTATTATATCACCATTTAATTTTCCTTTAGCTATCGGGGCGTACTGGTGTGCTGCTCCAGCGATTGTTGAAGGAAACACTGTAATAATTAAGCCTAGCGAAGATGCTCCAATGTCAACACAAATGGCTGTCGAAATTTATGAGGAAGCTGGTCTGCCTCATGGAGTCGTTAGCTTGGTGCATGGCGACGGTTCTGCTGGTGATATTTTGGCTCGCTCTGATATCGATCATATTTGTTTTACTGGTTCTGCCGAGGTTGGACAGCACATTAGGAAGGTAGCAGCAGAAAGCTGGCACAAAACCACTTCTTGCGAAATGGGCAGCAAATCAGCCTGTATTATCTTTGATGACGTAGAAGCTAAGCTGGCTCTAGAAGCCGCCATAGCAAGCGCACACAAGCTGTCTGGGCAACGATGTGTTTCGTCCGGTAGAATGATAGTACAAAGATCTATAGTTGATCAATTTGCTAAAGATTTCACTAAAGCTGCGGCTGATTTGAAAACTGGCAACCCCTTTCAAAAAGTGGTTAGTACCTCAGGTACGCCTGACGCACTTGGTTGGGTAGATTATGTACCAGACGAAAGCCAAAACTATGGACCGCTAATTAACAAACAAGGATTTGAAAAGGTTAAAAAATATAATGACATGGTTCTTTCTGACCCAGACGCAGAAGTTTTGCTTGAACCTAAGTATACAGATATAAATGGTAGAGCATTCTTTTCTTCTTTTATGATTTACAAAACTGAATGGCGCGATGTACCTTACTTAAAGAATGAAGTATTTGGCCCTCACGTTGCTATTATTCCTTTTGACGATCTCGAAGATGCCATTCGTATCTATAATGATACTGATTATGGGCTTGCGGTTGGTGTGCTTACGAACGATTTTAGAAAAGCACGAATCTTACGGGACGAATGTGAAGCAGGAATGATCTACTGGAACGGCGGG
>CEVA01161426.1_pt1 | contig 16140 bp, 17 predicted proteins | sample 361521 | NCBI WGS metagenome assembly CEVA01 (sample SAMEA2622823, study PRJEB7988) | marine metagenome | isolation source: saline water (ENVO:00002010), including
AACCTTTTCCATAGCATTATGGGAAAGTCGGTTGGATCGTAGTCTTCTTCCTTTTCTCGCGAAAATGCGGACTAAAATATTATCTGGGGTGGTGATCCTTTGACCTGCGGCACAGCCAATTCCATTTGCAAAATCGACTTTTGACATAGTTGATGTAGTGTTGGTTGGGAAATCCTTGTGAACAATGATTCCTGCGTCAATTTCCAACCTACCAACTGATTACTTTCGCGCTGAAGCCAGGACTGTCTCAAAAAACGGTTCTTCGCTTTCTTTTGCTACCATTGAAACCTCGACTTGCTCAAAACCCACTTCTTTAAGCCACCGGTATAGCTGATTCTTCGAAAAGCCCAACCAGCGGTCGGCATAGAGCTCGCGAGCCTTTTCGAATTGGTGTTCCAATAAATCCAAGACGATGATTTGTCCACCTGGCTTGAGGATTCGGTAAGCTTCCTGAAGCGCTTCAACAGGCACACGCGCGTGGTGAAGGGCTTGGCTCAACAGGGCAAGGTCGAAGGATCCGTCCTCCAACGGCAAATGCTCAATTTCGCCAAGTTTATAACATAGGTTTGTAAAACCATTTTTTTTGGCGAGGGTGCTTCCCACCTCCACCATTTTTTTGGAATTGTCTATACAGTAGACCATCTGGGCGTGTCGTGCCAGCAATTGGGAAATGATACCCTCTCCGGCGCCCAGGTCGGCTATCGTTATTGAGGGGGTCAATTTCAGAAGAAAATGTCCGAGTGCTTCCCAGGATCTGCCCGGACAATGATACTTGCCTAGGTTTTCAGCCACGGAATTGAAAAACTTTTCAGACAGTTCCTGACGCTGATCGAGAATTCTCCTCAAGTTCTCAGTATCCCGTTGTGCTTGCTCCTGTTTATCAAAGGAAACGCAGACGACTTTCACCAGGGCCTTGGTTTCTGAATCCAGGAAACGGTTTAAGTGGTAGTAGCTTTTTTTCCCGTCTCGCCTGTCTTCAACAAGGTTCCCCTGCCTCAGAATACCTAGATGAGACGAGATCCTGGATTGTCCCATATTTAGAACCTCTTGCAATTCTGCCACAGACAATTCCTCGTTAACCAAAAGCCGGATTAACCTCAGGCGTGTTGGATCGGAAAGCAGTTTTAAGGTATCGACTGTATCCACGAGATGAATATCTGGTCGGGGATGCTTTACCTATCTACGTAACGGCTAATGGACTTAAGTTTCCAGGTTTGTGAATTTCCGGCTACTTCTACTTCAACTACAGCCCCGGCTTCTTCGCCAAGTAGTTTTTGAGCTAGGGGAGTTTTGTAGGAAAGAATATTTTCATCGGGATCACTATCCCACGCGCCTAGGAGATGATATGTGGTGGCTTCACCGGTACTTCCATGCTCCAGGTCTACGGTACTGCCGATTCCCACGACTTCAGTCGGAGCCTCCGTAAAATCTGTAATTTGGGCCAGGGCAAGATCTTTCTCCAGATGGCCTTTTCGAGCCATAAGGGTCGCCTGGTCTTGCCGGGCCATCTTGTATTCAGAATTTTCTTTCAAATCCCCGTGTTCACGTGCTTCGGCGATCGCCTTTTTATTTTCCGGGATCTTCTTCTTTACCAACTCGTCGTATTCATTCTTCCGGCCATCAAAACTGGCTTGGGATACAAACAAGTTATCCCCCTCTTTCGTCTCTCCCGAGGTATCCACCAAACTTTGAACCGCTGGAAATATCTTTATGACACGAGCCAATATAGATTTTTTCGTCAGATCCTCGAAACCTTGGTTCATAAGAAGCGAATTGGCCAAATCTCTAGCAGTTTCCGGGTCGGCTTCGGCCATCAGGTCACCAATCAATTCCTGATCATCGGAAAGCAGGTCTGCCAGAGGCACACGTCTGGTACCGGCGGTTTGCAAGGCTTCGTAGTCGATAGCATAAAGGACTGCCAAGAAAAGTTGCGGATTGATGAGGTCGTGGATGATCTTTGAAAATTTTCTGGAATTTCTGTTTTTGATGATCCAGATCAGAACGGGGCTTTTGAGATTTTGCTCTACGAGCCATCGCTCGAGTGTTTTTTTGATTTCATCTACCGGTGATCGGGAATATAAATAGTTAATGCTCTCGGTGGTGAATTTCCCTCTGCTGTTTTTAAACAGATCTAGAATGATCTTCGTCCAGGCTTCGGGATGCGTTCTTTCGACCAGTTCCAGTAATTTTGTCTGGTAAGGCCCGGGAAGTTCATTGGCCAGTTCGTCTAAAGCTGGTGCTTGCGCCACTAGTTCGTCTGGAATTGGCGCGACATTGGTTTCCCTATCCAAAATTGTAAGTACATCATCCCTTACCCAAGCGGCATGAAGTCTTTCGAGAAGATCCAGTTGGTGAGTCTCAGCAATAAATTTTGAAAAGTCCTCAATGAGTTCCGACAAGTGGACTTTGACGGCATCATTTGTCTCGCATACGGAGATCAATTCTTCAACAAGGCGAAGTTTCCTGCCAGCGGCGTTTGTTTTGAAATAGGCGTCAAAGACCTCGTCTTCTCGGTTTACCGGTTCCTCCCGGATAAAATAAGGATCCGTCCGGCGCACGGGCATACCGATCCTGGAATCCTGCGCCACATGTTTTTTAGCCGCTGTCCACCATTTCTTGGCCTTAACTTCACCGAGTAAGATTTTCAAAACGCGTTCAATTTCCTGGGTAGACCCCGTTTGTTTGGGCAGTTTTTCGAGAATTTCGAAAATGAGGTCCGCTGGTTTTTTGCTGACCATCGTTTTGATTTCTTCCTCCTCGGTTTTTGAGCGTGAGAGGATGTGGTCTTGGGGCAGCACCTCCATGGTATTTACACAGAATGCCGGATCCATGGAATGACCCGGTTTGTCCTCAAAATCGATTATAATGCGGTTGTCCGCCTCTTCGTAAGATTGAATTTTTCCGAAGCCCCAGCTTCGGTGAATGCAGAAAAATCCTGGCTTTAATGCCAATAACTTTTCTTTATCCCGCTTTAGTTTGGGATTATTTTCGATCAGCGCTTGAACCGCTTCTTCGTTCATAGGTTGTTTAAGCTAAAAAGTTTTAGATAGAAAGAGGTTAATTTCTGACCCTAAAAAAATAAATGTCAAAGACTGAAAAATCACTCAGCTCCCCCTCATGGTATGCTTCCGTTCGGATTGTGGAGGACTTCTTAAAAACGAACGAGAAGTTAGATAGCCTGTCATTGAAGCGTACTCGAAAATTGGAGAGCAAAGTGGTTAGGCGAATTCAATATTTATCCTATGGAGTTGTTCGAAACTTGGGTTGGCTTCAAGCTCTTTTGAAGAAAGGGGCTGAAAAATTTCCGAAAAAGCGCCTTCAGGCCGTTATGCTTGTATCAATCTATGAATGGATTGAGGCAGATGAACAGCAAAAACCCAAGGTGGTACATTTCGTAGTCGAGCAAGCCAAACAAATGCTAAGCAAGCCGGAATCCCGCTTTGTTAACGCTGTGATGAGGAAGCTTCCAATACTCATTCAATTTGAGGCGACGGGCAATTCTTTGAAAACACATAGCAGTATCATGAGTCATCCGGCTTGGATGATAAAACGCTGGAAAAAGATTTTCGGAAAAAAGACGGTCAAGCAGTTCCTGGAGTGGAATCAGGGGCTGCCCAAAATATACGCATTTTCTCCAATACCCGGAATTGTAGTACCAAATTGTTGGCAACCCACCCCCTGGACCTCGTTTTATGAAATTCAAAACGCGGATTGGAGTGTTGCCAAGGAATTGTTGACTGAGGGGAAAGCCTATATTCAGGATCCATCCACACGTCTTGGCGTTGATCTTTCCAAAAACCATACAGTCGAATCGGCTCTAGATCTTTGCGCGGCTCCGGGCGGAAAAAGCGTCCAACTGCTTCATCGAATTTCTAAAACCGGTGGGTTGCTTGTCTCGGTCGACCTTCCCGGCACACGCTTTGATCGTTTGGTCAAGAATCTTGAGTCTTACCAATTACCTGGTGTGACCGCGTTGCAGGTGGCCAAAGACATACTGCAACTCAGCTCGGAAGAATTGCCACAAGCTACCTTTGACCTGGTGTATTTGGATGTTCCCTGTTCCAACACAGGCGTATTGCAACGCAGGCCGGATGTGAAATGGCGACAAACAAAAGAAACACTTCGAGGCCTGATTGGTCTTCAGGAAGCCTTGCTGAAAAAGGCTACTGAATTCGTTAAAAAAGAAGGATACATAGTCTACAGTACCTGCAGCATCGACCCAGACGAAAATCAAGAAGTTGTCGATCGGTTTCTTGAGTCCGATAACTCTTTCTCTTTGGTCGATTCAATTTTGTCCTATCCTTGGGAAAGTGGACACGATGGGGCCGGAGTGTTCTTGCTTTGGAAGAATTGATCAGTTCAAATTGGAATCTCGTCCTCTTTGTTCGGGATTGGCAGCATCAGGCTTCTGAACAATGGAATAAGAATCACAAAACCGGCAAAGAGGTAAGCCGTGTTCGAACCAAAATACCAGTAAATCCCCGCAGCAATTAAGGGGCCGATTGCCCTGGCAAGAGATCCGGCTGAGCGAAAAAGACCGAGGTGGTAACCTTGTCTTTCATCACCGGAATATAAGGATACGAGACTTGTAAGGCTTGGGTTTACCAGCCCACCAGCAAAAGCCAACAAAGTCAGTGAGCCATAAAACAGGAGTTGGGTGTTGGAATTGCTCAATAGTAGAAAAGCCAGAACGCCACACAAGAGACCCAAAATTGCCATTCTCTTTTCACCAACCTTGGGAGTTAGTTGCCGGACAATTCCACCCTGCACTATAATTAGAATAAATCCGACATAGATAAAGATGTAACCATTTTGTGCCGGTGTATAACTGAATCTTTCTACCGCGAAGAAGGTAAGGGTGAATTCCATTCCGCTGAAAGCTGCCAGGAAAATTAAGTAGACCCAATTGACTTGCCGGATTCCCGAATGCTCTGCTGATAAGAGTTTTGTGACAGATGTCAGACTGCTTGGAGAGCTACTCAGATCGCGGTTCTCAGGATTGAGGGATTCATTAAAGCGTGTCCTTACCCAGACGTAATTAAGCAAGGTAAGGATCAGGGCGACCAGGGCCGGAACAGAAAATGGATTGAGTCCGATCGACTCTAATTCCGGAACAAAATCCAGCGGATTGACCAAGGATAACAATGCTCCCAGGGCTGGTCCTAAGATAAATCCCAACCCAAATGCCACACCTACCAAGGCCATGCCTTTGCCTCTATCCTTTTTGCTTGTCATATCTGCCACGGCAGCCGTAGCGACCGAAATGTTTCCCGCCATAATTCCCGCGAGAATGCGTCCGAGGACCAGCAATTCAAATGAACCGCTTAGTGCCCAAACCATGTAACTAAGCGCAGTGCCGAGGATGGTGATTTTGAGAATCGCCTTTCTACCCATACGGTCGGACTGTCTTCCCCAAATAGGAGAAAAGGCAAATTGCATCAAAGAATACAGGCTGCCTAATATCCCGCCAAAAAGGACCGCGGTATAGTGGCCGCCTCCGGTTAGTCCGTCGAGGATGGGAATCGCCCAGCCCAGAATTCCGGACTGCCCGCTGGCAGTAAAATAGTAGTCCAGCATTCCCGGAAAAAGCGGGAAGATAATGGAAAACCCAACAAGATCCAGAAACAAGGTAAGCAAAATGACTCCCAGATTCTTTTTGTTGGATGGCTCTTTGGACATACAGATAAAGGCTGTTTCCTAAAGGCACTTTTGCACGGAATGTCCAACGGAAAAATTGCTACCATAAATTTATCGGAGTATTCGGCTATACCCAATGCGATTGATGTTTGGGATTTTTGGTTGCAGATTCTAATTTGCAGAAAAAGAGTCTTTCTATGGGAAACGGACGCGGATCCTAGGTCGGTTTTGCTGTGAGCGCTGTATTGTTCGCATGGGTGGCTCTTGTGGTTTTTGCGGCTATGTGGTCGGTGGAATCACTCCGTGGCTGGATGCAGGTTTTTGCCATCAATTTTCCAACTCACTCTTTCCCAGTTCTTGAGGGAAATTTATACGGAACTCTGTAACCCCAATTCTTATGCCAAAAGAAAATTCCTTTCAAGTAGAACCCGTTAAGAACCGGACGAGTTTCAGGCGATGCTCGTGGGAGCTTCGGTTGTTTTTGTAATGTCGGTCATCCGCTTCGTTAATATACTGAGCTATCGTTTTATCCCGCAAATCCTCGGGGCCTTGCTCGCCGTTCATTGGTTCACTAAAAAATACGAGCTGACGATTTCGCCCGGTAAGGGAATCGTTTTGAGGATTCTTACCTGCTTACTTGGTGGAGTGGCTGCCTTTGTCATCGGCATCATTTTTCAGAAACTAGGAATCAATCCGGTAAAGAAAGTGACGAATGATGCCATGATCAGTTTTTTAGAAAAATACATTCCTGACGCTGCCGATCAGGTTCGAGAGGAAATTAAGCGTCAGTAGAGGGAGGGTGTTGAAGCCGCCGCAGTCTTAAAAAAGCTCCGCCACTTACCACTACGGTACAGTAATCGGACGTTTTTTTGCTATTTTAGATTTGGAAAATAGTCTTTTAGCGCTTGAAAGGCATTTGGAGGAACGAATTTTGCCACATCGCCCCCGTACTCGGCAACTTGCTTGATCAGGCGGGAGCTAAGGAAGGTGTAAGCTTCATTCGGCATCAAAAAAAGGGTTTCAATCGAATCGTCCAGATTGCGGTTCATCTGCGCCATCTGCAACTCGTATTCGAAATCGGATACGGCTCTGAGTCCTCGGATCAGAGCGACCGCACCCAGTTGATTCGCAAAATCCACCACCAAACCGTCGAAACTTTGAATTTCAAAATTGTCATAGCCCTTCAGGTTTTCGGCAACCAGTCGCTGGCGAAGTTCGAGCGGGAAAGTTGGTTCCTTGGGTTCGTTACGAGCTACCGCAATGATGACTTTGTCGAAAATCCTACTAGCTCGATGGAGGACGTCGAGATGACCATAGGTAATGGGATCAAATGTTCCTGGATAAAGTGCAGTACGCATAATTGAAAGATGTAAAACATTAGAGAGTTCTGCTCGTTTCGCAACTTTGAAACTCTGCAGGTATTTGGAATTGGGAATAATCCATTCTGCTGACACATTCATTATTGCTTCCTGATCTTAAACCGATGAATGATGAGCAGTCTCATTATAATGAGATCCACTGATCCCACACGATGAACTTGCCCAATATGCTTACCCTTTCAAGGGTGCCATTTCTCTTCCTGATTGCTATATTGGTCTATTGGGAATTCCGTTTTGCAGATTCAATCGCATTTGTCGTCTTTGTGGTGGCCGGATTGACAGATTGGCTTGATGGCAAGATCGCTCGCGAGCGAGGGATAATTTCCGAATTCGGTCAATTGATGGATGCCCTGACTGATAAAGTTCTGACTGTCGGGTTGTTCATTTTGCTTATGGCCCAAGGGCTACTGCTCGATTGGATGGTATTTATGGTTCTGTTGATTCTGAGCCGCGAATTTCTCATCACGGGTCTAAGGTTGGTTGCGGCGGCCAAAAATACAATTCTCGCTGCCGAAAAAGCCGGAAAAATCAAAACCGTTTTTCAGATCGTTTCAATTGGTGCTTTGATTATTGCTCGAGCTTTGGAGGTCGATTGGAACCCGTATCTGCAACTCGACATGGGGTCATTCATACAATATGTCGACTACTTTGGTTGGATTTTATTTACGGTAGCCACATTGATGACCGTGTATTCAGGAACTGGTTATCTGGTCAAATACTGGGGGTTATTTTTTGGGACTACCGGTCCGGCCGATAAGGAATGAAACAGCATTTGTGGGTAAAGTTCCTGCCGAAAAATCTGGTCATCAATCTGGCCACACTTGGGCCAATCGGGAAATTTCGGCACGCTCCCGGCACCTGGGGATCTTTGGCCGGTATCATATGGTTCTCGGTTGCGTATTGGAATCTCAACTATTTAGCCATCCTGCTATTTTCTTTTTTGTCCTTGTACCTCGCGGTACAAATTTGCTGGGAGGCTGAAATCCTCCTGGATTTGCGCGATCCCGGAAAAATTGTTATAGACGAATTTGTGGTAATCCCGCTCTGTTTTATGGGCCTGCAAAAATTGCTTCAATCCGAGATTGGCTGGCTGGTTATCTTGGTGGGATTCCTGATTTTTCGATTATTCGACGTCTTGAAACCTTTTGGGATTAAGGAGCTTCAGAATTATCCGGGTGGTATTGGGGTGGTGGCGGATGATTTTGCCGCCGCAGTCCTGACTTCCATAGTCATTCATATTTTAGTAATTATTGCGTACTATCAGGGGTTTCTTGATAAGTATATTGGCTGACCAAGAAACCCTTGCGCTGTAATCACACGCACTTATCAATTATCTTCTATGAAAACGATCGCCGTTATCAATGGCCCGAATCTAAACCGGCTAGGAGCGCGGGAACCCGAAGTGTATGGATCGGAGACTTTAAAGGATCTTGAAGACCGTCTCACAGCCGAAGCTTCTGCTCTGGGTGTCTCGCTGCGATTCCACCAATCCAACCATGAGGGCGATCTGGTTGATCTGTTTGGCAAGCTGGCTGATGAGGGTGTGACAGGCGTCATTCTGAATGGAGCCGCCTACACGCATACCAGCGTTGCATTGCGGGATGCGATTTCTGCTTCTGGCCTTCGGGTGGTAGAAGTGCACATCTCTAATATTTATAGTCGTGAAGACTTCAGAAAACATTCCTACACCGCTGCAGTAGCGGTTGGGGTAATCACGGGGTTGGGGTTCGATGGTTATAGCTACGCTTTAAGTCATTTGGCAGCATTGTAAAATATTTGGTCTCCCAGACCCCATCCACATATAATATAGGCAAAGACTACCCCAGAGCGACTAATGGCTCAGATTTGCGTAATTGGTCAGGTCGTAAACAGCAAAGGTGAATAGCCCAAGTAGTGAAGTATTCAATATAGGATGCCAATCAACATCGTAAGGTAAACTGCAACCGCCCTTGTCATGCGTGGATAGTCCCGAAATTTTTGCAACGGCTCCAACTTCGTAATAATTGCGTGGTTCTTCTCGATTCATAAATGGCTTATTCTGTAGTCAAAGTTGCTCAATAGTCGCATTATGGATAGTTAATATGCCGACAAGCCCAATTAAAACTGTCCATTAATTGTTCAAATGAGGCCGTAAGCCTTATTTTATAGAACAAAGCGCTCTAGAGGGGACATTCGGTCTCAATGAATTCCCATTCTACTTGGAATTTTTTGGCTACCTCCTTCGCGAGAGCTTTAACACCAAAAACTTCCGTTGCGTAGTGGCCGCAACAATAGAGGTTCAGGGCCAATTCCTCAGCCTGATTGTATACGTGTTGTTTGAGCTCTCCGGTGATTAGAGTATCGACCTCTTCAGCCGTTATTTCCGATATGGCTGAAGCTCCGCTTCCGGTGACAATTGCAACCTTGTTCGGTTCTGAACTCCCTTTTTCAATCGCAGTTATTCCTGCTGGAAACAGTTTTTCCAATTTGGCCTTTAAGGATGCACGTGATTCTGAGTTGTTGGTGATCAGTCCAATTGGGGTACCTTCGTATTCCAGAAACCAGCTCTTTTGCTGCAAATTCAGTTGTTTTGCCAGCAGGACGTTATTGCCGATTTCAGGGTGGCAATCCAGAGGCAGGTGAGCTCCGTAAATCGCCAGGTTGTTTTCCAAGCACAATTTATACTTTTTGTAACGGATTTCAGTGATGGGGTAGGCGGGTTCCCAAAACAGACCATGGTGAACAATGAGAAAGTCCACCTTGTTTTGGACTGCTTTTTCAAAGGGTATGAACCCGGCATCTACTGCTGCGCCTATTTTGGTGACCGCTCCACCGTTTTGAAGCTGCAGGCCGTTTGCTGCCCCTGGGAAATCGGAGATCGAATGAGTTTTAAGACGTTGATCGCAATATTGGGTAATTTCGGAAAGTGAAGCCACGTGTTGGGAGTGTTTTTGAAGGGCCTCCAAAGTCAAACCGGAACCTTCTAGAACGGTTTGGGACTTTACATACTGTATTATGAGTCCATTTCTCGGAACTAGTAATTGAATAGTTCACGGATGAGACGATTTTCATGGTTAATATTATTTTTGGGATATCCCCAACTTTTCGGACAGCCCGAAACGCAATCTCCTTTAGTGGTTGCGTATACAAGCATTCGTCAGCCCCAGTTTCTGGAATCTTCTCTCAGCGAACGGCTTTCCGAAACTTTCAATCGGAATCCTTTTTCTGTCTTCTTGATCTATAATCGTTCCGGGCCACGAAGCCTCGGCTGGGTTTTGGCCACAAATTTGACCGATTCCGACGCCTGGAGAACATTGGCCGAGGAACGTAGTTGGCGAACCTTGGATTGGCAAACATATCGGTTGTTTTCTATGAAAGGTTCTAATGTTTTAGAAAATGGAACAGTCTTGAGTTCAATTCAGTCCCAACTGCAGGTTGAGTTTAATGGAGCAATGGATGGGGGGCTCATGCCATCCTGGAATCTGGGCTTACAAGATCTTAGGGAAAACCTGGGACAAAGCGAAAGACTAGCTTCTGACCTTCCGTTTACCCGCGAAATGGATCCGACTGAATTTGCTTCTTATGTCCAGTGGTGGGCGGAAGAGATTAGCGGCGCTTCGTTTTCTTGGGATGTCCAGCTGTCGCGTGGACGGGAAATGTCTACCTTGACATTGATATCCGTCCCCGGCACGCGGCCGTACCGGTTTATTGATACGAGATCGAACAGCGACTTTTCTGTCATTGATTATGTTCCTGCCAAATCGGAAAGCCTTGCCTTCAGTCGCTTTCATGGATCCAGAGCGATCAACCTTTTGAATCATATCTTCGACGGTACGGAATTGCTCGGCAATGAACCATTGATCGCAGCTCGCGCCGAAATCGAAAAATTTGAAACCTCGTTTTTTGACCGATGGGACGGAAGTGCGGTCCGGTGGAAACCAAATGATTCCGAGGGATACATGCTTATGTTGGGGGGTGACTTTCTCAGGTATGATATGAACACTCTTTTTCAGATGCTCGCCAGTATCAGCCTGGATGAATTTGGAGTTTCAATGGTACTTGACGAGGACAATTTGGTGGTCGGATTAACGCTAATTCGGAGTCTGGAATTATTCGTGCAATGGTCTGACGAAGAAGAACTCTTCAAGCGAACATTCTACTTTGGAATCGCAAATGGATTCCTGGTTATAGCCGAGGACAGCACTGTTATGGCTTCTCTCATATTCAGGCTCAATTCCAAGAGGACCGAAAATACTTCTGCTCGCAATGGCTTGGGAAGAAATATTTTTTTGTTGGCTGCGTTCTTCGAGGGCAACCGCCTTTCGAGATCAATTGAAACCTCCAATGGTCGATTGATATACAAGCAAACCGGCAGTGTTAGCCGGTTTCATATTTGGATTGCTCGGTTTATGAAGAATCTTGTGCTTCAGGACGATAATTGAATAAGGCTTTTCAATGGGTTGCTGTTGTCGCCCTTAAGGTATACCTTTAATTGTATATAATGGATGAATCGCATTTTGAGGAATCGGGAGTTCGGCGCTTCAAATATATATTTATTATTGTACTCAGCGTTCTAACCTTTTTCGGGTTATGGAAAAAGGAGGCCATTTTCGGATATTTTTCCTTTCGAGAATATGGAGAAGCGCGGATTGTGATTTATGCTGTCCCTGCCACCAAGGTCAGCTTGATCCCATACGGTGGTGAAAGGCGCGACGCTGGCTATGTTGGTCGCGATGGGAAATTTACCTTGGTTGAAAAAGGCGAAATTCTCGATTTGAAGGTCAGTCTGTTTCATCCTTATTTTTTTCCTGAGGAAAGAACTTTCATCAAGGTGGAAAAAGGTGAGACTGCCTTTTTCTATGCGGCAATGAATTCTTCTTTGGGATCTATCGAAGTCCGGTCCTTCCCAGCAGGAGCAACTGTTTTTGTTGATGAGGAAGAGGTGGGAACTACCCCTTGGAAAAAAAAGGATATCCAGGATGGCACACGGTTTATGCTCGAGGTTACCATGGACGGTTTCATTCCTCAGTACCGGGAGTTGCTCATCGAGGGGGGAAAGAACGAGGATGTAGTCTTCGGCCTGGTTTCCTCGGAGTCCATTATTTCGTTAGAGACGGATAAGGCCGATTTTGATTATACTTCGCTCCGCGTGTTTCTGGACGGAAAGTTGTTTAGTATGGAAGGGCAGCAGTTGCGGTTTGTGCCTCCTGGCAAACGTGTCGTTGAAGTACGGTCATATGACGACTTGAAAATTGAGAAAACGATCAACATTAAGCCTGGCCAAACCCTGCATCTCAAGTTGCCCGATTGGTTTGTAGAGGACGGGAGTTGACTTCTATCACGTTGCACGCGATTGAATATCGTTTATCGAGTATGACTGAGAGATTCGATGAAATGATAGCCTTGAACCCGGTCGATGCCATTGCGGAATTGATCGAGGCCTGGCACCACCGTTTGTCCTGGGATGAGTATTTTATGGCCACTGCCTTTCTCATCGCCAGCCGCAGTAGTTGCGAGCGATTGAATGTGGGTTGTGTCATTGTCTCAGGTGGCGAGGGAAAAAATAGGCTGATTGCTGCCGGTTATAACGGCTTTTTGCCGGGAGCACCCCACACCTCGAGAGTTCGCGATAATCACGAACAAGGCACCGTTCACGCCGAGCAGAATACGATCGCCGACGCCGCCCGCCGCGGCATAAGTCTTTTTGGTGCCACTGCCTACATTACGCATTATCCCTGTATCAATTGCGCAAAAGTTTTGGCGGCGGCAGGAATTTCTTTGATTAAATATCACCACGAATATAAAAACGACCCTCTGGTTCTCGAATTACTTTCTGAAGCCGGAGTTGCTATACTTAAAAATTAGCGATGGAAGATATCGGAAATTTTCCGAATAATTACTCAGGAAATTTATTGGTTTCACACCCTCAAATGCTCGACCCGAATTTTAAGCGAACGGTGGTTTTGCTTTCGGCTCATTCCAAAGAGGATGGAGCTCTGGGTGTAGTTTTGAATCGTCCGACCCAAAAATGCTTGGGTGAAATTGAAGAGAAGTTTACTTTTGGCGCCCTTTCACAGGTGCCAATTTACGAAGGTGGTCCGGTAGCCACGGATCAGATTTTGCTGGTGGCCTGGACCTGGTCGGAAAGCGAATCCACCTTCAAATTGTTTTTTGGGATAGATCCGGACCGGGCTACTGAACTCAAGGAGTATTCCGGGGCAACCGTCCGTGCTTTTCAAGGATACTCCGGTTGGTCGGGTGGACAGCTGGAAGATGAGCTGGAAGAGGATTCCTGGATTTTGACCCAGGTTCGAAATCAGTTTGTCGAGGGTTTGGAGGGCGATAAGCTGTGGAAAAAGATTTTATCGGATCAAGGGCGTAAGTACCAATTGGATGTTCTTGCTCCTGAAGATCCATCACTCAATTGATTGGATCGGCTCCAGGTCGGTGGCTGCATTCATCCGGGATTGCCAATTTACCCGTTGACAAGGCTTTCTGACCCCGATTTTTTCCTCTCTTTTTCCGGATTGCGTATGAAAGTAGTATCTTCCATCAAATCGCTCAAAAATCGGCACCCTGACTGTCAGGTTGTTCGCCGCAAGGGCCGTGTGTACGTCATTTGCAAATCGAATCCGCGTTTCAAGGCGCGGCAGGGCTAATCTCCAACTGAATTTTTCTTGTGAAAGCAGATATTCATCCAAAATCGCACCCGGTTTGTTTTGTCGACGTATCTTCCGGAAGAAAGTTTCTGACTATGTCGACGGTTACCTCTAAGAAGACAGAAGTCATCGACGGTGTTGAATATCAGGTTATCGTTCAGGATGTTACCTCTGATTCCCATCCAGCCTATACTGGTGAGAAGCGATTCGTCGATAGCGCCGGCCGTGTTGAAAAGTTCAACAACAAGTTCAGAAGGACTCGCAAGTAAGTTTCCTACTGCAATAAATTTCAGCCCTCCCAACCGAGGGCTTTTTTTGTACTGGGCTTTCCTAAAATGTGTGAATGAATAGGCCGCTGCGAAGCTTTGGTTCAAACCAGGTACTTTTGGGAGGCATGGTTGCGCCTGCATCGGCAATATCCATGAGCTGCTCAATCGTTACCGGATACATGGAAAACGCCACCGGTCCGTCTCCTAAGTTCACGCGCTTTTCCAATTCCTGAGTTCCGCGAATTCCACCAATAAAATCTATACGGTCGCTCGTCCTGGGATCTTCAATTCCCAGTATGGGTCTTAGGATTTCATCTTGAATGCGACTGATGTCCAGTCGTTTCACTGGATCTAATGAACTGTCATGGGAGAACTCCAATCCGTACCATTGCTTTTTAAAATACATGCTGACCTTGCCTACGTGGTCAGGGGATGGATTTGCGGATTCAGTCACCTTGGCAACCGTTTTTAGCTTCTCAAGAAAGTCCTCTTCGCCGTGCCCATTCAGGTCAAATACTAATCGATTGTAGGGCAGGATTTTTAGCTGGCTTGCTGGAAAATTTACTGCGAGGAACCAGTTATAATCTTCCTCTCCGCAGTGGTTCGGATTGGTCGCCTTTCTTTCAGCTCCGACGCGTGCCGCACTTGCACTGCGGTGGTGTCCGTCCGCAACATAGGAAACGGGTACTTGGGCAAATGCTTCCACAAGTGCCAAAGTTTCTTCTACACGCCAAACAGTATGTCGAACGCCGTCTGACGCAGTGAAATCAAAGAAGGGACTTTTCGCAGTGATTGCCTCGATCTTCTTGTTGATTTGCTCATGGTCACGGTAGGTCAAAAATACCGGTCCGGGGTGCGCATTGATAGTGGCGTTTAGTCTTGTGCGATCATCTTCTTTTTTGGGGCGGGTCTTTTCATGTTTCTTGATGGCGTCATCCAGATAGTCGTCGATGTGATACACGCTGACCAGACCCTTTTGTCTGTGGCCGTTCATCTCCTGTTGGTAAACATACAAGCAGGGCTTGGTTTCCCGCATCAGGGATCCGCGGGCCTGGAGGTCCTCCAAATTTTCCTTCGCCTTGGCATAGACTTGATCGGAATAAAGGTCTATGCCTTTGGGCAAATCCACCTCTGGCCTGACAACCCGCAAAAAGCTGTTTATGTTACCTTTAGTGAGTTCTTTTGCCTCCTCAGTATTGACTACATCGTAGGGGAGTGATGCCACCGATGCAGCTTGCTCTTGCGTGGGGCGAAGGCCCTTAAAAGGACGAATTTTCATATAGCGACGGACGGCATCAAATGGCCCCGGGTATGGCAAGTTAATTTGCCCATTTTTGGCCTTCTTTTTCCGTAGGTAGTGTTAAGTCAATTTTCTTTCGAGACCGTCCAGAATTTACCGGAATGCGTTATTGTAGGTCCATTGCGTATTCAACAAGTCATCCTTAGTTTGAACGGGAATGGGCATCACTATATTCGCAAATTGGCAAGAAACCAGTCCGGACAAAGGCCAAGGAATTGACACACTATCTTAACCATCTAAAAAAGAAACAGCGCAGAATATCGTTAGACGTCTTGCCTGATTTCTTTCAGTTGCAAACCTCCCAGTTCCATCAGATTTTTTTTCTTCTGTCTGCTTACTTGATCTTGCTGCGGTTTTCGTGCAACAAGTCATGGTTTCACATCACGGTTGTGTGAGGCTAATCAGTGACCTTATGGAAGACAGTAATCAATTCAGAAACAGCGGACTCAAGCGCATTTTGCTAGCGACAAAATATTCAATGCACGGACTTACAGCCGCCTTTAAAAACGAAGCCGCGTTTCGCCAGGAGGTTTTTCTTGCTGCTGTTCTCATACCATTCGGTTTATGGATGCAACCCGGTTTCGTGGCCCTCAGTTTGTTGTTTGGCAGCATCTTTATCGTATTGATTGTCGAATTGCTCAATACGGGTATCGAAGCGGCCATCGACTATCAATCCATGGAAATCCATCCTATGGCCAAATTGGCAAAAGATCTCGGAAGCGCTGCCGTGTTTTTAAGTTTGCTAAATCTTGCAATTGTGTGGGCATTATATTTATGGGATCGCTTCGGATGAGTAGAGTATGATTCCCAAAATGGGAAAAGCGACATATACACTTAATCTTATGGATGGATCAATCCTGTAGATGCCTGTGCATTTTTACTGGCTGGTTTTCAGCCACATGGCTCCAATCCCTTTT
>CEVA01149859.1_pt1 | contig 16108 bp, 15 predicted proteins | sample 361521 | NCBI WGS metagenome assembly CEVA01 (sample SAMEA2622823, study PRJEB7988) | marine metagenome | isolation source: saline water (ENVO:00002010), including
AGGAAAATGTCGTTATGGCTTGATGTTAGGTGATGATGGGATGGTAATTGATGATGGAGTAACTAGTAGAATTGATGAAAATCATTACGTTATGACTACAACCACAGGTAATGCTGCTAGTGTAATGAGTAAATTAGAAGATTGGTTACAAACAGAATGGCCAGAGCTTAAAGTTTTTTTAACTTCTGTTACTGAACAATTTGCTACAATTAGTGTTAATGGTCCTTTTGCAACAGATTTAATGAAGAAATTGTTCGTGGACTATGATTTTTCTTCGGAAAATTTTCCTCACATGAGTTTGAAAAATATTAAATTAAATTCTGTAATTTGTCGTGTAATGCGAATTAGTTTTACAGGCGAAAAATGTTACGAAATCAATGTTCCATCTAGTTATGCTAAATCCTTGTGGTCTAAATGCTTTGAGCTAGGAAAGGAATTTAATATAACTCCTTATGGAACAGAAGCAATGCATGTGCTGAGGGCAGAAAAAGGGTTTGTAATTGTTGGTCAAGAAACAGATGGCTCTGTAACTCCAATTGATTTAGACATGAGTTGGATTGTAAGTAAGAAAAAATATGATTTTATTGGTAAAAGAGCTCTCAATAGAAGTGATACGATTAGAGAAGATCGAAAACAATTAGTTGGAATTTTAACTAAAGATCCAAACTTAGTTTTAGAAGAAGGTGCGCAACTAGTAGAAAATATTTCTAAAACTCCTATGGCAATGATTGGTCATGTTACTTCAAGTTACTATTCACCTAATTTAGGGAGATCTATTGCACTAGCCCTTGTAAAAGAAGGATTAAATAAAAAAGGACAAACAATTTATGCTCCTTTGCCTAATAAAAATATCGAAGTTCAAATAAGTAATCCCGTATTTATTGATCCTTTAAACGAAAGACTCCGTGCATGAATTTACTAAGAGAAAACACTATAAAATCATTAAAAAATAATAAGATTGAGAATCATTTAGGCATAAAAATTCAAGAAATTTGTTTCATTAATAAAATTAATTTAAGAATTAATCCAGAAAATCTAGAATATATGAAAGCTTGTAGTAAAATTCTTAATACCATATTGCCAACTAAGCCAAATACTTTTGTAAAAAATGGAAATTTAAAAATAATATGGTTGAGTCCAGATGAATGGTTAATAACTAATGATATTGATAATGATAATTTATTTGCAAAACTTAGGAATGAAGTTGGAGATTTAGAAGCAAGTGTAACTGATATATCTGAAAATAGGACTATAGTTCGTATTTCTGGAGAAAAAATTTATAAACTGTTATCTAAATTTTTAGTTTTAGATTTAGAAAAAAATTTACCAACTAAATCAACATGTGCACAAACATTATTTGTAAAAGTTCCAATTTTATTATTAAGAAATCACAGTGACAATCAACTTCCAGAAGTTGATTTGTTTTTAATTAAATCCCATGCAAATTATGTCTATAATTTAATAGTAGACGGAACGGAAAATCTTGATTTCTAGGTTATTTTTTTTATTTTTTTTATTTTTTTTTAATAATAATCTTTTTTCTGCAGAATTAATCAGCGGTCATGCAAAAATTATAGATGGCGATACAGTTCATATTGGAAAATATAAAGTTAGATTATACGGGATTGATGCTCCTGAGCTTAATCAAAAGTGTTTTTTTAAAAAAAATATATGGAGATGTGGCGAGGAATCTAAAAAATTTTTAATAAATTTAATTGATAATAATGAAATTTATTGTAAAATTATTGATAAAGATCGTTATAAAAGACATATAGGTATATGCTTTAAAAACAAAATCAATTTGAATAAAAAAATCGTGCAAGAAGGTTGGGCAATTGCTTATAGATATTATTCTAAAGATTTCATAAATGATGAAGAAATTGCAAAAATTAATAAACTCGGTATTTGGAAAGGGAAATTTGAAGAGCCTTACTTATTTCGAAAAAAAAACAAATAACTAACTCAATGATGAGTGACATCTTTTAATTTTTCAACCTCTTGATTTAGAGTTTCTATTTTACTTCTCAAATCATTTATTTGATTTAAAAGTGTTTTTTCATTTAAAAAACTATTTTTTAAATCTTTTTTCAATTTATCATTTTCATTTAGGAGAACTAAAACATTCTCCTTATTTTTTGAAAGTTTTAATTCTAAATTTTTTAATTGATCATTTAAATCTTGAATAATTTTTATATTTTTATTATTATTTTTTTTTAAATTAGTAAAATTATCTTGAAGAGAATTAAAATCTTCTATTTGAATTAAATCATCATTCTCAATTGCTTTTATATTTAATTCTTCATATTCTTTTTGGAGAATTTTTAATTGATTTTTTTTCAATTCATAATCTTTGGTAATTTTTTGTAAATTGATTTTTAAATTATTCAATTGACTATCACGAAATTTAATTTTTTGATCTTTTTGAAAAATAATCGTTCTTAATTCTTCAACAGTACTAGCAAGACTAGAAATATTTTCATTATTATCAGGTAAAATTTTCTCTTCTGGTAATAATTCCTCCTTTGTAAAATTAATTGATGGAAGAACTAAATAGAATAAAATGATCAAAATTATTGTAATTATTAAAATATTAAAATTACGTTTTTTTTTCCTTGCTCTTGTGCCAACAAATCCGCTCATTCTTACCGTTTATTTACTTATCTAACTATGTTCAAGAATTATTTATCTTTTTTATAAAATTTAAATCCACTCAGGATCAAGTGAATAGGTTTTTGCACGAATAAACTTTGTGATCTCTTTTAAGTCACCAATTTTTTCAAATTGAGAAAATGGAATAATAGATCCTATGTGTAAATTAATTGTATCTCCAATTTTTCTTGTCAGTTCATACATCAACAAAGAATAACGAAATGTTTGTCCCATTTTATTCGCTATATGATATAAATGACTATTCTGACCTTCAAAATACATAGGTAAAACTGGGCTTTTAGTTTTAACTATTAATTTTGATACAAATTGCTTCCAATTACCGTCGTGTGCTTTTGATTTAATTTTTAGTTTTTCTTTAGTCGCAATTTGACCCGCTGGAAATATCACTAGAACTCCTTCATTTATTAAAACTTCATTAGCCTCTTTTCTTGCTTTTATATTTTCAATTATGGATTCTTTTGATTGTGAAAAATTAATTGGAATAATTTTATCTTTAACTGCTTCTGCTTGTCTTAAAACTTTATGAGTAATAATTTTATAATCTTGCCTTACACTTGAAATTAATGAACATATAGAAACACCGTCAGCAACTCCAAATGCATGATTAGCTACAACAATTAAACGTCCCTGTTTTGGTATTTTAGCATTATTATGATAGAAAGGATTTAACTTTAGTTCTAACTTTTTTACAGCATCATGCCAAAAATTTTCTGGTGGATTTTTTTCTTTCAAATATTGATCATACAATTTTTTTAATCTTATTTTACCTGTGCACAGCTCGATAAATTGAATAAAGTATTGACTAAATTTATTTACTTCAGATGTAGCAAAAGTAAATACTATCTTATCTTTTTGTATTTTGTTCATTTTTTTTATTTAATATTATAAAGTGACAATAATTTTAACATTTAATTTTTTGATAACTCAATAAACAGTTATTCTATTTAATATGCAATCTATGTTTATTAGAACTTTAATATCCTACAAAAAGCATAATTTATGGAACATAGATATTTTATTAAATATTTTCCCTCTAAATTAATATTTAGATCATTTAGGAGGTTTCGAACCCCTTTACATATTTGCATAATTTGGACCACCGGAACCTTCAGGTGTTACCCATGTAATATTCTGAGAAGGCTCTTTAATATCACATGTTTTGCAATGAATACAATTCTGCGCATTAATAACAAACTTTTTATTATCAGTATTTGAATCATCTATTTCATAAACACCTGCTGGGCAATATCTTTGAGCAGGTTCATCATATTCACTAAGCGTATATTCTAGAGGTAGAGCTGGATCTTTAAGCTTCAAATGAACTGGTTGATCCGCTTCATGATTAGTTCCTGTCAAGGATACAGAACTAGTTTTATCAAAAGTTAATTTTCCATCATATTTTGGATATTCAATTTTGTTTGCTTGATTTTTTGATACTAATCTTTCATGATCAGCATGAATATGTTTTAAAGTAAAAGGCAAATTCCCTCTAAACAAAATCTGATCGATACCTGTAAATATTATTGCTGGAATAAGGCCCCAATTAAAACTTGGTTTAACATTTCTTGCTTTATATAATTCATTATAAAGCCATGAATTATTAAATTTTTCTTCATAAGCAGATAAAGATTTATTATTTAATAAATAATCAATTATAGTTTCGGCTGCTAATATTCCACTTTTCATAGCTGTATGTGATCCTTTAATTTTTGGCATATTCAAAGTACCTGCATCACAACCTATTAATAGAGCTCCTGGCATATACATCTTTGGAAGGCTTTGAAGTCCACCTTCTATTAAGGCTCTTGCTCCATATGCGATTCTCTTCCCATTTACTAAATATTTCTTTATAGTTGGATGAGTTTTAAACCTTTGAAATTCGTCGTATGGAGATAAATAGGGATTTTTATAGTCAAGACCTATAACATAACCAATGAATACTTGATTGTTTTCTGCATGGTAACAAAAACTTCCTCCATAAGTTGAATTATCTAAAGGCCATCCAGCTGAATGCATAATTAAACCTTCACTATGTTGCTCTTTAGGAATTTCCCAAATTTCTTTGAAACCAATTCCATATTGTTGGGGTGATTTATTATTATTTAAATTATATTTTTTTATCACTTCTTTGCCAAGATGACCTCTGCAACCTTCAGCAAACACAGTAACTTTAGCAAAAATATTTAATCCTGGTTCAAAGCCAGATTTATGATTACCTTCTTTATCAATACCCATATCTCCTGTTTGAACACCTATAACTTCGTCACTATCAGAATATAAAATCTTAGATGCTGCAAAGCCCGGAAATACTTCAACACCTAACTCCTCTGCCTGTTGAGCCAACCATCTGCATAAATTTGCTAAACTTATAATATAATTATTATGATTTTTTTGAACATTAGGTAATAACCACGTTGGCCAACTAAATGAACCTTTTTTTGTTAAAAATAAAAATTTTTCTTTTTTTACTTTTGTTTTAATTGGAGCACCTTTCTCTTTCCAATTAGGAATTAATTCATCTAATGCTTTAGTTTCAAATACATTTCCACTAATTATATGAGCCCCAACCTCTGATCCTTTTTCTAAAATACAAATATTAATTTGAGGATTTAATTGTTTTAATTTTATTGATGTAGTGAGTCCAGCTGGTCCCGCACCCACTATAACTACATCATACTCCATTGATTCACGTTCATTACTCATTAGCAAATACTCACAATTTAAATACTTAATAGATATTCAATATTAATAAATATATTATTTTTCAATTGTATTAAGTTTATCTAATTCAGCTGATAAAGCTGGAAGTGCTTCAAATAAATCAGCATTTAAACCATAATCAGCAATATTAAATATAGGTGCTTCCTCATCTTTATTAATTGCAACTATAATTTTACTTTCTTTCATACCTGCCAAATGTTGTATAGCGCCAGAAATACCAACTGCTATATATAAATCTGGTACTACAACTTTTCCTGTTTGACCAACCTGATAATCATTACTTACATAGCCTGCGTCCACTGCTGCTCTTGAAGCACCAACTGCAGCATTTAATTTATCTGCAATTTCATTAATGAGCTTAAAATTTTCAGCACTTTGCAACCCTCTACCTCCAGATACAACTACACGAGCTGTTCCTAACTCTGGTCTCTCAGAGCTAGATTCTTCTCTTTCAATAAATTCTACAGATGTATCTTCTTCTGTAAAGTCTATTGTTTCAATTAAACCTGATCCTCCTTCTTTTGGAATTGGGTCAAAAGAAGTTGGCCTTATTGTGATAACTTTTATTTTATCATTTGATTTAACAGTAGCTAGAGCATTTCCTGCGTAAATAGGTCTTACAAAGGTATCCTCACTATTGATTTTAATTACATCACTAATTTGCGCTACATCTAATTTAACTGATATTCTAGGAAGAATATTTTTTCCAAAAGTACTTGCTGGACCAATTATATGGGAATAGTTTTTAGCTATTGACAAAACTATTTTGCTAAAATTTTCTGCAAGTGGGTTTTTAAATTTTTCATTATTTACAACTAGAACTTTACTAACACCTACACAATTTGATAATTGTTTTGAAACTTCATCACACTTATATCCAATTAAAATAACATCGATGTTGTCATCAATTTTAGAAGCAGCAGATATTACCTGTCTTGTTGCAACTTTAATTTCATTATTGTTATGTTCAGCAATAACTAAAATACTCATATAACTTTTGCCTCATGTTTTAATTTTTGAACAAGTTCAGCAATGTCAGAAACCATAACACCTTTTTGTCTAGCAGGAGGCTCTTCAACTTTTATTTGTTCAATTCTAGGCTTAACATCGATACCAATATCTTCTATTGATTTTAAATCTAAAGGCTTTTTCTTTGCTTTCATAATGTTTGGAAGTGAAGCATATCTTGGCTCATTCAATCTTAAATCACATGATGCTACAAAAGGCATATTAACTTTAATTTTTTCTAAACCTTCATCAATCTCTCTTGTTATCAAAGCTTTTTGATCATTAATTTCAATTTTGGAGGCAAATGTTGCCTGAGGCCATTCAAGTAATGCGCTAGTCATTTGAGGTGTTTGGTTTGAATCATCATCAATCGCCTGTTTACCCATCAATATAATTCCGGGCTTTTCTTCTTCAGCTATTTTTGCAATAATTTTAGAAACAGCTAGAGGTTCAATTTCATGATCAACTTGTACCAAAATTCCTCTATCAGCTCCCATTGCTAAAGCAGTTCGAATTGTTTCTTGAGATTTTTCCCCTCCAATTGAAAGAATTACTACTTCATCAGCTTTCCCTGATTCTTTAATTCTTAAGGCTTCCTCTACAGCATTTTCATCAGGTGGATTCATTGACATTTTTACATTATCCTTTTCTACACCTGTGCCATCTGATTTAACTCTGACTTGAACATTATAATCTATTACCCTTTTTACTGTTACTAATATTTTCATATATTAAGCCCTAATTTTTTTATTAGATGGGTCATAAGGACTATCCTCTATTACAACAACTTTATGTTTTTTATCTAATATATCCATTTCCAATTCTGTTCCTACTTTAGATAATTCTGGAGCAACCATACCAATTGCTAAAGATTTTTTCACTCTAAAACCATAGTTACCTCCTGTCGCACGTCCAACAACATTTCCATCTTTATAAATAGCATTATTACCTAGAGGATCTGCATCCTTCACATCAAATACCTCTAAAGTAACCATTTTATTTTGAAACCCTTCCTGCTGCCATTTAACTAATGCATCTCTGCCAATAAAATTACCCTTATTTAGATGAACAAAACGATCTAGGCCAGATTCAAAAGCTGAATATTCTATAGACATTTCAGTTCCAACTAATTTATAAGTTTTTTCAATACGTAAACTATCCATAGCTCTAATTCCAAATGGCTTAAGACCAAATTCTTCACCTACTTCAAATAGTTTATCAAATATATGATTTTGATATTCAATTGGATGGTGTAATTCCCAGCCTAATTCACCTACAAAATTCATTCGCATCGCTAGTGTAGGGGCTAATCCAATATCAATTTGTTTACAAGATAGCCAAGGAAAAGTTTCATTTGAAAAATCTGTTTTTGATATTTTACTTAATAAATTTCTAGATTTTGGACCTGCAACAACTAAAACACCGATACTATTTGTCAGATTTTCAAAAAAAACAGACCTATCTTTTGGAATCCATTTGTCAATCCAATCATGATCAAGGCGCTGAAAGGCTCCTGCTGAAACTAAATAATAAGAATCATCTTTTTCTTTTGCTATTGTAAATTCAGAGTGCACACCTCCTCTTTTATTTAAAGCATGACACAAATTTACTCTTCCTTGCTTTACTGGTAATTTATTAGCAACTAAATTATCTAAAAAATCTTTTGCCCCTGGTCCCGATATTCTACATTTTGCAAAAGCCGTCATATCTAAAACTCCAACATTTTTCTCAACATTTAAGCACTCATTACCAACATGTTTAAACCATTTTGATCTTCTAAAAGACCAATCATCAGCTTGTTCAATTTCCTTAGGAGCAAACCAGTTAGCTCTTTCCCATCCAAATTTTTGCCCAAAAACAGCACCTAAATTTTTTAAGCGATCATAACAGGGTGCTTGTCTTAAAGGCCTTGCAGCTTCCCTTTCTTCATCTGGATAGTGAATAGTAAAAACATTTGCATATGCTTCCTCATTTTTTTCTATTAAATATGATTTAGTAGCATAATCTCCAAATCGCCTTGGATCTACACCTAACATATCGATTGTTGGTTCTCCATCAACTATCCATTCCCCTAATTGCCACCCAGCACCACCAGCTGCTGTAATTCCAAAACTGTGACCTTCATTAATCCAAAAATTTTTTAAACCCCATGCCGGACCTACTATTGGACTTCCATCAGGCGTGTAACAAATTGCGCCATTATAAACTTTTTTTACCCCAACCTCTCCAAAGATAGGAACTCTGTGTATAGCTGATTCAATATGAGATTCAATTCTCTCTATATCTTCTTGAAATAGTTCAAATTCTGATTCTTGATTAGGTCCATCAATGTAACATGCTGGAGCGCCTTTTTCATAAGGACCAAGTATTAATCCCCCTCTTTCCTCTCGCATATACCAAGAACTATCAGAGTCACGCAGAACTCCCATTTCAGTTAATCCTTTTTCCTTTCTTTTTTGAATTTCAGGATGAGGTTCAGTAACTATATATTGATGTTCAACGGGAATCACAGGTATATCAAGTCCTACCATTTTTCCTGTTTGTCTTGCAAAATTACCAGTGCAAGAAATTACATGATCACATTCAATGTTTCCTTTATCAGTTTCTACAACCCATGTATCATTTTCCAACTGAATTATTCCAATTACATTTGTATTTCTATAAATTTCTGCGCCTTTATCCCTTGCTCCTTTTGCTAATGCTTGAGTAAGATCTGCTGGTTGAATATAACCATCTTCAGGATGTTGAATTGCTCCAATTATTCCATCAATATTACATAAAGGCCAAATTTCTTTAACTTGAGCAGGAGTTAAAAATTTTACATCAACACCAATTGTTTTGGCAACAGCTGCATATTGGTAGTATTCATCCATTCTATCTTGAGTTGTTGCTAGACGAATATTACTTACAACACTAAAACCAACTTCTTGGCCTGTTTCTTCTTCTAAAGTCTTATAAAAATTAACAGCATATTTATGAAGCTGCCCAACTGAGTAACTCATATTAAACAAAGGTAATAAACCAGCTGCATGCCAAGTAGAACCAGAAGTCAATTCTTTACGCTCAAGCAGAACTACATCATTCCATCCTTTTTTTGCCAAGTGATAAAGTGTACTTACTCCAACAACTCCTCCACCTATTACAACTGCTTTTGCTTTAGACTTCATATCAATCCTATAAAAAATACTGTACTTCCTTAACCATATTAAATAGAGTGGGTCAATCATGCGTTATAATTTGACTCACTTTTTTGTGCTTATTTTTTTCTTAATTTCTAGTCCAATTTCTTCTTCTGAAATGACTTTGAATGAGCTTTTTTTTGATAATTCAAAACCATATCATTTAAAAATACTAGACGCATTACCTGAGACAGCTATAATTCAAATAGGGCCAGATGATGCTAAAAATACAGTAATTGAATTTATGGATTATTTTTGCGGTTATTGCAAAAAAATTCATTCTGAATTGATTGGACTTGCAAATAATAGAAACGATACACGTGTTATTTTTTTACAACACCCTATTCTCAGTGAAAGCTCAACTGTAGTTGCTTATATGGTTATTGCAGCAAACATGCAAAATAAAGGATTTGAACTACATAATGAGTTATTTTCAATTGATGGTAGTTTGAATCAAAAAAAATTAGATGAAATTTTAGATAAATTAGAAATAAACAAAGTAAAATTAAGAATTGATATTGGTAAAGAAGAAGTAAAAAACACAGTCAGCCTTTCTTCTTTTTTAGCTAATGGTGCTGGTGCAAGAGGCACACCCACATTGTTTATTAATGAAGAGTTTGTTGGTGGTTACATTCCAATAAATAGGCTGGAGCAATTATTAAATTAAAAAAGCTCCTAATTTATTAGGAGCCCTTTTAGTAATTCAAAAACTATTCTGTAGCTTTTGATGCCTCTCTTGTATTTGCATTGTATGATTCAGTAAAAGGTATGGAAACCACTTCTGCATCTACTGGCACACCAGGAGCATCAGAGTATTCATCAGGTAAATGAACTTTAAATTTTTGACCTACAGTTCCAATCGGAAAACCATTTTTACTAAGTGAACCATCAAAAGGCACGTAACCCATTGCAATGTTTCTTTTTTGCTCTGGGTGATACCAAGGAGAAGTAATATAACCGCAAGGATCACCTCCATCTTTAGGAGATACTAACCAAAAATCTGGAGCATACTCTTCAATTGGTTTGCCGCCAAGCGTCATACCTACTAACTGAAGTTTATAGGGTTTTTGACCAGCAACTAAATCAGCTTTCATTTTTTCTAAAACTGCTTTACCAACATAATCAGCTTTTTTACTCCACTCACCTAATCCTGAAAGAGAAACTTGATACCCTAAATTACACTGAAATGGATTATGTTGATTGTCCATATCCTGCCCCCACGATAAAATTCCCGCTTGAATACGTCTATGATGTGCAGGTGCTATTACCATTAGATTGTGTTTTTTCCCTGCATCTAATACTGCATTCCACATATCATCAGCATATAGAGTAGCATCATATAAATATATTTCGAAACCTGCTGCTCCTGAGAATCCAGTTTGAGAAATTACACATTTGCGTCCTCCAACATTGGCTTCTGCTAGACCATAAAATGGCATCTTATCAACATCAACTTGATCACCTATCAAATCTTTCATTAATGCATGTGCTTTAGGTCCTTGTATTTGAACTGGACACACATCTATCTCATCAATCTCAACATCAAATTTTTTATCGTGATTAACTCCTTGAAGATATAAACCTATATCAGAGTCAGAAAGAGAAAACCAAAATTCATCTTGAGCGACTCTTAAAAGAATTGGATCATTTAATACACCACCCATACTATTACAAAGAATAACATATCTTGCAGCTCTAACAGAACCATCTGATTTCATAGCTGGGATTCTTGTTGCATCACGAGTAATTACATAATCTACAAAAGCTTCTGCGTCAGGTCCTTTAACTTGTATTTGTCTTTCAACAGCAACATTCCACATAGTTACGTGATTTTTAATTGCTTCATATTCAACCATAGCGCCACCATCTTCTGGTTTTACATAACCTCTTGGATGATAAACTCGATTGTAAACAGTTGCTCTCCAACAACCTGCTTTCATTGATAAATGCCAGTAAGGAGACTTTCTTACTCGCGTAGATATCAGCATTTTGACAGGTGTAGGTCCGCTCTGTCTTAAATTATATGGAACCTTTCTATCTGATTGGTCCACTGTTGTTACATGTTTAATCATGTCTGACTCCTTAAAAAATATATTTAGTTGCGGTATCTAAACTTCTTTTCTTACGCAATCATAAAATTAATGATTGTTTAAAAAACCTGGGGAGCTTGTTCAAGAAAAAACCTAATTTTAGCCTTAGTGCTGACATTTTATGTAATAAAATAAAGATGTGAAAATTAAATTAACTATTATTTTAAGTCTTATAGTTTTAGCAGGTTGCTCAGCTAGTTATGAAGAACTAAAAAAAACCCAGATAAAAAAACCTCAAAACCTCAGTGAATATTTAGTAAAAGAATATAAAAATAAAGCTGAATATGAAGCTTTAAAAATGCACGACTGGAATTCTGCTAAATTATACTCAGAAAAGGCTTTGTTAGCACTCAAAGGAAAAGAAGTATTGCCAGAAAATGTAACTTACTGGGATTTGCCAGAAGAGAAAGTTAATGAAATAAATCGAGCACATAAAAATCTTATGGCAGTTTATTCAGAATCAAAAATATCAGATCCGCACAATCTTGCTATTGCTATAAGTTCTCTAGATTGCTGGTCAGAGCAACAAGAAGAAAATTGGCAAACATGGGATATAAACAAATGCAAAAATGATTTTTTAAAATCATTGCATATAATTTATGAAAAAATAACTTTAAATGAAAATAGTAAAAAAAATCTTAATTCAAATCTACCAATAATAGAAGATAACAATAAAAGTATTGCATTAGTAACAAAAAATAAAAAAAAAGAAATAATGCAAATAATTTACTTTGATTTTGATGAAGCTGTATTAAGTAATGTTAGTATAAATACGCTAAAAAATTTCATAATAAAACACCACACTGAAATTACAAAATATATAATCGTTGGTCATACGGATACTAAAGGAACTAAAGAATACAATAATAAATTATCCTTAAAGAGAGCAATTACCATAAAGAATAATTTAATTAACCAAGGTATTAATGATAAAAACATAACTTTGTTAGGAAAAGGAGAGGAATTACTTGCAGTTCCAACACCAGACGAAGTAGCTCATCCAGCAAATAGAAGGGCTGAAATTAAGATTTCAAATTAACTTTAGTTAGATGCATTTCTAGTGTATGAGGCTGAATAAATTAATTATTCACTCATGTATTCTAAAACAACAAAAAAAATTAATATTACTGTAAACCCTTATTTTCTTGAAGATCAATCAGAACCTGAAGATCAACATTATGTATGGGCCTATCAAGTAACAATTGACAATCGAAGCAAAGAAAGAGTGCAACTTAAAAATCGTTATTGGAAAATAATTGATTCTAATGGAATAGAACAAGAAGTCCGTGGTGAAGGGGTAGTTGGTGAACAGCCAATTCTAAATCCAGGAGAAAAATTTGAATACACAAGCGGCACTCCTCTTGCAACTCCATCTGGTTTCATGGAAGGTCATTATGAGATGGAAACATTAAAAGGAAATATATTTGAAGCTGAAATACCACAATTTTCTTTGGATAGTCCTTTCATAATTTCGCAATTAAATTAAAATTAGAATACAGAATGCGCGATTTTCGCTCTATACTAAATATTTTAGGATTACTGCTATGCATTGAATCAATTGCAATGATAATACCGATGCTATTTGATCTATTAAATAATAATAATGATTGGAAACAATTTTTTTACTCTAGTATATTCACTTTTTTTATAGGTTTAGTTTTATTTATATCTTTTAAAAAAAAGCAGTTAAAAATTGATCTTAGACAAGCATTTGTTTTAACAATTACTTCATGGATATTAATTGCAATTTTTGGAGCAATTCCTTTCATTTATACTAGCTCTTCATTAAGTTATACAGATGCTTTTTTCGAATCAGTAAGTGGGATAACTACAACTGGAGCAACTGTAATAACTAACTTAGATGTACTGCCAGAGGGTATTCTAATTTGGAGATCACTTTTGCAGTGGTTTGGAGGAATTGGTATTATTGTTCTAGCAATGGCAATACTGCCCACGTTACAAATTGGCGGTATGCAACTACTCCATATGGAACATGATGATCCTTATGAAAAAACAATACCTAAAATCAATAAATTTGTTTTAGAAATTTTTGTTCTCTATGTTTGTCTAACTTTAATTTGTTGCTTACTTTATTATTTTAATGGAATGTCAGGTTTTGACGCAATTATCCATTGCATGACAACTATCTCAACTGGCGGTTTTTCAAATCATAACTTATCATTTGCATATTATAATTCACAATCGATAGAATATATAGGTGTGCTTTTTATGATAATAGGTAGCTTACCTTTTGTAATTTATTTACAAGTCATACATGGTCAAAAAAATTCAATTTTAAAAGATGATCAGATAAGACTTTTTTTTATAATTTTAATAATTATAATTTTTTGTACAATACTATGGTTAATAAATAATCAATCATTAGATTTTTATAGTTCATTTAGAATAGCAATATTTAATATTATTTCAATATTAACTGGAACAGGTTATTCAAGTTCTAATTTTTCCAATTGGGGAAGTTTTGGTCTTGTAATTATGATTGTGATAATGTTTGTAGGAGGATGTGCAGGTTCTACAACTGGCGGTATAAAAATTTTTAGATTACAATTACTTTTTAGAGGAGCAAAGGCACAAATAAAAAAACTTACTCAACCACATGCAGTATTAATGATGAGATTTAATGGAAAAACTGTTACTGAAAATACTTATAATTCTATCATGGGATTTTTCTTTATGTATATTTTTTTATTCATTTTATCAGCTATTAGCCTTAGTTTTTTCAGTTTAGATTTTCTGACTTCCTTTTCAGCAGCTGCTTCAGCTATATCAAACGTTGGACCAGGTATTGGGGAGACAATTGGACCTTTGGGTACATACGCCTCTATTCAAAATGGTGCTAAATGGATTTTATCTTTTACAATGCTTATAGGTAGATTAGAAATTTTTACTATTCTTGTTTTGTTTTCTTTTAATTTTTGGAAAAAATAGCTAAAGAATATAACCCTTCATATAAACATCTATTAGTTTTTTTGATTCATTTGTAAATTCTATTAGACTTAATAAAATTAAATCATCGATTATTTTTTCTGTTTCTTGGATGGATATATATTTACCAGAAGTTGTTGATCTAAAACCTTCTGCTGTTGTATTTGCAATAAGAAATCCTGCATTATCGAATAAATTATATTCCACTAAAAAAAATAATTCATATTTATAAACTACTTTTTCATCAAATTTCTTTGCATTTTCATTATTTTGCTCTGTTTTTTTTAAAGAAGCATCTAAAATATTAATTTTTAATTTATTTTCATTACCAATCGTAATGATATTTTCATTCATCCAGGATTTTAATCTTTTAACAGGCGGATTTCCCATTGAGTGATCAATATACGGATCCGCAAACTTGGTTTCATACAATTGATTAATCTCTAAATTTTCAGCTGAAATTGTAATTATTTTTAATTGAGAATTATCAAATACAACTGGTTCAATGATTTCAATAGGTTCACATGAATAAAATAATATAAAAAGTATAAAAAATCTAATTTTCATTTTCTTTTAATAATATGTCTTAAAACTGCTTGCTGAGCAAACATTCTATTCTTTGCTTGTTTCCAAACTACTGACTGATTACTATCTAATACCTCTGAAGAAACTTCCTTTTCTCTATGAGCGGGAAGACAGTGCATAAAAATAGCATCTTTTCTTGCCATTTTCATAATATTTTTGTTGATTTGAAATTTCTCGAAATATTTTAATTTACCAGTATCACTTTCACCCATAGATACCCAAGCATCTGTCATTACGCAATTTGTTTTTAATACACCGGCCTTTATATCATTAGTAAATACTAAATTTTTATTTTTATATTTTATTAATATTTGTTTATTTTTATTAATAATCTCCTTAGGCAAAACAACATTTAATTTAAATAAATAAATTTTTTGTAAATGAATTAAAGATCGTAAAACATTGTTAAAATCGCCCACCCAACAAATAAATTTATTTTTTATTTCACCAATAGTTTCCTCTATAGTCAATAAATCAGAAAGTATCTGACAGGGATGACTATAATCAGACAATCCATTAATAATGGGTAAATAGTTTAATGATTTAAGGTATAAAATTTTTTTGTGATCATTGTTTCTAATCATTAAACAATCTATATATTGGGAAAACGTTTTTAAAATATCTTTTACACTTTCTCTACTTCCAAAGCCAATAGATTTTGAATCTAATTCAATTATTTTACCGCCCATTTTTTGAATACCGATGCTAAAACTTAAACGAGTTCTCAGAGATTGTTTTTGAAACAACATACCGAGGGTTGTGTTTTTTAAATAATCTTTATACTTACCAGGATTTTTTTTTATCAGTTTCGCATTTGCAACCAAAGTATCTATTTCATTTTTTGTGTATTCATCAATATCTATAAAATGTTTAATCATTGATTTCCTTAAGAGTTTTATCTATTATATT
>CEVA01131213.1_pt1 | contig 16073 bp, 12 predicted proteins | sample 361521 | NCBI WGS metagenome assembly CEVA01 (sample SAMEA2622823, study PRJEB7988) | marine metagenome | isolation source: saline water (ENVO:00002010), including
TTCGTTCGACATTAGGATTGAAGGCGTAGGCGCCCACGCGGCATTTCCGCATCTCGGCGTCGACCCGATCGTGGTGGCGTCGCAGGTGATCTCAGCCGCGCAGTCGATCGTGTCGCGCACGACGGATCCCTTGCAGGCGGCAGTGGTGACGTTCGGGCAGGTCGACGCGGGGACGACGTACAACATCATTCCGCGGTCGGCGGCCATCAAAGGGACGATTCGATCCCTGGACGAGGACGTCCGAAGGACAGCGCATCGGAAGTTGGAAGAGATTGCGACCGGCGTTGCGGATGGAATGGGGGCCCGCGCGATCGTCGATGTCCGAGACGGCTATCCGGTCACCTACAACGACGAGTCGGCGACGGCCTACGTGGAGCGTGTCATCGGAGGGGCCCTGGGGCAGGCCCTGGAACAGGTCCCGATCCTGCCCGTGATGGGTGGGGAAGACTTTGCCTACTACGCCGAGAAGGTCCCGGCCTCGTTCGTGGCGCTCGGTGTTCGCCCGAAGGATCGCGAGACTTATCCGAACCTGCATCAGTCGGACTACGATTTTCACGATGACGCCGTCCCGCTCGGCATCCGGTATCACGTGGAAATCGCCCGATCCTTCGCGTCGATGTGGAAAACCTAGGACTACTGCCGACGTTCGCAACCCGCCGTAAAATGTGAAGGGCGATGCTCAATACGAAGTCATCGCCCTTCTTTTCTTCTTCCTTCTCCACTTACTCTGCCTCAATGCCTCAATTCATACCCCGCGTCGGCCAGCTTCTGCTCCTCTCCAACCGGCGTATGCAGGAACGCGTAGAACTTGTCCAATCGCTCCTTCGGCATCGCGGGCGAGAGCTTGCTCACGATGAGGAGTGCGGCCACGCCTCCGGTGAGATACCAGACCACCTGCTCCTGTAATTCCAGCCCATAGTAGTCGTTCACGATGACCCAGATGATGGTCGATCCCAAGATGCCGGCCCACGCGCCATAGCCGTTCGACCGTCGCCAGAGAATGCCGCCCCAAATGGCTATCCCCCAGAACGCGGGAAGGGGGACGAGGAATCTCCACAACGAGATGACGCTGTGGAAGTATTCAGTGATCAGGATGCCTCCAATGACCATGAGGACTCCGACGAAACGACCTACGTTGAGGTAGTGGCGATCGTCCCGGTCCTTCTTGTAGGGGCGATAGATGTTCTCGACGAAGAGGGCCGAGCCGTCGACCATGAACGAATCACAGGAGGACATGACGGCCGCGATCATGGAGGCGAGCATGATACCGACCAGGCCGACGGGGAGGAGATCCCGGGTGGCCTGACCGAAGACAAGTTCGGGATCGGAGATACTGGGGTAGAGTGCGATGGCGCCGACACCGATAAAGGCCCAGGCGATCGTACAGAATCGTTTGATCATATTCCCGTAGGTGAACCCGACCCGGCCTTCGGTTTCGGACTTCCCCGACCCGCCCATTTCCATCGTGTGGGGTTGCCCCGGAATGTTGAAGAGGGTGTTGATCGTGAGGATGACAACGAACCATACAGTGATGCGATCGTACCCCTCTGGCGGATCGTTGGGAGCGGCCAGACTGAATTTTTCAATGGGCAGAAGTTCGTGCATGCCTTTGAAACCGCCGAGCTGATCTATCATGTAGGGCCAGAGGATGAAGGAAAGGACGATGATGAAGATCCCCTGCACGAAGTCGGTCCAGACCGCTGCCTGCAATCCTCCCAGGAGTCCATACAACAGAAAGAGGACGGACATGACGATGATGCAGAATTCTGTGCTGAGGGCGCCGCCGGTGACGCCGCTGGCCATCTTGCCGGTACCCTCGAGCATGATGCCCATCGAAAGGATGTAGAAAAAGATTCCGAACAGGGAGTAGACGCGCCCGAGGCCCATTCCGAAACGCTCGTCGAAGAAATCGGCGGTCGTGATGTAGCGCATGCGTCGAAATAGGGGCATCATCACCCAGTAAAAGGGTGTGACGAACAGGGGCAGCCAGGCGTACCAGATGCCGGCTAGACCCAGTTTGTAGGATGCGCCGACGACGTTGACCGCAGCATCGGTGTGCGTACCGGTTCCGAAAGCGTGCATGATGAGCACGGCTTTGCCGAACTTTCGTCCGCCCATGAAGTAGTCGATCGATTTCTTTACACCACGCGAGGCGAGGAGCCCGACGATCGTGATCCCGATGAGGTAGATCAGGAGGGTTGTGAAGTCTAGGTAGTGCAGGCCATACAGCACGAGAGACGTCTTCCGTGTAAGAGTGTTTCCAGTGTCGCGAGCGTGAAAGCGGGAGGCCTCGGCCGCCCGAATCGGGGCACAAGGTAAGGATCGACCCGGTATCGGGTCAAGGTGCGAAGTTCCCAGCCGGCCCTAATTGGCGGAAGGAGGTTTTGGGCGACGAGAGGGATTGGAGTAAATTGTCTCGGGTCGATTGGCCCGAATAAACCTAGAAAAACTCATGTCAGACCTGACTCTTCCCAAGAAACGGTGGATCGTGAATCCGCTGGTCGACCTGACCTGCATCTCTGCAGGCTGGGCGGTCCTGTTTCTGCTTCCGATTATTGCCCCCGGGCTGGAAGAAAATGCGCGCGTCGTCGCAATCACGTTCTTCGTGGCGCATCGATATTTCACTTTCCCGCTCGTTTACATGGATCGCGTCGAGTTCGCTCGCAGGCGATGGACCTACCTGATCGTGCCGGTGGTTTGCCCGGCTGGAGTGTGGCTCTGCTACGAATTGCGGGTGGCGGAACCGGAGATGTTCACCTTCTGGTGGTTCTTCAACTACTTCCATTTCGTACGTCAGAAGTACGGGATTCTTCGGATCTATTCCGGCAAAGCAAAGTGGGGCATCAAGCGGCTGGATGAATTGGTGACGTATGGCTGGGGGGCGACGGGCCTCTTGCACATGCTGGCGTTCCAGGCTGAGATCGAAGGCAAACTGATGCACTACCTGGCCAGCAACCCGGCGTGGATCTACGGGATGGTGGCGATCGTGGCTGCGGTATGGACGATCGACGAACTCTGGGGAGGGTCGGACGATACGAATCGCTCGACCATCGTCGCGCTGGGTGTGGTGTTCCTGATCGTGGGTGCGGGCATCGGGCTGTCCGCGATCGATCCCGTGATCGGCCAGCTGCTGGTCTACGGCGTTTACTGCGTGTTCGGTATTCTGACCGCGGTGTGGTTGGTCCACGAATTCCGGTCTCCAAACGGGCCGAGTTGGCCCAAGATTCTCTTCATGGCCTCCGTGGCGCTGTTATACGGGTACGGACCGATCGTTTCGGCGTCCGCCGTGGTCATCGCCACGAGCTTCAGCCACGCGTTCGAGTATTTCGCGATCTGCGGGATCGCGATTCAGAATAAAGCTCGCTCACACGGAGAAGATGCTCCCCTGCTTGCGGTTGCTGCACGCCACATCGTGGTCTACTCTCTTCTGTTCATCGCGGTGGTTTCCGGTCTGCTCCAGGGGATGAAAGCGCTGGTTCCCTTCGCGTTCCTGGTCTTCACCTACGGAACTTCGTTCATGCACTTCATCTTCGACGGGATGATCTGGAAGCTGAGACGCCCTCGTGTGGCGGCCGAAGTCGGAGCGTGACATCGATGATGGGTAAATCGAGGATCGAGAATTGAAAGTCAGGTGCTTGCCGATAGGCTGCCGCAGCTCGAGGATGGGCCGGGTGATTGCCGCACTCACACTGGTGACCATCATCTCGTGTCAGGAACGGGAGATTCGTATTCATTACGAAGAGGCCGAGGCCCATCGGTCGGCGGGACGGATCGAAGAGGCGATCGCCGAGTACCGCCAGGTTCTGGCGCTGGATTCGACGGACGTGAACACGCTGAACAACATCGGTTTTCTGCACGCACGGATGGGGCGCCCCGACAGCGCGCTCAAGCATTACGGTCGCGCGGTTCGGGAAGATTCAACGGTGGCCGAAGTTCACTACAACGCAGGCGTTTCGTTTGTCACTGTTGGGGACTTCGGAAGCGCACAGGTGGCCTACGAGCACGCGGTTCGTCAGGACCCGGACCACGTCGAGGCCTTTAACAATCTGGGCGCACTCTACGAGCGAGCGGGTCGAGGGGAAGCCGCGCTCGAGTGCTACCGGCGGGCGACCTCGATCGACTCAACCTTTGTTCCGGCGTGGATCAACGCAGGGCGGGTGCTCTTCATGATGGGGCGTCTCGATGACGCTGCAGGCGCGTACCGGAAAGCGCTGGCCCTGAAGCCCGATCTGACGGACGCCCATACCGATCTGGCGAGTGTTTACGCGGAAATGGGCGATCTGGACCGGGCGATCGCGCAGCTTGAACGGGCAACGAGGATCTCGCCGGATTCGAAGCGTGCGAAGGACAATCTTGCCCAGGTGCTCCAGATGCGTGACGATCAGGTCCGTCGTCGGGAAGCGGGCGAGATGCGGGCCAGACACATTGTCGTCAAGGAAGAGGGGACCGCGCGTTCGCTCCTGCAAAGGGCACGCGCAGGTGAGGACTTTGCGAGTCTAGCACGTGCGCATTCGGTCGATCCTTCGGCGGAGGCAGGCGGCGACATCGGTGCTTTTAATCCGGGTGACCTGCTCCCGGCATTCGAGGATCTTGTAAGAGGGTTGGGACCGGGCCGTGTGGGTGGCCCGTTACGCACCGCACTGGGCTGGCACGTGGTGGAACGCACCTACTGAAGTCGATCGGTCGGGAGGGGTTGCCGCGGAGGGGCAGTCCCGTAGACATCCACAGGCAGGAGGTACAGGATGCCAAACCAGATCGTCCTTGTGGTGGACGATCTGGCCGATGTTGCTTTTACCGTGGCGGAGATGGTTCGACACGCGGGCTACGATGCCCACGAAGCGACGTCCGGAAAGGCTGTGCTGGCCTACCTGGATCGACATCCAGTCGATCTGGTGATCACTGATTTGGTGATGCCGGAGATGGACGGATGGGAGCTGATCGAACAGCTTCAGGCGCGCCCGCGGATCCCCCACATCATCGTGATGACGGGCTACGTGCCTCAGGAAGCGGAGGCGATTCTTCTCGACACACGCTCGAGCGGCTACGTTACGAAGCCAATCGACCCGATTCGGCTCCGAGTCCTGTTGAAGGCCACTCTGCATCGGGAAAATCTGGGTCGCCAGACGGAAGCCGTCGTGGTCGAGGACGATCGAGCGACCCTGCAGATGGTCGCTAAAACGTTGACGGATCGCGGCGTCTACGTGGTCCCATTCGCCTCGGCGGAGCCGGCGGTGAAGCATATTCAGGAAAAACCGCCGGATCTGGCGATCTTCGATGTCAATCTACCGGGCGCGAGTGGTCTGGATGCGTGCGAGATCCTGAGAAAGAATCCGGAGACCGCCTGGCTTCCGCTCCTGATCCTCACGGCGTTCCCCAACGCGGAGCACGTCAATCGGGCGATCGGGCCGAACGTGAACGGGTTCGTGGCCAAGCCGTATGAACCGGCTCAGCTGGTCGAGAAGGTGTTCGCTCTCATCGGGATGGGCGAGTAGCCCCAGGGGTAGTTTTTCGGGAGGTGGAGTGGCGGAAAGAACCTGATGAGATCATTCAGGTCGCGAGGGGTGACCTGTCGCGGCTTCAATCAGAAGGAAAAAGGGAAAGGGGCGATGGGTAACTCCATCGTCCCTTTCCCTTTTTCTCAGAGACTTCCGAGATGATCGTCTGGCCCGAGGACTCATCTCCTATGCGACCACGGACTCATCCGCGAAGTAGGCGATGAGTTCGTCCGTGGCTTCGAGCATCTGACGGACGCTGTCCTCCATGAATGAGGTCAGCATATCTTCGGCATCGTCTGTGTTGCCACCGTCGAGCAGTCTTTTGCCTTCTTCGGCCACCGCATACGTGCCGCTGAAGCAGGCGCGCTGCTGCATCGCCCACTGGTTCTGCACGAGGCCCACGCGGTTTTCCGTGTCTTCGCGCACCAGGTGAGCGAGCCGATGGAACTGCCACCACGGGCTCTCGACGCTGGGCTCCTCGCCGCCGACGCCGAGAGCGCCCGGTAGTTGTCCTTCGATGAAGGTGGGGAGGAAAAGACCGAGGCACGGGGAGTAGAAGCTGCACCAGTAGACGGGAAGACGGGAACCGTCGTTGCAAAGGTCTGAGACGAGACTCGCGGCGGTGTTTCCACCGGTTCCATTCTCGTTGAAGTGAACGCAGATGCCGCCCTGACGCAGGTCGGTCTGGAACTCCTCATCGGGGTTCACGGCGTCGCTATGATCGGACAGGATGGCCATCATCGTGCGCGGTTCGATGTCCCCGACACGGGTGGACAGAAGCGCACACGACCTTCGACGCCGCGAGACACCGCTTCCTTCGGTCCGTTCCGTTCCGCAATAAGCTTCAGCGAAGTTGAACCTGCCGTCTCCTTGCCACCAACCACGTTCGACGGCGATTCTCTCCGCGTCGGGCGAGACTTCCTCGTAGTCTGTTTCCACACTGTGGACATTGCTGATGCCAATCGTGTCTTCGACACGTTTGACGACCCACTCGTGGCCGGCCGTTTCGATGACGTAGGCTTCGTTTGGGTCGGCAACGATGTAACCGTTGTCGTAGGTGCGGACTCCGGCGTCGTTTTCGAACTTGCCCTGGCCGTATTGGCCGATCGCGTCCGTCATCACGCTGACGGCTTCCCGGGCGGTGCTTCCTCGCTCCAGACCGAGACGCAGCACTTCCATCCCGATCAGCTTGCCCTCGGTCGCAGGCTCGAACTTCGAATGGACGGCTTCGTTTCCGATCACGACCTGATGTTCGTTAAACCCGTGCTCGTAGCCCCAGCACCACCAGGGTCGGGACCCGACGTGGCGATGAACCACGGAGGCTTCGGGCAGGGAGACGAACTGACAGTGCGTAACGGATTCGGTAGGATGCTCGATCCGGGCGTGGAGTTCGAGCGGCTGACATTCATCGGCAGGTCGGTCGCTGTTCTTCGCGAAGAGCGTTTGGCCACTGGCCGTCGCGGACGGCAGCGCCACCATCGTATCACACGACTGATCGAACATGGATGCTCTCCTTGGTCCTGTGCGAGAAGCGGGAAAGCGCATAAGTTTACGCGCTCTCGGGCACAAACACTCTACATCATCTTCGGTTTCCACGGAAGCGAATTCAGGGTTGCCCGGATCGGATGCGGGAGCCTTACGAGGCCTGTCCGCCACGAACCCCCTCTTTTTTGACGGGCTGTGCTCCAAAAGCGAAATTGAGAAGTGACAGGATCAAGGGAATGACGGCGAGCCAGGTGAGTGCGAAGGTGTAACTGCCCATCCGATCGCGGGCGATGCCCAGGGGCATCGAGCCGAGGGCGGAGCTTGCCACTCCGATCGTGGAGGTCACGCCGGTGATGGCTCCCAGATAACGACGGCCGAAGAACCGGGCCCAGACGACACCGGAGACCAGCTGCTGAAGGCCGGTACGGATGCCCATCACGACGCTCAGCGCGAGCGCGACTTCGGCCGTGGTGACTCGGGGGATGGTGATCATGACAGCGGCCATCATCGCGAGAGAGATCCCGAGGACAACCCGAATGGGGACACGGTCGATCAGGAACCCGCCGCCGAGCTGGACGATCGCCTTGGTGGCGGCGATGGGGACGAAGATCGAAGCGATGACGGCGGTTGAAAGACCGTTGTCTTCGAAGATGCTGAAAAAATGGAAGGTCATTCCCGTTCCGAGAGCGCTCATCGCGGAGAGACCGGCGCTGACGAGCCAGAAAGCGCGCGTTCGGATTGCTTCGTCCAGGGTCCAGTTGTCTTCCTCGAACTGCTGGCCGCTTTGCTCCCCCTCGCCCCCCCCGCCATCGGGCTGAAGACCGTAGTCCTCCGGACGATCGCGGAACAGGAAGAGACTGACTGGCAGCATCAACCCGGCCACAAGCCCGCCCAGAATCACATAGCCGAGACGCCATCCATACATCGGAATCAGCCACTTGATCAACGCGGGGAAGGAGCCGCTGCCGAGGATCGAAGAAACCACGCCGACGATCCCGATGGCCATCCCACGACGTCGGCTCCACCACTGGTTGATGACGATGCGGCAGACCATACTCAGGCTCCCCTGGCCGAGCATACGAAGGAGGCAGAATCCGATGACGAGCATGACGGCATTCTGCAGGAAGCCCATATAGACGCACGTCAGTCCGAGCAGGATGCAGGTGATGGTGCCGACGTAACGAGGTCCTCGGGCATCGATCTGGCGGCCGACGAAAGTGAGCGCGACGCTGCCGGCGAGCGACCCGGCTGTGTAGAGCGTGCTAACGAGGGATCGGCTGAGGTTGAGGTCTTGGATGAAGGAATCGATGAAGGCGGAGATGGCGTAGGTCTGACCGGGGCTGGTCAGGACCGTTCCGATCGTGGCCGCGACGAGAATGACCCACCCGTAGAAGATGGGACAGGCATCGATCAGCCGGCTGTGGCGGACTGCAGATTCCGGATCGGCCGAGGGGTTGTTCACGCGGGTCACAGGTGTTCAAGGCCGACGGGTTCGAGATTCTGATCGATCGAGAAGGCCGTTGTTGATGAATGGCGACCGTGCACTATCCTTCCTCTTCGGACCACAGGGCCCTCATTTCCTCGGACGACTCCAGGAGCGCATCCAGCGTGCCGACGGCTTCCACCCGACCGTCCTTTAGGAGGACGATATGATCAGCCCGACGTAGCGCGGGTCGTCGGTGGGAGACGACGAGGCACGCAGTGCGGCGATTCTCGAAGACCCGTGACCACAAGGTCCGTTCGGTCTCTACGTCGAGCGCCGAGGACAGGTCGTCGAACACGAGAAGGTCTGCGGGGCGAACAAACATACGCGCCGCGGCCGTTCGCTGAATCTGACCGCCAGAAAGCTTGACCCCCCGCGGGCCGACGATGGTGTCGAGACCGTCTTCGAGAGTGGGAACGTCCGCTTCCATCACGCCCTGACGGAGAGCGGCCTGGAGGTCGTCGTCGTTGTCGTCCAGGCCCATTAAAATGTTGTCGCGGAGTGTTTCGCTGAAGAGACGGGGAATCTGCGGGGTGTAGGCGCATCGAGGTGGCGTGAAGAAGGTCTTGGAATCGACGACGGGGCTGCCGTTCCACTTCACTTCTCCAGCGTCGCGTGGCAGGGTGCCGAGAAGGACGCGGAGCAAGGTGGTTTTTCCCGCGCCGATCTGTCCGGTGACGACGGTGAAAGAGCCTTCGGTCAGGGTCAGGTCGATCTCGTGGATTCCACTGTCGGTTCCAGGATAGAGGTAGCTTAGCCCGGTGATGTGGAGGTTGCGTAGTCGATGGTCGTCCTGAATCGAGGCTGGCTCGGGCAATTCAGGAAGGGTCTTGAGGTACACGGGGGAATCCTGCGAAAGCCGATCTCTGGGGATGTCGTCGATGGTGCGGGCCATTCGGAGATAGGAGACCTCGGCGCGTTTATGGTTGGTGAGCAGGGTGCCGAGGAGGGATCCGCTCCGTGCGACCTGGCCGACGTAGGTGACGAATAGCGCGAGGTCGCCGACCGTGAAGCTGCCGGTCTTCATCTTCTGGCCGACCATAATCAGGATCACGCCGGTCGCGAGGTGGCCGAGGTTGAAGTTGATCGACCCGAGGACCTGATTGAACAGGTTGTCGATCAGCGTCGATTTACGCCTTTCGTCGTTGAGGACACGGAAACGGTCGACGACATGAGACTCGGTAGTGGCGACCTTGATGGCCAAGACCGACTGGAACATCTCGTTGATGAAGTTCGTGGCCCGCTCGGTCGCGATACGCTGTGCGGTCCGATACTTGAAGATCAGCTTGCGACACGCGTCGACGACGATGACGACGCAGATGGCGGGGATGATCGTGATGGCGGTGATGCCTGCGTCGATGTATGCCATATACCGGATGGCCAGGACCGCGAAGACGAGGTTTCCCCACATATGGATGTATCGATTGAGATAGTGGACGATGCCCATCACGTCGTCGCGAAAACGGTTGGTGACTTCACCCGATGCGTTGGAGATGCCGGTCGGATCCCGTACTTCGAGGACGGCCGTGACGAGGTTGCGACGAAGCAGGGTCTCGATGGCATACCACCATCTCGGCCAGGTGAGCGCGGACCCGAAGAGTGCGGTCCGGTCGCCCACTTCCACGGCGACGTAAAGCGCAACGAGCGTGTAGGGGGTGAACCCCGCTTCCGCCTGGCCGGTGAGGGCGTCGAAGAAGCCTTTCATGAGAACGCCGGCCAGGAAGGGAGCGACGTCGTCGATTCCGCGGAAGAAGATGGTCGACAGGAACAGGGCGGGACGAAACTTGAGGAGCCGCCACGTGGTCTGGCCCATCGTCATCGGTTTGGGGTCCTTCGCGTTCACGCGATTAGCTCTTCGAAACCGGCTTGCAGGAGTTTGGAGAATCGGGAAGCGGGGTCCCGAACGAGGTCTTCGCGTCTTCCGAATTCCTGAACGCGGCCCTGATCGAGGATCATGATGTCGTCGACCCTCTCGACCGTTTCGAGACGGTGCGCGATGATGATGCCCGTGCGACCTTCCAGCAGGCGTTCGACGGCGACGTTGATGTGTCGCTCGGTGGCGGGGTCGAGTCGCGAGGAGGGCTCATCCAGGATGACGAGGCCGGGATCCGTGAGGAACACGCGTGTGAAGGCGAGGAGCTGGGCTTCACCCGCAGAGAGCCCGCTGCTGCCGGCCGTGATTTCTGAGTCGAGGCCGTCGGGCAGGCGATCGTACCAGGCTCCAAGTCCAAGTTCCCCGAGTGTGTGCACAATCCGATCGTCGGCAATGTCGGGTTGAAAGAGCGCGAGGTTGTCACGGACGGTGGCGTTGAAAAGCTGAACGTCCTGAGTGACGAGGCCGACGTGACGGCGCAGGTCGTCGAGTTTCAGGGTCCCGATCGATTGGTCGCCGATCCGGATGTCCCCGCTCTGGATGTCATACAGGCGGAACAGAAGGCGCGTCATCGTGGTCTTCCCGCTGCCGGTTCGGCCGAGAAGACCGAGCGTCTCACCCGGTTGCAGCGAGAAGCTGACGTCGTTCAGAACGATCTCTTCGGGGTTGTAGGAGAACGTGACGTGATCGAAGGTGACCCCGAGCGGTTCGCTTCCGGTCTTGCGGGAAAGGTGTTCGGTGCCGTCTAGGATGGAGGTCTCGATCCGGTGGAGCGCTTCGATCCGCTTCAGCCCGGCGGTGGCGCGCTGGAGCTCGTTGATCTGACGACTGAGCTGAAACAGGGGCTCGCGGAGCATAGAAGTGTAGTGGAACACGAGGTAGACGGCACCGATCGTGAACGTGCCCTCGTTGTAGAGCCAGATCCCCATTCCCATCGCCAGGGCATATCCGAGGGCGAACATCACTCCGGTGATGGCACTCAGGGCTTCGCTCATCAGCTCGGATCGTTTGACACGAGCAAAGACGTTGTTGTTCACGTTGTGGAAACGTTGCACGGCATAATCGATGGCGCCGTTCGTTCGTATGTCCTCGAGCCCGAGGAGACGCTCCTCGATGAAACCATACATCCGGGCGTAGCTTTCGCGCTCGGCAGTGTAGATCGGCACGGCGATGTTTCGCGTCAGGTTCAGGACCAGAAACGCCACGCAGGAAAACGCGGCGAGGGCTGCGCCGACGCGCCAGTCTTCGAGGGAAATGAGTACGAGGACTCCGGCCAGGAACACGACGCTGCCGATGACCTGCAGGACGAATTGGGAAAAGAAATTGGAAAGGGAAGTCGTGTCGCCGTCGATACGCTCGATCATTTCACCCGGGGTGTGGGCGTGATGGAAGCCCATATCCAGGTTCAGACAATGGTAGGCGAGGTCGTTGCGCATCTTGTTCGTCGCCCGCCACCCGACGTCCTGACCGAGGTAGGAGCTGACAATCTGCACGCCCTGCCGAGCGATGCCGATGCCCAGGAAGAAGACGCCCGCCCACACCAGATGGCGCATCGGGCCGTCGGCCTGGGCGGTGTCGATGAAGTAACGGATGACCTGTGGATTGAGCAGGCTGAGCCCGATTCCGCACGCCATACTGACGGCGAGGAGGGCGACGCGACTCTTGTAGGGACTCAGATACCAGGCGAGGAGGGAGGCGTAGTGTCGGAGCGGTACCCGTGTATTCGATGGATCGGACGCTGGAGCGGGGTCGATCTGTTTCCTCCCGGACTGCGGCAGAAGTGGGTTGCGAACATTCGCAAACCCGATACCCTATAACGATCTCTATAGGTAAGTCAGTGTTTACTCTCGGGCCAGAAAAAAGGGGTGAGACGTGCATAGCAGCGTCCTGAGGGCTACGGATTTCCAGGTTGTTGTCGAGGGGGACGAGACGCCACACGGTCGTTTTTTCGCGGAGGTTGGGAAGACGACGCGGATCGGGGTCGTTTCGCCCGAAGGGCTGGATGCGACGGGTGCGTCCCTCCTGATGATGGCTTTCGTGACGGCATTCTACGACCGATATCGCGAGGGGGGAGACGAGTTCTTCGCCTATCCGGATTATTTCGTTTTCCAGATGCAGTCCCCGCTGGTCGACTACGGGATGCTCGATTTCTGGCCGAACCACAAGATGGTGCTCGTTGAACCGGGCGAGTTGCCTGAGGCGGTGACCGATCGGGCGGTGAATGTCCTGCTGATTCCGGAAGGATTCCACCTTGGCGAGTCAGCAACGAACGTCACGGCGGAGAGCGCGAGGCGAACGATCTCCAGGGGGTTCTGTTACGCGCCCGATGGACGCGTCACTAAACCGACTCTGCGTCTGACGTGCGCGGAGGAACCCATTCTTTCGTGGATGGGCCGGGCATTCGAGTCGGTCGAAGAAGAGAGTCGGGTTGCGCGTGAAAGAGTGTCGATCGACGATGCATCCGAAGGGAGCACCGTGACACAACACTTCAGAGAGATGACACTGGAAGAAGCCCTGGATCGATTGGGATGTTGCGAGAATGGAGGCAAAGAATGAGGCTGTGGACGTTGGTCGTGGTTTTCGGGTTGCTGGCTGGTGAGTCGGGTGCAGGAGATTGGCCGGGGTGGCGAGGTCCCAATCGGGATGGCGTGTCCGAAGAGACAGGATTGCTTTCGACCTGGCCGGAGAACGGACCTGACCTGGTGTGGAGAGTCGACGGCGCGGGAAAAGGGTATTCGACGCCCTCCGTGGTGGGCGACCGCGTTTACCTGATGGGGAGCGAAGGGCGGGATCGGGAATTCGTGCAGGCGCTCGATGCGAGGGATGGGGCGGTGGTGTGGTCGACGCACGTCGGCAATGTGGGTCTCCCCGACCAGGATCCGAGCTATCCGGGGTCTCGTTCGACCCCGATCGTGGACGGCGAACGGCTTTACGTGTTCAGTTCGGACGGAGATGTGGCCTGCCTCGAGAGGGCCTCGGGAAAGGTGGTATGGACTCGCAATGTTCGGGAAGAATTCGGCGGGAAGCCGGGTCGATGGGCTTATTCGGAATCGCCCCTGGTTGACGGGGACCGGGTGGTTGTTACGCCGGGTGGGCAGGCCGCGGTGATGGTGGCACTGGACAAGAGGACGGGCGAGACGGTTTGGACGACTTCAATCGCTGAAGCGGAGGATGCTGCCTTCTCATCGATCGCGATCTCCAACGCCTCGGGGAAAAAGCAGTACGTTCAGTTTCTGAAGGGGGGCTTGCTGGGGGTAGATGCCGAGACCGGCAAGGTGCTGTGGCGGTATCACCGAACGGCCGAGGGCAGCCCCGCGAACATCCCCACCCCTCTGATTCAGGGCGACGCCGTCTACAACGCGACGCACCGTGCTGGCGGTGCCCTATTGAAGATTGATCTTGACGGCGACCCGGTGGTGACGGAGATGTATTTCGGGTCGAAACTACCCGTCAACCTGGGCGGGTCGATCCTGACGCAGGGCCATCTGTTCGGGACAACGAGATCCGCACTGGTCTGCACGGAATTCGAAACGGGCGAGTTGAAGTGGACCGATCGAAGCGTGGGACCTGCATCGGTTTTCTACGCGGAGGGTCACGTCTACCTGGCGAGCGAGGATGGGGAGGTAGCCCTCGTCGCAGCGACGCCGACGGCTTACGTGGAGAAGGGCAGATTTACGTTGCCCAACCCACCTGTGCGTGGCGATTCGAAGATCTGGGCGTATCCGGTCGTGGCGAACGGACGTCTGTATATCCGCGACGTGAATGTCGTATGGTGTTATGACGTGTCACAGTCTGATGGGGAAGGTGGCGAATGAAGCCAGGTTCGTTTCGTGCGGTCGTGTTTTCACCGAATGGATAGCATTCCCGACTCCGGGGACGGATGACCCGGCTCTCGGTTCACCTCCTTTCCCAACCGTCCTATACTTGTCTCGATGGCAACCGTAACCGAACACTACGAAGCTGCCGCCCGCGCCGGTCTCGTCTATGTAACCGACGGGCAACCCGGAATCTCCCAGAAGCGTGCGGGCAAGGGCTGGGCGTTCTACGGTCCTCGGGGTAAACGGATCTCGGACAAGAAGGAGCGCCAACGAATCCTGTCCCTGGTGATTCCGCCCGCGTGGACAGATATCTGGGTGTGTCCGAATCCGAAGGGTCACATCCAGGTGACGGCCCGCGACTTGGTTCTCCTAAGTTGTCAGGGTTGGGACGATAATTGTGGCCTCGGGGCCACAATTAGGAGACTTTGCGAGCAAGCGCCTCACGCGATTCCGATTGAGATGGCAAGTGCAGAGTTGAGGCGAGTCAACTTTGCTTCGGAGAGGGTGCCGAGGAAATGTGTGAGGGAAGACTTGGGAATGCTGACCAACTCGTCGCAGAAGATACTGCTGTCGTGTTTCAATCCTTCCTCGATGCCCACCTGGACCTGGGTCGATAGTCCGTCGAATGAGGAATAGATAGGAGCGCAGATGACGGTCGAGAATCGCGAGTCGATCACGGCCTGGCGACTGATTACGACGAACACTCGAAAGTCTCTGGGGGCCCGACGCGATCCACGATAGACCCGGTAGAGTTCTCCTCGCCTCACAGATCGGTCTGGTAGCCGAGGGTATCGGCTGCTTCCCGGTTGAGCTTTCGAGATCGGCGGTTGAGAATATCAAGGTCCTGATCATCCCTCGCCCGCCGCTCTGCGTCGGCGATGAATTGACGCAACGCCTCCTCCAGGAACGCGGACCGGGTGCTGGGAAGGCCGGGGTGCTTCAGAAGCGTATCCATTCCGAGAACCAGGTCTTCCGACAGGCTGACAGAAGTCTTCACTTTCATTTCCCCGTCCTCTTTAGTAATGCTTTAGTAGTATGTTTCATACCCAAATAGTATGCGGATTTATAGGGGCAGTCAACCTGCTGAGACGAATTGTGGCCTCGGGGCCACAATTAAGTGATCGAATCAAGAATGTGCCAACGTTGGCACAATTGGGACGGAGCCAGTTTGGGGGGAAGCAAAGAGAGGGTGGAGCTTCAGACCTTAACTCGCTACTGTCCCGTGATGGAATCGACATTCCGGAACATATGCTTGAGTCGGTCGACATCTTCCGTCTGTAGCGGTCCTCGCTCGAGGCTGGCGATGTTTTTTTTCAGGTGTTCCGGGTTGCCCGTGCCGGAGAGGATGACGTGGGTGCCGGGCTCGTGGCGGCAGAAGCGGTAGGCGGCGTCGGGAATGCTGACGGCGCCGTTTTTGTGCACGATGAATCCGATCGGGTCGTTGGGGTCGTCGATGTCTGCGGGGTCGATCTGGCCGGCTTCGATGAGACCTGCGATCACGGTGAGAAGATGGTCGGGATCGCTGAGGGCCTTGCGAACGGCGAACATCACCTGGATACCGATGTCCTGCTGGATGGCCTTCGCAAGGAGCCGATCTCTGGCGGACTGGTTGAGGAGGTTGAAGCCGATCATCATCACATCCCAGATGTCGTCGGCGAGCGCCATTGGGGCCATCTCGTGTTCCATATCGTCGTTGAACTTCTCGGACATCCCGATAAATCGAATCTTCCCCGCTTCCTTGAGTTTCAGGAGCTCCGGGTAGAGTTCTTCGGCGCAACGTCGATAGTCGCCTGGCCAGACACCGTGCAGGTTGTAGACGTCGACGTAATCGGTTCCGAGACGGGAGAGGCTCGCTTCGAGTCCGGGCGCGACGTCCGCGGCCTTGGCATCGCTGGAGCTCTTCTTGGTGGAGATGATGA
>CEVA01005215.1_pt1 | contig 16060 bp, 10 predicted proteins | sample 361521 | NCBI WGS metagenome assembly CEVA01 (sample SAMEA2622823, study PRJEB7988) | marine metagenome | isolation source: saline water (ENVO:00002010), including
ACCTTCATTACGTCGTGGGTGGGAATGCCTACGAGGGTTTGCCGAAAAACGGACCCTATGACAAAATCATTGCTACGGCCTCCTATCCCTCGACTCCTTGGGCCTTGTTCGAGCAATTGAAGTTGGGTGGCCGCGTCATCGCTCCGGTCGGCGATGTTTCCGGCGGCCAAGCCTTGATGTTGTATGTCAAGACTACGGATGGCCAAATGAAGGAACTGGAGTTATTGCCCGTTGCCTTTAGCCCTATGCCTCGTTGACGATTGCTTTATGGTTATGAATATACTGCGAAAACTCATTCCATTCTTCTTGATCGCGAACTGCTTTTTTTGTCTGGCTTGCGGGGAGGAGCCTAACCCAGTAGGGGATTCGAACCATTCCCCGACGCCTTCGGTCAAGTCCAAGACGGCAAATCCTCCTGATTCCTCAAGGCTGAAACCTCCTTTCGAGCGAGCTGATGAGCGAATAGTCATGGTTAGAAGGCAACTGGCTGCTCGAGACATCCGAGACAAACAGGTTTTGGACGCCATGCGACGTGTTCCACGTCACCTATTCATCCCTGTGGACCGCCGTGGCCAAGCTTACGAGGATCACCCGGTCCCAATCGGTCTCAGGCAAACTATTTCTCAACCTTACATCGTTGCATTCATGACCCAGGCATTGAAGCTCCAGCCCAATGACAGGGTTTTGGAGATTGGGACTGGTTCAGGTTACCAAGCCGCCATTCTCGGGGAATTGGTTCCCGAGGTCTACTCCATCGAAATCGTTCCTCAATTGGGACAGCGATCCAAGACGTTGCTTGCCCGGCTGGGTTACGAGAACATTCAGGTGCGTATTGGCGATGGATACAAGGGTTGGCCTGACAAAGCTCCTTTTGATGCGATCATCGTGACCGCAGCTCCCCCACGCGTACCACAACCTTTGTTGGATCAATTGAAAGTGGGAGGGCGTATGATTATACCGGTCGGTGAGATTCACCAAGGTTTGATTTTGATTCAACGGACGGCAACTGGCTACGAACGCCGCAACGTATTGCCCGTACGTTTTGTTCCCATGACGGGAGAAGCTCAGAAAAAAGCCAACCGCGAAAATCCCTGACCCGAAAAGGGCCCTTTCACTTTTGCTTTTTGAGCAAGTCGGTATCGGCGGAGCGTACCTTTTTACCCACAAGATCTCGAATTTCCATGGTGACTTTGGGCGAGGATGCGGACCAATCGATCGTAAGCAGGCCGAAGTTTTCCCTGAAATAGCGATCACCGATACGATGAGGATTCACCTCGTTGTCCGGACGCAGCGATTGGTTCATGGCGCTGGCGGTGACGTCGAAAAGGGGGTAGGGCAGAACCCCTTCCAATTTTGAAATCTCGGCTGCATGTCGATCTCCACTTAGTATGATGACTCCATTCGACCTTGTTTTATTCAGCAGGTCGAGGAACCGCTGGCGTTCCTTGGGGAAGTTACCCCAAGTTTCCCAACCGTGGGTCGTTGAAACGACTTGTATGCTGGATGCGATCACTCGGATGTCGGCCGGTTCCCGAAGAGTTTTCTCCAACCATTCCCACTGGGCTTTTCCCAACACCTCGGCTTTTTCCGATTCATTCGGACCATAAGGCCCTTTGCCTTTTGGGCGATTTGGGTTTCGTTTCAGGGCGGTGCGAAAATAGCGAGTATCGAGCAAGATGAATTGAACGCGTTTTCCTTTAGGGCCGATGGTCAAGGCATCGTAGATTCCAGGCGTTTTGCGGCGAACGGAATCCTTGGGTTCACCGAGAAAATCGAGGAACAGCTGCTGGGACTCCACTTTCTTCGGGTATTCGATGCCAGCATCGTTTTCACCGTAGTCATGGTCGTCCCAGACGGCCAACAAGCGGCAACTTTTCCTTAGTTTTCGAAAACCTGGTTTTTCCGCCAAAACGTTCCATTTGCCTTTCAGCTTTTCCATATCCCGAGTATCGCCGTAAATGTTGTCTCCCAATAACAGGAATACGTCGGGTGTGGTGGAGAGTACGCCGTCCCAAATGGGTTGAGGGCGCCTTTCCTGAAGGCAGGAACCAAAGGCGATCCTTGTTATGGGTTTTTCCGCTTGGGATGGGGTTGCCGATAGCAGAAGGGATGCGATGGTGGCCTGAGCGAGTAATAGGCGTGGGTTCATGGCAAGAAAGTGATGCTGCGAGGTTGGGCGAGGTCGACGAGGAGTGGCATGTCGAAATACTCCAGTAACCGGAAACAAAAGAACTCAGGGTATTTGTTTGCCCCCCAGTTGTTTTTGAGAATGTCTTTCAGGCTCTTGAGGCTCCCATGAGCGTCCAAGGATTTAATGGCTTTTTTATCAAGAGCCGTGGCAATGAGAGCGAAGAGGCTCGATCGTGGTCCGTGTGAACGAATCTCCACCGAGACGCCGGCTTTTTCTTTCAACCAGCCGGCGGCGGCGGCAACTTGCGAGGCTTGTATGCCAATGGGCCTTTCTCCCACCGCGGCCACTAATATGGCAAAAAGAAAATCCCGCGTACGAATTTTGGATTCGCCGAAATAGAATGGATCAATAGCCAACACCCTCTTGCCTTCGCTAAGCGCCTTATGCACCTGCTTGGCGAGCTTTGAGCGGCCTAGGTCTCCCATCAGCAAGACGGCCCCTGTGGGGTTCTTCGGAATGAATTCGGTGGCGGGAACCGACCATTCCTTGCCGAACCGAAACAAACGGCGAAGGGAGCGAACCTCCCCTAGTTTTTCTTCCGACAGTATTTCCGTTTGCACCTTGTAATCCGTGAAGTGCACGGTTTTTCGGAGAACCCCCGACCATGCGCTTGGAGGTACTTTTTTTCCCGAAAAGGGATCACGGGGCAGATCTTCTGCCAGTCGCAACGCTATTTTATTAAAATTTAAATTATTTTCGGGCAGGGGAACTATAAGTTCGTCGTAAGTCTTCACTTCTTTTTCGGAAGGGATTTCCTTCCAATCGTAGTCGGCTTTCTCCGGATGGAAAACGTCGCCCAGCATACGATAGAGTTGTTGTCGGTTGTCCTTCTCGAAGTTGTGAGTGCCGGGATCGTGATTAACGTGCGACCGAAGAAACTTTTCTCGGCCAAGAAGGGCGAACTTTGGCTTGGCGGCTTCCATAAGCGGAGGCAATGCGTGCGGCGCGGCAAAGCAACAATTGTCTTTCTCGTTCTTGGTCAGGAGCAGAGCTCGATCCGAGAGGAGAGCAGTGAGGTGCGTATAGTCTGCGATAGTGGCGAGGTCGTTGGGAGTCTGCTCGGAATCGCCGAGGTCTGAAAAATGTCGAGCGCGAGTCTTGAAACTAGAGTAGCCAGCAACTGGATTCGCCAGTTTCACGCGTGGGTCGAGCGAACTGAAGAAAATGGTTTGCCAACCTCCGCCCGAAAGGCCCGCCACGGCCACCCGTTCGGGATCTGCGTTGGGATGCTCGATAAGCAAATCAAGAGCTCGTGATACGTTCAGGAAAAAAGGAGCCATGCCGCTTTCTCCGCATAGATCGAGCTGAGCCAATTGGTAGTGTCCCACGCGATTCTTGAACTGTCCCAACCCAATCCATTCCACGTTAAGCGCCAACATGCCGCGTTTGGCTTGGTTGATGCATCGGATTTGTTTTTGGGGTGATGCTTTGCCCGTGCGTCCATGCCCGTTCACGTTAACTACTACGGGAACTTTCCCGGATATTTTTTCCGGTTCATAAAGCAATGCGGGAGCCCACCATCCCGGTACGATTTCGAATCGCAGCTTGCGAATGCGATAGCCCGGCAACCCTCCGATTACCTCGTCCCACACGACTTTCGATTCGGCCTCACGCCATGCCTTGGCTTGCTTGCCGCGGAAAACGATTTTATCCAGCACCTCACGTCGAATACGCACCGATTCCGCCAGCCATTCCTCGGGCTTTTTGAACTCGGGCAAGTCGGGCACCCGGTTTTCGCAAAAGGCCTGCACTTCTTCCAGAGATTGATCGTTCTTCAGGATAGGTTGGGCCAATTCCTTCTCGATTTCCTCTACTGAAGGCGTGGCTGAAAACAGGAAGCACGGAAGGAGAAGGAAGGGGAGGGTAGTTTTCATGACTGGAGAAGGCCGAAAGATTAACGACGAACCATCACTTCAAGTGCTTGTCGGCAAAGTCGAGGTATTGTTTCCAGTCGTAATCGGTAACGTCATGTTTGCCGGTTCGGACATGGTAGCCGATGCGACCATGGACGGGTTTATCGACGGGAGGTTGTTTCGAGGCTCCGAACTGGTAGCCGAACAACTTGTAGACGGGTTCCGCGCCAAGAGCGGAGAGAAATTCACCATTTGGGTCCGCCCATCTGTCTCCCTCGGCGGAGGCGACGTAGATGGGGCGCGGCGCGGACAGGGCGATCAGCATGTGCTGATCCACCGGACATTCGTCTTCCTTGTCGTTGTACTTTTTGTAATTGTCGCAAAACCAGTGGGGAAAAGAAGTGTTGATCCGTTTCACTGTCTCACCGAACGCGCGCCTGCTCAAGGCTGCCCCCCCGCAACCCGAGTTGTTGGAGATGACCAGTGCGAAGCGTTCATCCGAGGCTCCTGCCCACAAGGATGTCTTACCGAGGCGTGAATGACCCATCACGGCGATTCGCTTGGCATCGACGGCGGTATCTGTTTCCAAGTAATCCAAGCCACGGCTAAGGCCCCAGGCCCAACCTGCGATGGAGGCCCAATCGGTCGGCTTGCGCTTCTTCGGGTGTTTGGGAGGGAAAAGTGGGTGGATTCCGTTTTCGTAGCCATCGTGGAAATCAGGGTCTATGTCCCCATAATAGATGGTTCCAAATGCATAGCCTCGGGAAATGATCGTATCGATTGCCCAACGGGATGCTCGATCACCGCGACCCGCCTCGTTCGCCTTGTTGTCCTTGGATCCATTGCTGTTTCGAACCCAAGAAGTTGGGATACGTATGGCGGGATCTGCGTGGGTGGTGTGGTTGCCCATGAAATTGACCGTGAGAAAGCCAGGAACGGGACCCTTGGCCTTCTTGGGTAGGTACAACAACAAGTTGACGGCGAGGGCTTTTTCGCCTTTGCCCAAATGAATGAGGATTTGCTTGCGCGTTGCCTTGCCGTCCAAGGCGTTCTCTCCTTTCTCCACCACCTCGAAGCGCATCGCCTTGGGTTTGCCCGGGGAGCGTCCGTAAACCTCGTCCTCGAACAGGCGGAGCACCTCGGGTCTCCTTTTCGTTAGCCAAGCGTCGGCATCTTTTATTTTTGTACCGTCGAGGCAGACTAGTGGGTCGGGCAGTTTGTACTCAGGAACTTTGGATTCCTCGTAATTGTAACCTTTGGGCGGAGCCTTTACTTCATCGAGAAAAGTCATGGCGAGGAAGGTAACGAAAAGCAATCTGCAGGCATTGCGTGGGTATTGGATTTGCATGCCTGTGAACTTGTGGAGTTTTTTTCTTCTCGGCAAGTCCAAGTCACTTGGCTCGCGATCACGTATTTATCGAGGAAATCCCCAAATGGCTCGGTCATGCATAACCTTTCGCCTTCTCGCCAACCACTCCTCTTCCACTTGGTCGACTAACTGGCAAAGCGCCAAGAATTCTTGTTCTCTGATTTGCTGCGCGTCTTTTGCCTTTTTCACCGTTTCCCTTAGTTTGTAATGCCGAGGTGGGTTGTAGAGTCTTTCCGCGCTTGGCGCCCGAGCCATCATAAAGCGATGTTTTTCGTATGCCAATCGACCACGTTCCAAATCCGTCTCAATAAGAGCTTTCAATAGCTCCGCCTTATTGACCAAACCGTTTTCAAAATCTTTTTGGGCGGTTTCGACACGAGCATTGAGCGCAGACGTTCGCGAGTCGGTCGAGACGCAGGACGTCAGGATCAAGGCGATGATGGTTAACAAGTGACATTGAAGTAGCTTTGCATGCTTCATGGACGTTTCCGTTTTAGATTCCCAATGCCTCCAAGAAATTCAATTGGGCCTCGATCATGGATTCTTCACGCAAACGCACTCCCAAACCGATTAGTCGAATGGGGTTGTCATTTCGTGTAAAACCTTCTTCGACCAAGGATAGATAGTTTTCCATGACCGGTCGGATACCGGCTTTGCTGACCGTTGTGACGGTGAAGTCGCTGAACTTCAGTTTGGCGAAAATACCGTCCACTTTTGGTAATTTGCCTTTCGCCCGCAAGTCATCCATTAGTTCGGAATAAAGCTCATGTACCTTACCACTGGCGGTTTCCAAGTTGTCCACGAACTCAGCGAAGGTGCGTTCCACGCTCATCGACTTGGGTGGGCGATGAGGTACCACTGGACGCTCGTCCTTGCCTCGACAAAGGTCGCGCAATTCGACTCCGAACTTCCCGAATCGGCGAGCCAATTCCGTTTCCGGGATGCGTTGTAGATCGGAGCAGGACGCTATACCCATTTCCTTGAGCGTTTTCTCCGTTTGGGGTCCGACCCCCCACAACTTGCGTACAGGGAGTTTGCGGACAAAGTCCTTCACTTCGTCCGGCTGGATTTCGAATTGTCCATTTGGCTTGTTCCAGTCACTGGCGATCTTTGCCAACATCTTGTTCGGCGCTATGCCAGCGGAAGATGGTAAAGAGATTTCTTCTCGAATCCGGTAGCGAATTTCGGTGGCGATTTCAAAAGCCGACCGAGAATCCTCGGAAACGTCCAAGTAGGCTTCGTCCAAGGACAAGGGCTCAACCAGTTCGGTGTAACCCAACATTATGGCTCGTATGCGTGATGAAATTGCCCGGTAGACTTCAAACCTTGGAGGAAGCAAGGTGAGGGAGGGGCATGCTTGCAGAGCTTTGAATACCGGCATACCGGAACGACAACCGAAATCCCTGGCTTCATAGTTGCAGGTGGTCAGTACACTGCGGCGACTGGAACCGGCAATCCCCACGGGCTTGCCTACCAAATCCGGACGTTCACGCAATTCCACGGCTGCGTAGAAACAATCTTGGTCCACGTGGATGATTTGCCTCATCGCCTTATCATGAAGCTAATGCGACTTGGACGGGTCGCAAGCGGAAAGCCCAAACTACGAATTGCTCAGTGCGATTTTCCCCATGGTTTTTCCCGATTCCAACAGGACGTGGGCCTCGCCCACCTTCTCGAAGGGGAACACTTCGGAATGTAGATGCGGGCGCAATTTGCCTGCTTCGGCCAATTGAGCAGCTTTCTGCAAAATAGCGCCATGGTGCTCGCGTCCTATATTTTGAACCAAGGGAAGCAGCATGAACACTACGTGGAGGGTGAGCCCTCTAACGTGAACGTTGGTGAGGTCATGGGTGGAGCGGGCTGCGATGGAAACAACGGTTCCACCGATCTTGGCGGCTGCAAAGGAATCGTCGAGGCGCGTGGTTCCCACTGTGTCGAAAACAACGTCGTAACCTTCGCCTCCCGTATGCTTGGAAACGTATTCCTCCACCGAAGTTTTCTTGTAATTAATTCCAGTATCGGCCCCTAGGGATTTCCCCAAGGCCAGTTTCTCATCACTGGAAGCGGTGACGTGAACTTCCGCCCCGGCAGCTTTGGCCAATTGCAGGCCGACGTGACCCACACCTCCAGCCGCCGCATGGACAAGTACTTTTTGACCTTCACGCACCTTGCCTCGATCCATGAGGGCGTTCCAGGACGTGATCGTGACCAAGGGTAGGGCGGCCGCTTCCTGCATAGACAGATTGGAGGGTTTCTTTGCCAATAGGCGGGCGTCGGCCAAGGCATAGTCCGCCAAGACTCCGGGGAGACCCTTGAAACCACCGACACATCCATAGACTTCGTCACTGGTAGAAAAACCTTCCACGCCTTCACCCACTTCCTCAACCACTCCCGCCATATCTCCATGGAGGATGCCGGGCAGTTCGGGGCCGATGGGGATGAGGCCCTGTCTAATCTTGAAGTCGACGGGATTGACGCTTGATGCGACAACTCGAACCAAGACGTGCCCTGCCTTGGTTTCGGGCTTTGGCACTTCTTCGACACGGAAAAGTTCGGGACCGCCGTGTTCGGGCAGTATGATGGCTTTCATACCCTCAGTTTTTTAGATCCCTCTGGTCGGAGGGCAAGCCACGAAAACGGATTTAGACGAAGAGATCGTGCACCACCCGTCCGGCAACGTCGGTCAGGCGAAAATCACGTCCGGCATACCGGTAAGTGAGCTTTTCATGGTTCAAGCCCAAGGCGTGCAGGATGGTGGCATGCAGGTCATGCATATGGATGCGGTTTTCCACGGCTACGCCACCGATCTCGTCCGTGGCTCCGTAGGAAATGCCTGATTTGATGCCACCACCGGCGAGAAACACGGTGAATCCTCGTGGGTTGTGGTCACGGCCGTCCTTGCCTTGAGCAAAAGGGGTTCGTCCGAATTCTCCGCCCCACCAGACGAGGGTGTCTTCCAGCAACCCTCTGGCCTTCAGGTCACGCAACAAGCCGGCCACGGGTTTGTCGGTGGCCTTGGCGTGCTCGGCGTGTTTCGGCATGTTGCCGTGCTGGTCCCATCGTGGGTTGTTGGATTCGTCCGAATAGTTCACGTTTACATACCGTACGCCTCGCTCGACCATCCTGCGAGCAAGCAGGCATTGTTTACCAAAATCATCTGTTTTCCCTTCCCCGATGCCATAGATTTTCTTGGTGGCTTCGGTTTCACTGGACAGGTCCGTCAGCTCGGGAGCCTCCATTTGCATCCGCCATGCCAGTTCGTAGGTCTTGATGGTGGCGTCCAGGCGATCGTCTGCCGGCGCGCCTGAGGCTTGCGTTGAGTTAAGGCCTTGGAGGAAATCAAAACGTTGCCGTCTCTGAGCCGCGTTCAACATGGCGTTGTCGACGTTCTTTATTTTGGCTCCTGATACGCTTCCGGCTCGACCGATGGCTGTTCCTTGGTGGATGGAGGGGAGAAAGGCGTTTCCGTAATTGCGTGGGCCTCCCTTGGAAGCTGCTGGCGAAATGGTGACGAAGGCAGGCAGGTTTTGGTTTTCCGTGCCAAGACCATAGGATATCCAACTGCCCATCGAGGGACGAACCAGATTGGTTGCGCCGGTGTGAAGAAACAAGGTGGATGGCCCATGGGCCACACCTTCCGTGTGCATCGAGTGAATGAACGCGATGTCATCCACTTGGCCTGCTATGTGGGGAAAAAGGGAGGAGACGTGTTGTCCGCATTCGCCGTATTGCTTGAAATCCCAAAGGGGTTTCATCAAGCGTCGTTTGCTCGCTTTGCCAAAGGTGCCTGTTCGTACTCCGACAAAGTCAAAGTCCTTGCCGTCCTTTGCGATCAGTTCGGGCTTGTAGTCGAAGGTGTCTACGTGACTGGGCCCGCCCGCCATGAAGAGGAAGATTACGCGCTTGGCTCGCTGGGGAAGGAGCGCGGTCTTTGGAGCCAAGGGATTATACGCTAGGGCTCCTTGCATACCGGCCAAAGCCAGCGAACCGAAACCGCACGCCGCGCTTTTCAGCATATGGCGTCTAGAAAAAGATGGGCCGATATTCGACATGTCTTTAAGTTCTCAATTTAGGTAACGAAAGTCGAGGCAGGCAAAAAGCCCATGAAGGATGCCACCCCAAGTATCTTGCTGTTTTGTCTCTCCATCATGCTTTTTCAGATAGGCTAAGGCAAGGGACTTTTCCGCTTCGTTGGGGATTCGTCCAAGGGTGATCTTGTAAGCCAGAACGAGACGCTGTTGATCATCCAGTTCTTTCCTTTCCAGGATTTTGTCGGCGGCAGCATTGGCCTCCTTTAGCACGAACTCGCTGTTCATCATGTACAAAGCCTGAGTCGGAACTGTGCTGGCGTTGCGGTTACCCGAAACAAGCCCGGGGTTCGGGTAATCGAATACGTCGAACATTTCCGGTATGCGGTTGCGATCGAGTTTCTCGAACATGGAGCGTTTTTGGTTTATGCTGTCCCCGGAATCATCAAACCGCCCACTTGCCACCAAGATTGCATCGCGAATGGCTTCCACTTCGAGCCGCCGCCGGTTTTGTCGGGAAAAAAGATCGTTTTCCGGATCTGCCTCAAGTGCTTTGGCAGTTTCCAAGGATGACATGCGATAGGTTTTGGAAAGCATGATCTTGCGGATCAACTTTTTGGTGGACCAACCGTTCTTCATCAAGGAGGTGGCCAAGTGGTCCAGTAACTTGGGATGTGTGGGTCGCGACCCCATTTCCCCGAAATTGTCCATTGTGATGACAATCCCTCGCCCAAAAAGATGACGCCAAACCCGGTTTGCGTAGACACGGGCGGTAAGGGGGTTGTCCGGGGAAGTCACCCAATCGGCGAGCTCGAGTCGACCGCTGGCTCCTTTGGGAATTTCAGGCTTGGGAGATTTTCCTTCAGGGGTGGCCACGGCCAGAAATCCGCGTTTTACGTAAGGACCCAAGTTACGTATCCCCCCACGGGTGTGAATCCGCCAGTCGCCCGGGTCTTTGCCTTCGTTCACCGACATTACCTTACCGGCGGCGGCGGGACTCTTTTTCTTGTGGGCGGCAATGCGTTTCTTGAGGTCGGTGACCAATGCCTGGAGCCTTTTCTTTTCCACTGAATTTTCTTTTGGAGCCTTTTTTTCCTTTGGCTTATCGACGATAACGGGAGGTGAGCTCTTTTTACCCGTGGGCAGCAGACGTATGGCATCGGCGATGACCACTTGAGCTGTGCCCTCCGTAGAGATGGTAACCACGTCCCACTCCCCCTCCTCGAAATGAAATTTCCCCAGCGAAAAGAAGGAGCCCAGAACCGGAGGCTTCTTGGTTTGATCGACGTGAATCTTTATTTCTCCCAAATCGTGGTGAACTGTCACGGGCGTGTTCCTGGACCGGTTGGTTCCAGCCGTGTAGGAAAATTGGACTTCGTATTTACCCGCTTTGGGAATGCGAGCTGAAAAGGTGACGGATTTTTCACCCTTTCGCTTTCCATTGTCATGGATGTATCTAGAGCCCACGAAAATCGGGCTGTGCGTGGAGGAAGTCCACTGTCCAACCAGTTTGGCCTTGTTGTCATCCACCACGATTCCCTCCAGTTTTGAAGGATCAAGATTCCTTGCTTCATTTCCCCCCGAAGTTGCTTTCCCGCCTGCTTTCTTCAAATCATTCTCGGCTTTCTTCAGCTCATTTTCCAGTTTCTTCAGTTTGGCGGTATGCGCTTCGCGAATGGCCTTGTTTTTGTCTCGCAGGTCACGCTGGATGAAATTGGCGACGTTGGATATCTTGAAACTTTCGGTGCTGCGGAATATGCCGGCCAAGGAATAATATTCAGCTGTGGGAAAGGGATCAAAGGGATGGTCATGGCAGCGGGCGCAGCCCATGGTGACACCTAGAAAAGTACGTCCCACAGCGGAAATTTGTTCGTCCACGACCTCCATTCGCAAGAGCGCCTTGTCCTGCAATTCGTAGTTGTGCGGCCCGAGCGCCAGGAATCCAGTCCCCGTCAGGTTCTCGTTGAATTCCTCATCGGAGGAGGAGTGGAGCAGGTCGCCGGCGATTTGTTCCTTGGCGAATCGATCAAAAGGCTTGTCCTCATTATAGCTGTTGATGACGTATTCACGATAGCGAGGAGCGTTGGGGAATGCGATGTTGCGGCCCCCGCCCGAGGTGTCCGCATAACGGGCCACGTCGAGCCAATGGCGTCCCCATCTTTCCCCGAAGCGAGGGGAATCGAGCAACCGGTCCACCAGTTTTGCATAGGCCTCGGGAGCCTTGTCCGAAAGGAAGGCGTCGATTTCCTGGGGTGTTGGAGGCAAGCCCGTAAGGTCAAAATAGGCTCGACGCAACAAGGTCGCCTTGTCCGCCGCAGAAGCAGGTTGCAAGCCCTTCTTTTCGAGTTTGGCCAATACGTAGCGATCCATTTCATCCTCCACCCAAGACTCGTCCTTGACCGCCGGTGGCGCCGTATCGGCCATGGGCCGATAGGCCCAGAATTTCCGACCCTCCTCCAAGCTCTTGCTTTGTGGCCCACTACTTTCACGAGCAATTTCCATGGGTGCGTCTCGCGGGTCGGGAGCTCCCATTGCTATCCATTTCTCGAAATCAGCCACCATTTGCTTGGGCAACTTTTTATTTGGTGGCATGCGCAAATCGTTGTCCTTGTAGTGAATGGCGGTAAGCAAACGACTTTCAGTGGGTTTGCCTGGTATTACGACGGGTCCGTTTTCTCCCCCATGTACCCAACCCGCCTTGCGGTCCAAATAAAGGCCCGCCTTGAGCTTCTTCGCCTTCGCGGAATGGCATTGGTAGCAATTTTCAGCTAGCGCCGGGCGAATTTTCTTTTCAAAGAAAGCCAAACCTTCCGCCGTGTCTTCGGCCCAAGCGTAAAGCGCTGTCGTCAAGCATGCGACTAGCAACGAAACGCCTTTGGTCGAGGATTTCATCAAACCTGTTTTCAATATAGCGTATAAGAAAAATATCCTAAGATATGAACTAGTTGCTTATTTTGCATGCAACCTGTGGTTGTCGCAAGCTTGTACCCGCTGCGAAAGCTATTTCGATTTAGGCAATAATCTCATGAACCACCTTGCCATGGACGTCAGTCAAGCGGTACTGGCGTCCTTGGAACTTGAAGGTCAGCCGTTCGTGGTCCATTCCGAGTAGGTGAAGGATGGTGGCCTGTAGGTCGTGGACGTGGACCTTGTCCTTGGCTACTCGAAAACCCAGTTCATCGCTGGCTCCGTGTACGAAACCACCCTTGGTTCCGCCACCGGCCAGCATCATGGTGTATACGTCTGGAAAATGGTCTCGCCCCAGGTTTTTGCTTTTTGCGGTTCGTCCTTCTCTGAAGGGGGTTCGTCCGAATTCACCGCCCCACACGATCAATGTGTCATCGAACAATCCACGGGACTTAAGATCCTTGATCAAGGCGGCCACGGGCTTGTCCATGGTAGCGCATTTTTTTCGTAAGCCGTTGCCCAAGGCTTCTCCGGGATTGGTTCCGTGAAAGTCCCAACCCCAGTCGAAGAGGTGTACGAATCGTACGCCTTTTTCGACCAAGCGTCTAGCGAGAAGACAGTTGTTGGCCAAGCTGGTGGCGCCCGGTTGAGCGCCATATGCTTCGAGAACGTGTTTGGGTTCCTTTGCGATGTCCATGACCTCGGGCACGGACATTTGCATGCGGAATGCCATTTCATATTGGGCCATCCGTGTGATGGTTTCGGCATTGCCTAGTTCTTCCGACTGAATTCGATTAAGATCGTTGAGGGCGTCCAGACCGGCTCGACGCAGGTCTCGACTCATGCCTTTGGGATCGTTTACGTAAAGAACGGGATCGCCCTTGGATCGGCATTGTACACCTTGGAACACGCTTGGCAGAAAACCGCTGCCAAAGGAGTTTTTGCCTCCATTGGGTTGTACGCCGCTTGAGATCAAGGCAACGAATCCCGGCAGGTCTTGGTTCTCCGAACCGAGCCCATAGGTCACCCAAGAGCCCATACTGGGGCGACCCGCCCGCGGACTTCCCGTGTAGAGCAAAAGCTCCGCCGGGGCATGGTTGAACTGATCCGTGGTCATCGACTTGATGAAAGTTAGGTCGTCCGCCAGTTTGGATAACTCGGGAACCGCGTCCGACATCCATAGACCATTGGCCCCATGACGATTGAATTCGTGGGGTGTTCCCATCAGTTTGGGAACGCCCGAAGTGAAAGCGAATCGCTTGCCTTTCAAGTATTCGTCCGGACAGTTTTCACCTTCTCGCTTTTGCAGTTCAGGTTTGTAGTCAAAAAGGTCAAGGATCGGAGGGGATCCAGTCATGTGCAGATAAATTACCCTTTTGGCCTTGGCTGGGAAATGGGTGTCTCGAGGCAACTGCGGGGCCGTTGGATCATAGGACAAGGCGGCGGCCGCTTTATTGCCCAACAGGGAAGCCATGGCAATGCCTCCGAGTCCCAAACCCGTGGAACCTAGGAATTCCCGTCGCGTCTTGAGTAGAAGGTTTTCCAGTATAGGTTCAGCGCTCATGATTTTAAATAAATTTATTTTAACGCTTTAGGAACACCTCATCGAGGTTAAGCAAGACATTGCCGACTACTGTCCATGAAGCGAGCTCAACGGCGTTGGATCCAACGGGCAATGGACCAATGGGGATGGTGGCCATGGCGTTGGCGGCGGCGGCATCGGAGGTGTAGGTTGCCCTCACTTCCTCGAAGAGGGCGTTTAATCTTTTGGTTTCGTTAGGAGTTGGATGCCGCGTTAAGCAGAGACGAAAGCCATGGGATATTTTTTCCTCATTCGTTTCACCGGCTTTTGACATGCGTCTCGCCAAAGCTTGAGAGGCCTCCACGTAGACGGGATCATTCATGGTGACGAGGGCTTGAAGGGGGGTGTTGGTTGGTGTGCGACGGATATTGCAAACGAAGCGGTTGGGGGCGTCGAAGGTAGCCATCGAAGGATAGGGATTGGAACGTCTCCAATGCACGTAAATACCTCGCCTGAACTTGTCTTCACCAGCACTGGTTTTCCAGTCCAATCCTGGGCCAAAGGCCGCCTTAAGCCCCAAGTTGGGTTGTGGTGGCTTGACTGGAGGTCCGTACATTTTTCTGCTCAGCAAACCGGAGGCGAAAAGGGCTTGGTCACGAATCATTTCCGCGGATAGCCTTTGCCTTGGTCCTCGACTGAGTAGTTCATTGAAAGGATCCTTCTCGGCTCGGAGTGAATCCACTTTGGAGGATTGACGATAGGTGGCGGACGTCACGATGATTTTGAGCAGAGCTTTCACGTCCCAGTCCAGTCGTACCAGTTCGGTGGCCAGCCAATCGAGTAATTCGGGATGTGTGGGTAATTCTCCTTGTGAACCGAACTCTTCACTTGACCGGACGATGCCTTGGCCGAAGAGGGATTCCCAGTAACGGTTGGCCACTACTCTTGCAGTGAGGGGGTTTTCCCCGGAGACGAGCCAGCGGGACATGCCCAGGCGATTAAGTTTTTCTCCTTCAGGCAGGGGTGGAAACACTGCGGGCAACCCGGCCGTCACTTCCTTGTCCTTGGCCAAGAAATCACCCCGGAGCTGAATGTGAGTCTTTCGCGGTTTGGTTATTTCACGCATGATGGGCACCGTTGTCTGCGGTTTCATCTGGCGAGCGCTGGCGGAAAAATCAGCCAATTCCTTTTCCGCCTTCCTTACTTCGGGTGATCCGTTGGAATAGTAGGAACGAATGGTTTCCTGTTCAGCGGGTGTACGGTCTTTGGCAGAGCGAGCCAAGGCAGAGAATACTTGGTTGGGCAATGGTACGTCGAGCTTGGCTAGCGGTGCCTTTAGCCAAAAGATTTCCTTGGGATCCTTTTTGGCTAGATCGGGACTAGTTATCCGCAGGGTCATGCCCGCCTTTTTTTCAAGTTCGCCGTCGAAACGGTACAGACCGGATTCATTGGCATGTGGAATAGGCACGACGACTAGTGTTTCGGCTCCATCAAGCGCCTCGGCATGGGAGGGCTTTGGGGTCTTGGCGATTTCCTTGTTCCAAACGGGGCGTCGTTTTTCATCAAGCAGTTCCAAACGGAATTTCTTCAATCGATCTGCGGTTTCTCCATCCGTTCGGTTCCAAATGACCACCTTGTCGACTTGACTCTCCTGGCCAAGATCGACTTCCCACCAAGGATTGTCTGCCTGGCCTGTGTGAAAGACGCTTTTCTTTTGGTAATTTCCGTCGACGTTGCCGTCATTGCCATACCTCGCGGGGCCATCGAATCCGGTGCTGATCTGGGTGGCTTTTCCCTTCAGGGCCAAGTTTTCCTTGCCTGAGAAAACCTGGACTTCCGCCAAATGCAGATATCCCCCCTTGGTGACGTTGGTCACTCGAAGAAACCGGCCCTGCTTACCAATCTCTCCCACTTTCGGATAGAGGCGGAATTCCACCTTCGCCAAAACAGGTAATTGAATGCCCGCAAAAGATTCCTCTGGCATTATGATTGCAAGTCCGTCCTCTCCTTGGTTTTCGAATTTCGCCGGGCTTTTTGTCAGGGAAATCTCAAAGCTCCGTTGCCAAGCCTCGAAATCCGCAGGAGTACTTTGTTTCAATGCATCGACCTTCTTCTGGAGCTCTGCAATCCGTACCTTCATCTCCGCCTTCTTTTTTGCCTGTTCGCCGGAGTAAGCCTTGAGGGTGGGGC
>CEVA01128570.1_pt1 | contig 16059 bp, 14 predicted proteins | sample 361521 | NCBI WGS metagenome assembly CEVA01 (sample SAMEA2622823, study PRJEB7988) | marine metagenome | isolation source: saline water (ENVO:00002010), including
TCAAGGGATTCCAGCTTTTCTGCAATATTTTTCAGCAGAACTTGTTCAGCAGATTTTTCATCTCGCCGCTCTTTAAAACTGGCGGTCATGATACTCAAAACATCACCGCGCGGACGGTTGAAGCGGGAAGCAACCATAACCACTTGGCGAATATTTTCAATCAGCTCAGGCGCTGCACCCTCTTGAATAATAATACTTATTTCCATGTTGCGTACAGATGCCATTGCGGGGCGGGTTTCGGTTTGTGTGCGAGACACAACGTTGTCCCCAGCGGGTTTATCCATAGATTGTTCTGTCGCATCAGACACAACTTCTTCACCTTCTATGGATGTTTCAGCCGTAAAATCAAACCCGGGAATGGGCAAGCCCACACTGCCTCTTTTTGGTGTTTCCTGGGCAGCTAAGATATCTTCTGCTGCTTTCAGAGACTCCACACCACTGCTGCCACCAGGCGAATATGTGGTTTGATTTTCATATGCACTGCTGATTTCCAGATCAACGCTAACATCAATAACATACTTTCGATTATCAATCACCTTTTCAAGCGCATCAGAAATTCGCTTTCTCAGGTTGTTTTCTATCATCAATTTTTGAGCCAAATAGCCACTGGACTGTCCGAGCCCAACTACCATAATCAACCCCAATGTGAGGGCATATCTCAATACCCGATTACTCCGCTTTTTCATATCAACTCCCTTATCCATATAAATTTTATAATTACCCCTCTCCCCCAGTGGTGGTCTCTCTTCCCACGGGCCCCCCACGGGGCGCTAGAAAAGTAATTTCTACACGTCTATTTCGTGCTTTTTGCTGTGGGTTAGAATTATATTTTTGGACCAAATCTTGAGATAATAATTCCGTATTTTTTCTATCCCGTGGAACAAATTCTCCATAACCCACGGCCTCCAATCGAGTCGGATTTATTCCTAATCCAATAAGCAATCGCACCACAGCAGCGGCCCGAGCACCAGACAATTCCCAGTTACTAGGGTATTTTACCTTCAAGGCGGCAGGGAGAGGATCGCTATCCGTATGGCCCTCAATAGCTATTTGAAAGACAGATTCTTGAATGGTGGGTAAAATTTTCTTTAAAATTGCCATGAATTCAGGTTTAGTTTCTGCAGAACCAGATTGAAAACTGATGTCGGAAGAAATACCAATTGTTACACCTTTAGGGCTGGTGGTAACCTCTACCGGCTTTTCTCCTGTTTCGGAATCTTTTTCCATTTCTTCAATCATTTTTTGCGCTACTTTTTGGATGTCTCCGAGCGACATGGCTTGGTTTTCAATCTCTTTCTTTTTACCTACGGATTTTCCCATTCCATCTGCCATATTTTGTAGCTTTACAGGATCAATTGTGGAAATAGCAGCCAATAAAACAAAAAAAGCAAACAGCAATGTCATCATATCAGCAAATGTACCAAACCATCCAGGAAGACCCTCATCGACCTGCTCTTTGCCTTTCTTGATAAATTTCTTTACTTCTTGCGGGGTGGCAGCCATTTAGTCTAGCCTTCGTCTTTTTTCCATTCTTTAGGTGGAATAAATGAATTCAATTTTTCCCGTACAATGATGGGGTGTTTTTTTTGGTGAATTAAACGAGCAGCCTCTACCTGCAAATTTTGGATTGTGCTGGTAAACGTAATTCGCGTTTTTATTTTGTCAGCCATAGGTAGAAAAAATAAATTTGCAAATACAGCCCCATAAAAAGTTGTAATGAGCGCTGCAGACATACCTGCACCTAATGTATCTGTCCCCCCTTCACCAAATCCAGATAACATCACTACTAGACCAATCAGAGTTCCAACCATTCCCCAGGCAGGAGACATAACACCCATAGATTTAAATAACCCAGCTTGAGTATTTTCACGTAATTCTCGATATTCGATACGGGTATATAATATTTCAGTCAATTCTTCTAGAGAATAACCATCAATAACCATTTGGGCCCCATCTCTAAAGAAAAAACTTTTGATATTACCAATATGATTTTCTAAGTCTGCTGTACCTTTTCGTGCAACCTCAGATGCTTCAACGGCTTCATCCACTATATCGCCTAGAGAATCTTTGCTTCCCTTAAAAACAGCTCCCATGGCGTTCCCCAGCTGGAGAACGTCTTTTAAAGGAAAAGCAACAGAAACCGATGCGATCATACCTCCAAACACAATACCAAAACTGGAAATAGATCCAAACATACCCAAATCCGGGGTCATTAAAAAAATACTTCCAATGATGGCCCCCATTCCTAAAATAATTCCTATAAGGGTTGCAATATCCATGATTATTCCTTAATCATACTGGTTGATTTCAAACGATTTTCATGCAGTGCTTTAAGCACATTTCTTACATCATCATACTCAGGATCCATCCGTAGCGCCAAGTTCCAATTGATAGTGGCTCGCTGAATATCCCCCAATTTATAATAGATCGACCCGCGGCGGGCATAAGCCAAGGCCAAATTCGGATTGAGCTCTAATGCCGCCTCCACCTCCTGGAGAGAAGCGCGATAGTTCCCGGCATAGAAATAACGCAGTGAACGAGATAAATGGCGCATGGCATTATTCATATTCTGTTCGCTCACATTGTTATTTAGGCGGACGGCTTTTAATGAATCCTCTAAAAACTTAGAGTGTTGTTCCATGGCCGAGAGCCGTGTTATCAGATTGCGCATTTCATTGGTCATGAGCCCCATAGAATCTCGCAGCGTATTCACCGTATAGTCCGCCATCATAAGGGTGGTGTCCATGTCGGTCATATTGATTGGTCCCGGCTGAAGTGGAGTAGGAGATGGGCCGCCTCCAGGGGTTTTAATCCCAGAGCCACGTGGGGCTGAAATTTCAAACCCGATCGTCATACCCGCATGGCCTTCCCAATACCGTTCTTTCCATTTCGGCAATTTTTCTATGTGGGTGAACCCTAGGTTCAGGCGATAATCCGAGGTAAGGGGGATGCGGAGTCCCACATTGATGCCGTTGCCGTCGAATTCACCCACAATATCTACACCGCCCCATTTTTCTAAATAAGGCGTTTTTACAATTGCGCCTGCAAACACCCCTGCATTGGTGCCAGTAGGTTGTTTGGAAAGCGTATCAGTTTGAACCGTATCAATAGCGCCAAAACCGCCGGTTCCAAACCCGATAAACATATTTGTGGAATACTTTCCCATGGCTTTTTGAGAGCTGACAATCCCAAAAAATGAAAGCTCTTTTGGGTCCAGATTTAAGCCACCAGTACTGTTTTCAAATACAATATCCTGAAGACCCACAGAGAAAGAAACATTGTTTCTTGCAAAGACTCGCCGTTGGAGATGAAAGCCAAATTCTATAGGTGCTTTATATGTGGATACTTCCAAATTGGCCAGACGGGTTGTATCCGCCCCAGTGGCCGTGGAAAAGCCAAATGTCCAACCAGCCGTTTCCATGCTGAAATAACCACCATTGGCTGTGTTAAAAGGAGAAAAATTATGTAGCTCGGATCCAAACCCGGCTGTAAACAAATAGGGAGATTGGCTCACAGATGAAAAGGGTATTTTCATCATAGGTCCAGGTCGTAAATAGGCCACTCGTGTAGCACCAAAACCAACGGAGACTAAAACAAAAGTTAATGTAATTATTCTGAATAAATGTTTCATTCCATACCGTCAGATTTTTTTAATTCCATTTGTGCCAGCCGAAAATATTCACTCTCTGGATGTTGAGAAACTACATGGCTAAATGCCAACTGGGCCAATGGCTCATTCCCCATTTTACGGTGGAGCAACCCTTTTTGGATCAAAGCATCATCATTTCGGACCGTCCCCGAAATTGTAATTTGATCCAAAAGGGAAAGGGCCTTTTCATAATTCCCCAATTGCTGGTAGGCATCGGCCATCCAATAGAGGACATTTTCCCCAGTTTTTTTTGATGTGGATGCCAAAGCAAGTGCAGAAAATTTTTGAATGGCTGTTTTAAAGTCCTCTCGCTGGTAAGCAAATACGCCAGCCATGTAGGCAGATTGATTAAAGGTTGGAGCTGGCTTGGTTTCAATGGGTTTGGGGGGAGAATCGACTTCCGGTTTTTTCTCATTAACCTCCCCATAGGATTTTTTAGATGATGTTGTGGATTGAAGGGATGCAAGTGTCTGGCGTAGCGCAACATTTTCTTGCCACAATGCACCCATTTCAGACTGAAAGGAGTTTTCGAGTTTTTCAATTCGATTATTAATGCGATCTAATGTAGATAAGAGTGCCTCACTAGAAGCCATATATACTGATCCACTCTCCATTTTCTTAATTTTTAATGCCACCTCTTTTGAAGGTTTGTTTACAACTCTAGAATATGTTTCCGAACCATTGGTTGGCTCAATAACAATCCCTAGATCTAAGAAAAATATTTCAGATAAAGGCGTTTCTTGGGCGCTTGACATTCCGATAGCCATAAGGAGCATCAAGCCTTTTCGCATCAGATTAAATGGATTTGTGGCAGCACCGGACCGCACTTATTCGTACTCCTCCCAATCGATTACGTAAGAGTAACCGATGAAGGAGCCAAAGTCATGTGGGACATATAGTTCGAAGGCCCCCGTTGCACCCGGTAGAAGCGTGGCGTCAGTTGTAATTCCTGAATCAAATGTGTGATATCCACCCCTAACGAATGTGGTGAGTGTTTTTGTTTCGCCGCTCCAATTTTTACGAAATACAAAATCCACTTTAACAAAGTCAGATCGCCGCCCGCCAATATTTTTGATTTCACCATTGAATACGATATTCCCTTGCGCATCTTTTTTCTCACTGATATTGCCCACCAGCACACAATTGGCTGAATATCTTTTGGAATCGTTTCGTTCGGATGAGGTGTATTGGGGTTCAGCCAATTTGGGCATGGGTGGAGGCGTGTAGCTGTCTCGAACTTGTTCCGGCACATATTCCGCCTGTTCTTCTGTCACTACATTATCCACAATCCGTACCACATCTTTTCGGTTAATGATAAGGTATCCTACCAGCGTTTCAACCTTTAAAGATACCTCGTCCTGATAAACAATTTTACCAAATACGGTGGAGCCATTTTTCATGATAATTTCTTTAGAATAAATGGCGAGGGGATTTACCCACATTTTACTGAGGGCTTTTAAATTTTCTAATTCTTCATTTAAATACTTGAGTTCAGCCGTCATTTTTTTTATCTCAAAACTGAGCTCATTCAAAATATAATCTTTCCCGGGATCAGGCTTAAAATCAACGGGGGTAGGTTCCTCAGCAGATGGAATGGGGATCGCATCCGGCGTAACCACAGGATCAGCAGTTGCATCAGCGGCCAAAACCACGTCGCCTAATTTCACATGGCTATCTGCAATCTCAACGGACATACTTAACTTACCCGCATCGCCACCATCAGCTTCTAGAGAGTAATTGCCCGGATCAACTTTCTTGAATTCAAACTTGCCACCGCCCCGGCCAAGCCGTTTTTTTGACGTTTCAGTTCGCTGTGATTCGGTTCCATCCTCAGCCAAAAGGAGGACAGTGTTTTCGACAACCACATTGCCATCGCCATCTACAAGCGTTCCTGAAATGTTTCGTGGTTTTTGGGCAAATAGGGTTGTTGCAAATAGGGCTATAAAAAGCCCAATTACTAATTTTTTAAATAAGATTTTTTTTGCCATTTATCTTTACCTCGGATTGTGTGGCACCGTAAGACGAAGGCGTCTATAGGTAGATAAAGTTTAACTCCGCTCCGTTAGTGAATCAAGTCAAAAATAGAGAAGAAAATCGATTTAAATAACGGTATGCAAGAAGCTTATTTCCAGAAATCTTCATATGTTTTTTTACGCTTAAGGAGCGCCGCACGGGCAGAGAGAACCTTGGGCCTGAGACCATCGGATAGGTAAAGAGTTAGTGCTTTATCGTATGCTTCTAATGGAAGTTCAAAATCCATTTCATCCTTTTTTTCATAAGCTTGACCAAGCCAATAATGTGGCGCTCCTAAGGAGTCAATTGCCGTCGCTGCTTTTGCAAAGGATTGAATTGCATCCCACTGGCCGTTTTTATGCCCCTTTTTATGTTGAACTTTGCCTGTAGCCATATGGATATGATAGTTGGCAGTGCCGTTTCCTGGATCCATTTTAAGTACCGCCTCGTATTGGTCCATGTCGTTGTTGGCCTCTGCAAGATTCAAGCGAGCCTTAATAATGGATAAACGCAAATCATTATCATCCGGACGAGCAGCCAAGAGCGAATCCGCTTGGGTAACCAGCAATGTGGGATCAGATGTTGTCAGTCGCGAGGGTGAGGGTGCGCATCCTTTGTATAAAATAATAATGAGGATTAAGAGTAAAATTTTTTCCATTTACACTTCTTGGTATTAACCTTCAAACCAGAACAACTCCTGGTTGTTCCGGAACGAATCATATAAGGCTTCCATGGACTCGATGACATAATACCGATCCTGAATATCACTATAATTAAAACAAGTCATCACAATTTCTTCAATATCGTAAGGCAAGATTTGAGACCGCTTAGATTCACCTTTCGCACATTTCACAATATTTACCGTTTCATCAAAAGACGAAACAATACCTGCACCATAGATTTCATAATCAATGTCATTTGATTGCCGGCGGAACTTGTCTGTACCACCATTATTTTTGATTAACCCAAATTCATAGGTCCACCATGCAAAATTTTGGAGGCGCCTTATATTATGGGCAACCAGTTTACTCCCCAGTTCCCGCTCATCTCTCAAAATCGTATCACCAAGTATGCCCACATCATGCATGAAATCGGCATAGTCTTTATTCATTAAAAAAGGAATGTGTCCCTGAATATCGTGAAAAATATCCGGCTCAGGAGTGTATCCCTCATCGTTTTGGATATCTTTGCCCGCATATTTTTCTTCAAACCGGGGAGACTTTCGAATGATATCCGTCACAGGAAACTTTCGATTGGCATTTAGGTCGAAAAACAATTCTTCGGATAAAAATCCTGCAACAGGGACGAGTTGCCAATTGGTAGAGTTTTGAATCAATGGAGAAATGGCCTCAAAATCAGGAAATCGGTCTTTGGGAATCGGGAGGGCGCGCATCCCCAATAAATATTCTCTGGAAACATACTGATCGATAAGGGGCGTAACATTGATGAAAAGGTCTTCCCAAATTCCATTTTCTAAATTGGTGACATCGTTATACCGCTGGGGTTTAATATAATTGTCATCCATGCTGAAAATCTGGATACCCTCCATTGAGGTGGGTACCATATGGCGAAATAATTGGTCAAATGTGTTGCTGTTTGTTCTCATGTAGGCATGAATTTAGGGGTAATTATTATACACGTCCAATCACCATAACCAAATATATGTGATGGCCCCATTGCTCTTCCCCAGGTCCGGATCATAAGGAGAGCCGCAATCTGCACGCATGCTGGCTGAGTCCGGATCAAAAAGATCGTAATTTTCACCATAGATTACCGCTTGAAATCGCCCAGCTTGATCTTCGCACCATTCCCGCACACCCCGTTTTAGTGCACCGGTGCCGTGGCCATGGATTACTTTAATGGCGCGGACTTTTCCATCAAAAACGAGATCGCTAACAGTTGTTTCAAGTTCTGAAACAGCTCGATCGAGAGAAAATCCCCGGTGGCCAATATCGATAATGTGAAATCCTGATGACATATTAAGGATCAAGTTTCCGTAAATTTTCGCTTTCAAAAAAAGGATTAAAATGGAAATTGTAACCTTAGGGCGGACCGGCGTTAATGTTTCTCGAATCAGTTTGGGTACCTGGTCTTATGGCGGCCCTAACATGGCAGACAAAAATCAACCTGTGGGATGGGGCGGACAAACCGACGAAGACAGCAAAAATGCATTGCGCAAGGCATATGCTTCCGCCATTAACCATTGGGATACTGCAGATGTATATGGTGACGGTCATTCTGAAAAAGTCATCGGTTCCATGTGGGATGAGATCCCCCGCAGAGATATTTTTATTGCTACCAAAGTGGGGTGGGACATGGGTCCCTATAGTCACTGGTACCATCCAGAGCATATGCGGACAAACATGGAGCGCTCGTTAAAAAACCTGAACACAAATTGTGTGGATTTAATGTACCTCCATCATTGCAATTTCGGAAAACAGGAAGAATATTTTAATGATGCAATTGATGTGGTTAAACGATTTCAAGAAGAAGGCAAAACGCGATTTATTGGCCTTTCCGATTGGTTTTTAGATAAAATTATGAACTATATTGATCGGGTAGATCCGGATATCATCCAGCCCTATCGCAATGTGATGGATGATACCTATGCATCCTCAGGGCTAAAAGATTATGTGGACACTCACAATGTAGGCATCTGCTTTTTTTCACCTATAAAGCATGGGCTCCTTACGGGGAAATACACAGCCCCTGCAACGTTTGATAGGGGAGACTTCCGCACAACGGTGAAGGATTTTGCCAATCAAACAATGATTGATAAAATGCATATCAATAAGACAAAATTAGAGAATCAATTTTCAGATCACTCCCAGCCGGTGATGCATGGATTGGTAGACGCACTTTTGACGGATGCGCCCACAGGATGTGTATTGCTTGGGCAGCGAAACGAGGATCAAGTAAAAGTTGCAGCTCAATTGGGAGAGCCGCTATCCAATGAAGATGCGAAATGGGTACAAGACCTATATCGTTAATGCAAACGGCGTTAAAATAAACTTTAGCAAAAGTTAAACAGAGTCTAACTATATTCCGGACTTATCCATTAGGAATGATCCCAAACATAATATGACAAAGAAAAATGGAAAACATATGATACCTAACGGGTACACCCAAGTCGATACAGACAGAAGGCTGGATTGGATTCGTGAGAAAACCGGTGTTGAGATTAATCCAAAACTTGAAAACAACCCGGAAGAGTTGAAAGGTATCATCGAGAATCATATTGGCTACATGAAAGTGCCCATGGCCATTGCTGGGCCACTTCTGGTTGACGGGGATTATGCAAAGGGAGAGTTCTATGTACCCCTATGCACATTGGAAGGCACACTTGCATTGTCCATGACGCGAGGTATGGTGGCCACACGCCGCTGTGGCGGAATTCATGTAACCCATGTAAAGCAGGAGTTATCACGGGCACCCGTTTTTATTTTTGATGATGTAAAAAAGATTGCAGATTTTTCTGATTGGGTCACAAAACATTTCAAGTCCATAAAGCGTGTAGCGGATAAAACAACCAATTATGGGAAGCTTTTGCGTATTGATCAGTACCCGATTCAAAACTATTTGATTTTAGACTTTGTATTGGATACGGGCAATGCAGCCGGGCAAAATATGGTTACTCTTGCGGCGAAGATGGCTTGCGATTATATCAAAAACCAAACCGGGGCAAATTTCGTTTTAGAGTCCGGGTTCAACAGTGATAAAAAAGCTTCTGCGCGGAATATGATAATGGGCCGGGGCCATAGTGTCATTGTTGAGACGACCATCACCAATCCCGTTATTCGTCGAATACTCAAAGCAGACACATCCGCGATGGCCATGCTTCAACGCGTTGGGCCCACCATTACACGTTTGGCAGGCACGGAGGGGTGTCATTTGCATATTTCAAATGCGCTCACTGCTATTTATTTGGCTACGGGTCAGGATACAGCATGCGTAGCGGAAAACTCTATTGGCCATTACCAGACAGAGCCAACGGATAATGGTGTAAAATTCAGATTAACCCTACCGACAATGACTGTTGGTACAGTGGGCGGTGGCACAAGGTTGTTGCCCCAAAAACAAAATTTGAAATTGCTTGGATGCGACAAAGGTAAATTTGCAGCGAGAAAGCTGTCAGAAATTATCGGCGCCTCTGCATTGGCTTTGGAGATTTCACTTTTTTCAGCCATTGCTTCCGATACCTTTACGCAAGCCCACATGACCTATGGTCGATAAATACGTGCAGAGATGTCCGTTTTAGCAGACCCTAAATATTCCTATCTCGTTAATAAACAACCTCTCTTTTTTCAATTTTGGAAAAAAATGTTTTATTATTGGTGCAAGTTTGTATTTCTATGGTATACACCTGTTCGGGTGTTAGGGCGTGAAAACCTCCCGAATGAATCAGCCATTTTTACCAGCAACCATAACAGCCATATGGATGTGGCCCTCATCAGTGTAGCCGCAGGAAAGAGCTTCAATTATTTCGGCATGTTGGCGGCCAAAGATTACTGGTTTGATAGCACCATAAAGCGGACACTAACCAACTTTGTCATGAACTTGGTGCCCATTGCCCGAAAAACTGAGGAGAGAAATGGTGATACCTTTACATTTGATGATACCATCGAATTATGCCGAGCCTTCATGGACCAAGATGGAAGGAGCTTGGTTATCTTTCCGGAAGGATCGAGGGGAGAGCCCAATATGATGAGACCATTTCGAAAAGGGGCCGCCCGATTTTCAGTCCATTTAAATGCACCCATAGTGCCTATATTTATTGACGGATCATTTCGGTCATGGCCCAAGGGACGCTTCATTATGTATCCTGCCCGTGTGAATGTCAAAATATTACCACCGATTTATCCTTCTGATTTTGTCACGGAAGAAGACAGCAACCATTATGAGCAGATCAATCAGATGACCAAAACTTTAGAAGGTGAAATCCAACAAGAAAGAAAATCATTCTATGCCGGATAAAAAATTTTTTGCAAGCAAGCACACCACCTGGGGCCACAAATGGGGATACAAGGATTCCAGTTTTGTTTTGAATAAAGACAGAACCGTATCCATGGTGGGAGACCGCTATGAACTCTCCGGCACGCGGATGCCTGACTTTATCCCTTATATTGAAGAAGTTTTAGGCATAACGGTAGACCCCAATGATAAATTGGCAGAAGTGGAGCATAAACCGGTAACACCGCCTAACCTGAATCAAGAATTTATGGACGGAGTAAGGATAGATTTTTCTGAAGATCATTTTACTACCGATGATGAAGATCGTCTTCTCCACAGCCATGGCCAAACCACATCAGAAGAAGTGTATAAAGTATTATATAATCGTGTAGCGCGATGTGTGGATATGGTATTTTATGTGGAGTCAGAATCAGACGTGCAAGCGCTGATTCATTTGGCAGCAACCCACGATGTTTGCCTTGTGCCCTATGGCGGTGGTACCAATGTAACCAGCGCCTTAATGATTCCAGACGCAGAACAGCGGATGATTGTATCCGTAGATATGCGCCGTATGGATCAGATTGAATGGTTGAATGAAGAGGATCGTCGCGTCTGTGTACAGGCTGGTATTACAGGTACCGCTTTGGAATCCTGGCTAGAGAAAAAAGGCTATTGCATGGGCCACGAACCAGACAGTGTAGAGCTTTCCACCTTGGGCGGGTGGATTGCCACTAACGCCAGCGGTATGAAAAAAAACCGCTACGGCAATATTGAAGATATTGTAGAAAATGTAACCATGATTTCGCCCAAAGGCGTCATTGAACAGGTGGAGCCATTGAGCCGTGCATCCATCGGGTTTAATCCTAAGAATATATTATTTGGATCAGAAGGAAACCTGGGCATCATCACCAAGGCTGTCCTCAAAATTCATAAGGAGCCAGAAACAAAAAAATACAACTCCGTTATCTTTAAAGATTTCGAATCCGGAACCAAATTTCTCTACGACCTATCCAAAACCAACTATGTACCATCCAGTGTGCGGCTGGTAGATAATGTACAATTCCGATTTGGTCAAGCACTGAAGCCTAAAGCAGAAGGCTTTAAGGCATTCATGAGCAAAGTAGAAAAATTCTTCGTCTTGAAGGTTAAAAGGTTTGATGCTGATAAAATGTGCGCCACCACGTTTGTGATGGAGGGGTCAAGGGGCGAAGTGTCCTATCAAGAAAAAAATATTTTAAAACTGGCTAAACAGCATGGCGGATTGATTGGCGGCCCCGGAAATGGAAAACGGGGATATCTGCTCACCTTTGCCATTGCTTACATCCGGGATTTTTTAACGGACTACCACGTGATTGGCGAAACCATGGAAACCACTGTGCCGTGGAGTAAAATTAAAACCGTCTGTGAAGCAGCCACCGAAACGCTGTTAACCTACCATGCAAAACACAATTTACCCGGGGAGCCGTATATCTCTTACCGCATTCCTCAGATTTACCATACAGGGGTCTGCATCTACTTTATGCTGGGGATGAGCGTGAAAGATATACCGAAGGCGGAAGAACTCTTTGGCGAAATTGAGCATGCCATCCGGAAGGCCATCATGGATAAGGGTGGGTCCATTTCTCACCATCACGGCGTAGGCAAGATTCGGAAAGATTTTGTAAAAGATACCATTTCTAATTCCAGTATTGAATTGATTAAAGATTTAAAAAACGCCCACGACCCTGCCAATATATTTGGAATTCGCAACGGCGTATTTGCCAACGAACCTTAGAGGGTTATCATAAAAATTTCAGGATCCATTTTTATCATTACCGGAGCATCATCTGGCATTGGAGAAGGGTTGGCAAAAAGCTTATCCTCCCGCGGCGCCAGTGTAGTATTGGCAGCCCGGAGTGAAAACAAACTCAACCGAATTCAAAACGAAATTGAATCGGATGGAGGCAGGGCCATTGCTGTGCAGACCGATATTACGGATCGAAATGCTTGCAAGACATTGGTAGATAAAACGGCGGCAACCTTTGGCGGTGTGGACGGTATAATTTTAAATGCTGGCATCAGCATGTGGGCCAATTTTGAAGATATTAGTAACCCTTCATTTTTTCAGAAACTCATGGATGTAAATTATATGGGCGCCGTGAATTGTGTCCACGCATCTTTACCAGTATTAATAAAATCAAAGGGTGTTATTGTATCCATTACCACGGCACAGGCCCTGATGGGCTTTCCGGCACACGCGGGCTATGCCGCCTCGAAGCACGCCCTCCGCGGTTTTATTGAAACCCTGGAAATTGAATCGGATGGCAAGGTGAAATTTATGGATGCATATTTAGGGTGGATTAAAGGTACGGATTTGCGGGCTAACGCCTTTGGAGCTGATGGAGAAAAGTTAGGGGCATCGAAGCATACCCATGGTAGTCATGCCATCGAATTAGATGATTGCGTGAATGGTATTATCAAAGGGATGGCTGCCGGGAAGCGACGTGTGTACACGCCGAGAAAATTACGGATGATACCAATTTTAAATATATTTGCCAGGGGCTGGCTCCATCGAAAAGTATCTAAAGCCGTTAAAGACCATAATAAATAATGTATGGTACGCAGATTTGCGCACCATACATTTGTTTAAATTATTAAAATGACTTATTCAGCCGTAGCCTCTACGGCAGACCAAACTCGCCAGATATTTTTATAGCAGATTTTTTCTATATCCTCTTCAGAATATCCCCGCTTTAGCAAATGATAAATGAGGTTTGGGTAAGAAGCCGCATCTTTCAATCCATATGGCAAAGTATCGCCTACACCATCATAGTCCGAACCGATGGCCACGTGGTCAATACCGGCCAATTCTACAACACGGTCAAAATGGTCCACCACCTCTGTAATGTCCGCATACATGGGATTTTCTGCCCGAACTTTTTTCGCATAATCTTTTAATTCATCATCATCGGCAGCTAATCCATTTTCTTTTGCATAGGCGTCAATCTTTTCGCTGTTGGTCGCACGTTTGTCCTGAGCTTCTTGCGTCACAAACGAAGAACCATAATTAATCTGGATAACACCGCCGTTGTCCTTCAATCTGCGAATTTCATTATCACCCATGTTCCGTTCCCATCCTGGAGTGAAATGCCGGCAGGATGAATGAGAAGCAATTACAGGTACATCTGTCATATCCAGCACTTGGTTGATCACTTCATCGGTAACGTGGGATATATCCACCATAATGCCCACGCGGTTCATTTCTTTCACCACTTCTCGGCCGAAAGGGCTCAATCCACCCCAAGTGTTGGTGGTATCGTAAGATGAATCACAAATGAGATTATCTTTAGCGTGGGTGAGTGTTATGTACCGAATCCCCCGATCGTAGAAATATTGGATGTTGCTTAAGTCGTCCAAAATAGGCGCCCCGTTTTCCATCCCCATGGGTAGGGCAATTTTTCCGTCGGCGAAGATGCGGTTTACATCTGCAACACTGGTGGCCACTTCAAATTTGTCAGGATGGTCATCAGCAATCCGCTGAACAAGATCAATAAGGGAGTCAGCTTTCTCTTTGGCACCGCCAGTCTCTTGGTATGAAGAAGGGACGTAGATAGACATGAAGGGCGCATCAAGACCCCCTTCTTTGGCGCGGACATAATCGAAGTCGCCGCCTTCTGTCCGGACAGAAAGATCTTCGTAGCCGTCATTGAGACGCCATGGTACATCGATATGGCCATCCGTAATGATGAACTCATGGGCCAATTCATAAGCCCGTTTTTTCAGGGCCGCGTCATTGCTGCAGCCCCCAATTACAATGGCAATGGTGATCAGTAATATGTGTTTCAGTTTCTTCATGATTACTCCTTTACATATTGGGTACGAGCATCACCGCATTTTGTACCATTCTGGATGGTCCCACCCAAAACATGCGGTATTGCGTGTTGTCGACCAGATAAACAATTTTCCCACGGCCCATAGGTTGAACGGCGGCAAATGTTTTTCCAGCTAAAAGTTTTCGATTTTCTATGGATGCATAACCTGCAACTTTCAATTGCGTGGCATCTTTGTGATAATAACCCACAGTTTGCAGTGACGGATCGGGCATAAGGGCAGACACACTTTGTTTAAGTGTATATAAACGATCCGGAAGCCCAAAGGCTAGTGGATTTGAATTGTCAATCATGCCGTAAAATGCAGTTCCGGGAATACGCTTGAGGCCCAGTGAATCTGAACGATCTTCATAACGAGTATATGCACTGGGCAGAATGCCTGCTTTTTCCGGTTTGGGTGGCTGAACGATCTTCACCTTATTGATGCCGGATTTTTCTGTAAAGAATGTGGCGCTGCCTTCTGTAGCCACCAGCGTGCCCCCTTTCGAAACCCAGCCCTTCAATTTTTTCACTATGGATGAATCCAAACTGCCTCGTGCGCCGGGGAATAAAAGAACATCATATTGATTCAAATCCAGACTTTTTAATCGGTTCATTCTCAGTTTAGAAATACCCAGCTCTGTTTCTTTATCGAGCAAATACCAGAGCTGGCCTGCCGTATAGGAGTTGAAAGGCGAATCTACCATGAGACCCACTTTGGGGGTTTTTAAGGGGACCATATTCCCTGACCCGAAGTCGATACCTTCTTTCATTCGTCCTGTGATAAAGGCTTCAATGTTTACACCAGCGTCTTTGGCGATTTGGGCCATATCACTCTGAACGGATTCAGCCTTTTTCGTATTGCGCCCCATGAGAATGACCAATGTGCCTTGTGAATAAGTGCGGGATCCATTGTTGAATGTTTTGCGCGCCGAACGCACTTTATATCCTTTCGCCCATAGGTGAGCCAATGCTTTTGGCGCATGGCGCTGATCCCAATCAATTACATATGCATATGCATCACGGGCTTGGTTAATGCTACTCGAATAGGTCAGATTTTCATTTACCAGATCAGTCTTCACTCGCGGTTTAGTTTCTGACCAATAAGCATCCAAGTTATAGGCAAGCGGCGCTGCCCAACTCGCCATATCATACATGATGGAATCTTCAATAACCATTTCTCTTTGCATGACTGTATTAATAAAAAGGTGACGGGGCTGATCGGTATAAATGAGGAAATCCCCTTTGTTAAATACCTGTCTTGAAGCCTTGCCGGATTCATAAGCATGGGCTTTGTTGACTGTAAAGTTCGCTTTGGCCTTTCGGACTTCCACACCATGAGCACGAAGCATATTCACTACATCATAAAGGTGGTTGCTGGGATCATCTGGCAGGATATAGACGGCTGATTTTCCCGTATTGGTTTTTTGCTGGAAAGTATCATGGAAATATTGATTCAGAGTTTGGCGGTTTCGGACAGCTGCTGAAAGGGTAGCAAAAGATGTTTCATAATGGTCGAAGACTCGCTGCCGAAGGGTAAGAATGTATCCATCATCTGTTTCAACGGCTCGGCCGCCACGGGAGTGTCCGCCCTGTTCC
>CEVA01083432.1_pt1 | contig 16051 bp, 17 predicted proteins | sample 361521 | NCBI WGS metagenome assembly CEVA01 (sample SAMEA2622823, study PRJEB7988) | marine metagenome | isolation source: saline water (ENVO:00002010), including
GTCAGATCCGGTCGAAAACTGCACCATCTGGTTATACAGCTGCGAATAGGCTTGGATGCTGGAAAGGGAAGCAGATCCCTTTGGATCCCAGTCTCTCGTATCTGCGTAAGCGGACATTTTGATATTTCCGCCATATTTGGCATCACCACCTGTCGTAGCAGGTGTGTCCTTTGCGTCGACCGCAGCAGGTACTGGTGTGCTACCAGTTGATGCAGCAGACTCCGGTGCTTCGGTCTCCGATGACCCGCACGCAACAGCAACTATCAGTAAGATGGCCGAAACGATTGGGAGTAGGGTCCTAAAGTTAAATATCCGGTGCCTCGACATGTAGTCTCCTCCGATTTGGAAGTAATGTGCATAATCGTCAAACCTGTCATTTTTGAATCCACTATCTGAACTCAATGGCTCGTATCACGACAGACACAATGATAACTTTGGCCGCCCGAAATTGCATATTCAAATAAACATTATCTGGTCGGGCCATCCCAAAGTTGAGCAATTCTAGCGTAGCGAATAATGCAAGTCAATAGCTTTTATTATGAGCCTGTTGGTATTAAATACGGCAATACGCTTGCCAGAGTGTAAATGCTAACCTAAAACGTCTGCTATATAAGGATATTCGCCTTCGACTGCGCGAAGATATGCCGCCATTAGCGTTGACTGGGTATTTGCCGCTGTGTTAGCGTTAACAGCTACAACTATGGTCGCTAGACGGCCTGAGAATCTTCCCCAACCAATCTCCCAAGGAGAATAGTCAATGGAAGTCACGACTCTCGCCATAGAGAAGCTCAAAGAAGTAATGGAAGAACAGGGCGAAACTAATGGGTCACTCCGGGTAGTAGCCATACCTGCTGAAACAGGCGGCCTCCAATATATGCTGACCATGGAAAATGAGACCCAGGCTGACGATACTGTCATGGCGAAAGAGGGAGTCAACTTCCTCATGGACTCAGATAGTGCGCCCTTCCTGGAAGAGGCGACAATAGACTACGTCGAGAATCTGGGCGGACAGGTTGGGTTCGTAATTAATAACCCCATGTTCTCCAGCGCTGGTGGCTGCGGCGGCGGCTGCTCCTGTGGTAGCGGCGGCGGCGGCGGTTGCGGCGGCGGCGGTTGCGGCGGCGGCGGCGGTTGCGGTTGCGGCGGCGGCGGTTGCGGCGGACACTAAACAGAACCAATCAATACAACGTCAACAAAAAGGGCTTCAGAATACTGAAGCCCTTTTTGTTGACTCCCAAACGATATCGGAATTCAATAGCATCATCCAACCGAACTCTCATGATGACAGACACGTCCTTTAAATAAAGAGAATTCCTTATATCCTTATCATGAATCAAAACCCGTAGCCGCAAAACACTCCAAGCCAGGCAACTCAGTGACACGCTGGCCTCTGGTCTTTCTACACCAAAGTCTGTTCTGCAGATAATTATTTAGACGACACCACCCAGCTAAATCTTACATAGTAGATTTAGCGTGCCTTGATAAGCAGCTAGTGGTAAAGTTGGACAGCAGACACTATTCGGATTCGGGCGGATATATATCAGTACACAGAAGCAAATGAAACAGCAGGAGTTCAAGAATCCATCTCTCTAGAGATGATACCGAGACCGATGGAATTGCAGACGGAACCCGATCCAACCGCAATTTGTTATATAACCCAATTTGTAGGAGTACATAGATAATGGTGCAGACGCCGCACGGCATCAAGTTTGAATCCAACCGCCCTGTGGTCATGGGTCGCAACGGAATGGTGTGTGCAGGGCAACCACTGGCCGCCCAGGCTGGCATAGCCATCCTGCAAAAGGGCGGTAATGCCGTTGATGCGGCAATCGCCACTGCCGCAGCCCTAAACGTGGTTGAACCGAATATGTCTGGTGTCGGCGGCGACGGCTATATCATGATTTATAACAAAGCCGAAAATAAGATAGATATCTGCAACGCCACCGGAGCCGCTCCCTATGCCACAGACGTCGCCTGGTACCGCGCCAATGGCATACCCACTAAAGGAATCATGTCTTTCTCCGTTCCTGGCTTGGTCGACGGCTGGATAGCCGCCCACGAAAAATACGGAACCCTACAGCGATCAGAGCTGTTCGCCGCCGCAATTGACCTAGCCGACAACGGTTTTCCAGTATCTCATGTTCTGTCTGGAGTCATCGCAAGTGATTCCTTACTCTGCGAGTTCCCTTCTTCTCAAGCAATCTTTGCCCCTGGCGGGAAGCCCATGCAACCAGGTGAAATTCTTTACCAAAAAGACCTGGCCAAGACCTTTAGGGCGATTGTGGATGGTGGCAGGGACGCCTTTTACAAAGGTGACATCGCCAAAGCCATCGTCAAGTTCTCCGACGAACAAGGCGGCCTCATATCCATGAAAGACCTAGCAGACTGCCATTCCCGTTGGGAGACGCCGATCTCGACCAGCTACCGTGATCACTCAGTTTACGAAGCACCGCCCAACTCCAGCGGCCACGTGTTACTGCAAGAGTTAAACATATTGGAACAGTTCGACCTGCGATCATTGGGCTGCCACTCCGCTGAAATCATCCACCTGATGGTGGAAGCCAAGAAGCTCGCGTTCATTGATAGAGAAGCCTACATGGCCGATCCCGATCATACTGACGTGCCAACTTTAGGATTGATCTCCAAAGAGTATGCCAAAGACCGTGCCAAGCTCATCGACCCAGCCAAAACGTCTGACCCGACCCATGGAGACCCTTGGACTTATCAGAAAGGGAGCGGCACTGCGGGATTGGTTACTACCGCGGCCGCCCAAGAAGAGGACACCACCTGTTTCGTAATTGTTGACCAATGGGGCAACGCAGTCTGCCAACTCCAGAGCATTCAGAGCTCCTTGGGATCCAGCATCGTAGCTGAGGGCACTGGAATTCTACTCAATAACAGAATGACATACTGGCACCTTGACGAGGATCATGTTGATTGCCTCCAACCCGGTAAACGGGTACGCCACACCATGAACCCAGTGATGGTATTTAAAGGTGACGGCCCTGCCTCAGAAGGCAAGGCGTCGGGTGGAGGCAATCTGATGTTAGTCTGCGGCACGCCCGGTGCGGACACTCAGGTGCAGACTAACATGCAGGTCATAACCCACTTGATTGACTTTGGCATGACTGTTTCCGAGTGTGTAGAAGCCCCACGGTGGCGTAATTCCCACAGCCCAACCGAGTCCAATGTCCCACACGTCTGTGATAATCTGTTGCATATGGAATCCAGATTCGGCGCAGACGTCCTGAATTCGCTCCGAGCAAAAGGCCATCAACTGAACATGATGCCCGATTGGGGTGCCCAAGGCAGTGAGATGATGATCCAAGTGGATCCTAAGACTGGCGCTTTACACGGATCCGCAGACCCAAGACGAGACGGCTACGCAATTGGCTGGTAGCCGCCGCTCAACAATCAATGGGACGAGAAATAAATGCGTATACCGGGATCGAAAAGAAACCCCTACCCCGACGAATGCGGTGGAAGGGCCGGAACCTTCGCTGAGGCCGTAAGAGACGGAGATATGGATCTGGCGTGGTCCATGTTATCCAAGGAAACTCGTGGGATGCGCATGGGGGTCTGGGCTACTCGAAACCAGATCAACATGCAGGATGCCTACCGTGCTGGGTACAACCAAGATCACCCCATGAGAGCAGAGATGCTAGATGATTTCCGAAAGACCGTGCTCAGTCTTTGGCCGCTAGAAGACCTGACCGATCTAGGAATATCTCCCACCAGTTATCTTGATGACCTCCACGCATTCGCATTTCTTCCGTTTGGAATGCAGGATGACACCACGGAAGTTGAACATGGCAGAGCCATGAACGGGCTGATTCTTCCCATGCTATGGGAAGACGATGACTGGAAGGTTGACCTTCCAGGTTGGCGATTTCTGGAAGTCCCGGACAAAGCCTGACAACTTGGTACGGCGGACATCTATAAACACCAAGCCACTGATACCGTCTCCCCCGCCACAAGATTCTAGCTTATGTGAGCTATGTAAGCGCGAATCGTCGCGCTTTACTTCCCATCACCTTATCCCTCGGTCTCGTGGCGGTAAATTAGGCCCTCAGGCCAAACTCTGCCTGACCTGCCATCGGCAGGTTCACGCCATGTTCACCGAATCCACGCTAGCTAAAGAACTAAACTCCATCGCCGCTTTACGTACCAATCCAGAATTCTCTGACTATCTGAAGTGGGCCAGGAATCAAAAAGGGCCGACCAACTTCAGAGTTCGCAGAGCCAAGAACCGACATTAAGTTAAACCTTCCGACGGGCTTACAGTTTGACTCTTCTTGTATTGTCGTAACGTCAGGGAATATACTTCTAGTGTTATGGCTCAGCCTCAACATGAGCCCCAAGACGGGCTCACCAGACTGCCTCTGTTCCCATTGAACTTGGTTTTATTTCCTGGCATGGACCTGCCTCTTCATATTTTTGAAGAACGGTACCGGAACATGATTGGTGAGTGCCTCGAAAACGACACTCCCTTTGGTGTGGTCCTGATTAAAGAGGGACCGGAGGTTGGAGCACCTGCCGAACCAGAACGCATCGGAACATCCACACGAATACTTCGCTCGGAGATACTGGACCAAGGTCGAATGAATATCATGACCAAGGGACAGCAGCGATTCGAGATCGAAGAAATCGTCCAGCGGGTACCTCACGTCGTAGGACTTGTCCGTTACCTCGTGGATATAGAAGGCGATAATTGCGCTGAATTACTACCTCAAATAAACGAAGAATACGTTGAGTTGGTGAGAAACCTGACCGCACTTACCGGGGGCTATACCTCAAGAGTGGACATTCCAGTAGACCCTATAGAACTCTCATATTCCATCGCGGCCAGCCTGGAGATGGAGTCGCACCTCCGTCAAAGCCTCCTGGTCACAGAGACCGCGGCGACGCGGTTGTATGACCTGATCCCTTTGCTTCAACAAGGTAATGAGGCGTTAAGAGAGAGCATCAGAAAGCAAAATCCCTTCCAAGGCCCTCGCTTGAACTAAGGCACTGATGCTAACTGGCCCTCGTCAAATCTCCAAAGAGACGCAACGCGCCAGATTCGGGTATTAATCCTGAGAACAACTCTGGATGAATCATCTCAGCCATGATTTCTAACCCAGTCACTAATCTAGGTCCCGAGCGGCTAGTATAAGCCCCGGCATCCACTACGTAGACCCGATTATTCTGCACCGCTGGTAGCGACGCCCAGCCTTCTTTGGCAGTCATCAGTGGCATGTCTTCCAGACACCGTTTAACATCAAACCCGCACTGCATCATAATGATTATTTCCGGCTGACTCGCTACTACCTCATCCCAATCCAGTTTCAACGTACCGGTGTCTTTGTCTCCAAAACTGTTCGTGCCACCGGCCATCTCAGTCATTTCAGGCACCCAGTGACCAGCGCACATGACTGGGTCAGCCCATTCGACATGGAGGACACTAGGGTGGTGATCAGCGTCTCTCGCACGCTCGACTATTGACTCAATTCTTCCATTCAGCTTGTCAGTTATCTCAGCGGCTTTGGTGGCTGTGCCGGTGGCCCGACCAACTCGGTTGATGTCTTCAACAACATCACCTATAAGGAGGGGGTCCAATGACAAAATCTCCGGTTCTTTGGCAAGTCCTACGCTAACTTCGGCTACCTGCCGAGTAGAGATTGCTCAAACCTCGCAGACTGCCTGCGTTATTAGAAGGTCCGGTCTAGCGGCATTGAGAAGCTCTGAGTCAATCTCATATATGCCCAGCCCTTGAGCCAATCGTTCAGCGATTACTCTACTGATCTCACCGCTAGTGGGTTCTTGCCCCTCGAAAACACTATGAACCACATGGGGTTTATCCCGAGCTTCTGGAGGGTAATCGCATTCGTGGGTTACGCCATAAAGCGAGTCCTTAAGGCCAAGATCGTAGACTATCTCAGTAGCACTAGGTAAGAAAGAGCAAATGCGCATATATCATCCTCGGCTGAAACTAACCAGCTCTTAATATTATCATTGCGGGGGGGCCGCATATCGATAGTTTCTGTGATTAACCGTAATTTATACGTATCTTAACTTTGGGTATCTGCCCACGCAAGACACTTTGACACTCTTCAACCACTGCACCTATCATTACTTCTAGATTCCCTTTGATATCCCACGGAGGCACCCATGCCCACCATACAAGAGTTAAAAGACCAATACGTAGGTCTCGACCAGGAACTGCCCGCAAAGAGTGAAGAGGCCATCGACCCTTCCTGCCTTATCACTTTTCAATATGAATACCCAAACCAACATTCCCAAGTTGAGATAGATACTGACGAATTCACTGCAGTCTGCCCGTGGACCGGCCTACCTGACTACGGTGTCCTAACTATCTCCTACGTGCCAAGTGGCTCCTGCATCGAACTCAAATCACTAAAGTACTACCTACTATCGTACCGGGACGTTGGCATAGTACAAGAGCACGCTGCAAACCGAATGCTCATAGACTTGGTTGACATTTGTAAACCCCGCTCCATGAAGATCACGCTCGACTACAAGGTCAGGGGAGGCCTGCACACCACAGTTACAGTTGAATATTCAGCCGAACAAATCAGCACGTAGACAACTAAACAGATTACCTATCGCAACCGCCATCAACCGACCATTCGTTAGATAAGAAGCGAGTTCATATTTGACAGCGGGCACCGCCTGTTGAACTAAGCGGCAAGTGTACTTATGCCAATGGCATCACTTGCCGCTCCGAAGTCTTTCTAACTGTTGATTCACTAGATGAAAACCACCTGGAATTCGGAACTATGCATTAAATACGGATTCCAATTCTCAACACTGTTCCACATAATCGTGCTGGGAGACGCGCAAGGCAGATAAACAAAGCTTAGTTACGATTCATTAAATTAGTCAGATCCCTGATATCACCAAGATCCTCTAAATGACGCACCGTCTCCAACACCTTTGCTGCCTGCATCTCGCCTATGATTTCATCAACTAGGAAATTGAACTTGCCTTCCAAGTCTCGTCGAGAGGCAGGGTTCCGAGCATCTCCGTAGTGAGCAGTCACATCTTCAGTTAACACACGACCATCTTTCAGAGATATTGCAACCTTGGCTGCTGGATAGTCATATCGACGCAGGTCCATCTGAGGATTAGCTACGATTTCTACACGGCGAGAAAGATCCAACGTCTCCGGGTCCTGCAGCCGATCCGGATAAAAAGCCTTTATGTCTGTGCTATTGTAGACCACCGCTGTAGCCACAGCGTATGGTAGCGAGAACTTCGCTGATAGCATATTGACTGGTTCGGGATGGGTCATAATCATCGCCAACGGCGGTGCTTCCACTCTAATACCTACCACATCATCAGCAACGATTTTGTCCCGGTTCAATATAATTTGCACACCATCTAACACAGGGTGATTATATAGGCAGCAGGCGTGGAGCTTAAAATAATTATTCTGAATCCGATATGACCCCGGATCATCAAGACCTGTCAAAACGGACTCTGTATCAAATCCCTCGCCAAGGATATTACAGTAGATATCCGAAGGTCCGTCCTCAAGACCGGTGAAACCACAATCGGTCAGATGAGCGGCCATGATACCCTGAAACCCAGATCGGCCAGGGTACAGGTTACGAATCGTCGCCCCTTCCAAACACGGAGTCCAGGTGTTAGCTGGGCTCATAGACGCCGCTAAGTTTATCGTCGTCTTGATTTTATCGGAGTCAAAGTTCATCAGTTTGGCAGTTGCCACCGCAGAACCAATTGTGCCCCAAGTTCCGTGAGAGTGGACAGTATCCTTAACTACTGTCCCGCTACCGATGCGCGAGGTCACCTCATAAGCGACAATCACGCTTTCCATGAACTCTTTCCCGCTGGAACCTAGCTCTTCAGCAATGGCCAAAGCAGCTGGAACAACGTGTATGGCAGCATGACCTCCTCCGAGTCGGTTGCCTTCGTCCATCTCCAGGGACACTCCGGCGGTTGCGTTCGAAAGTGCAGCGAATACCGCTGTGGACGATCCAGGTTGCCCTAAAAGAGTAGAGTGGCCCTTTCCACCGGTATTGGCAGCCAACTGAGCGAGCTTTACGTTCTCCGGAAGACTGCTCCCTCCTAAAATGGCGCCGATGGTGTCCAACACCACCAACTTCGCAGCCAAAATAGTGGAGGACTCAAGGGATTCCAGGCGCGTATTAAAAACAAAGTCGGAGAGGCGATTTAAGTAGCGGGGCATATTATTCTCCTGCCAAATCAGCGTTTGGTTGTCAGCAGTTTACCCGACTGTCATAATCCAAGAATATGTGTGGGCAAAACCAAAGACATTTCCAACCTTGGACCAACTTAAAGCAGCCAATGCCATTATGGTGGAAGATACACCATCTCGTACGCAACAATTTCATAAAACTGCGTACGCGTAGAACATGCTGTGGCAACTTTAACGAACCCGGCTGTTGACTGAGCGGGGATGAGCCGCAGGTCCCTGAAGGCTAAACCCGACTAGAACGACTATTACCGGAACTAGGTAGGCAATTCCGTCTGATAGGCTTCCGGATAGGCAGTGGATGACCCAACCAGACTTTTTTGAGTCGCAACCTCTCCGAGGTGTATAGAGGCGGTGAGTTTAATGCCGTCCCACCAGTGCTTACCTCGCCCCCTCCGGCGTCGTTGAAGTCCCAAGGCAGTCAGCTGCATGCCAAAACTACGCTGAGAAACGTCGTTTTGGCCAGTATCACGGCACCACTCTTGGAAAGCAGAATAAAGATCCTTAGCCAGAACCAGATTAGTCTCTCCAACCTCACACTGGACGTCTACAAACCGCTGAACAGAGTCTTCAATCATACGCGCCGGAGCGGGGCTAGCATTGATGATTTCTGACTCCATGGCAATCTGTTGAACTGCCTGCACTGGCGAACCAACCTCATCAAGGTCTTGAACCCAATTAGCGAAAAATACCAGCAATTCCAAATATTGAGGCAGACCGCCCACATGGTCCCAACTAAGACCCTTACCGTGGAGTTCTGCAGCATCCATCAATAGATTAATCGGCCTGACCTCGAAGCGCCGGCGATACTCGGGAGGACAATTCCACACAGGCTGGAACAAGTTAGGAAAAACAGTGTTGTTCAACAAGAACATCACACACCTAGCTGCTTGCAGGTCCGGATTTTCTTCCTCCAGCGGCTTATTTACGAAAACCCTGTCCAAACTGCGTTGAGTTTGAATCACCGACAAAGCAAAAGCAGCACGAGCTTGATTGGCAGCACGTCTGGTGAACTCTATCTGATCTGGGCCATTATTATCCACAGCAAAAGCCACAAACATATCCTCAGGACCGTCTCTAAACAACTGTCTAGCCGTGACTTTTTCCTCCTGGACTGCCTGCAACAGGGCCATCGCCAGATCTAAGTTCTCCTTGACCATTCTGATTTCAAATGCGGGATTCACCATCACAACACCTCAACCACACCCAGGAATTCCAAAATTTAGGCCGGGAGTAAATAGTTCTTGTAATTCTATAACCACCGGCCAGTTAGATACACGTTAATGTTAGCCGTCCGCAGACGAGTTTTTACTTGTTGATGTCTATGATTACCTTGATGATTTCATCTTGTTGGGTATCGTACATATCGTAGGCTTTCTGGACATCAGAGAAGTCCATTCGGTGGGTGATCAGATCAGCAGGCTCGCACCAACCTCGTTGCCTAAGGGCCACCATGTGCTTGATCTGAGTGGTGGGATCACCACTGCGGGCGCCAGTGGTTCCAATCATCCTAGGCTGTTTATCCATGATGTAGTTGTGCTCTACAGGTACAAAGTCGTCGGCTTGAACACCGAAAACCATAATCGTCCCAAACTGACGAACTAACCGGAAACAATCATTGAAAGGCCCCGGGTAACCAGATGCTTCTACAATCACGTCTGGGCCAACGCCATCAGTGATATCTAAAACAGCTTCATCCACATTCTCCTTGTCCGGATTGATCTGGTGTGTGGAACCAAAATGCTTTGACTTTTCGAGCCTGTAGTCAAGCGGGTCAACCACCGCGACGTTAGACGCCCCCATCCGAGAAGTGATCATCGCAAAGCTGAGACCAATGCTTCCTTGGCCCATAATGACAACATTTTTGCCTAGGATGTTGGGCATCTGCTGGCAGGAATAAAGCACAGTACCGGAAGGCTGGCACATGACCCACTCATCAAGCGGTCCTTCGTCAGGTAGTAAAATCATCCGGCTTGGATCAGAGGTCATGTACTCCATCAGCCCGCCGGAACCCCTGGCAGGAATCGCGATAACTCGCTGTCCCTCGCGGTACTCATCGGTTCGGCTTTCGACTATGACCCCAGCTAACTCGTGGCACGGCCGGCCCGGTTCCATAGGATATTCTTCTTCTGGGTGGATGTTGAACCCATGGCGGCAATCACTGCCACATACGGATACGCGTTCCAGCTTAATCAGACACTCACCATCCCCTGCCACAGGCATATCAGTATCGATGAATTCAAAGTGTTTTGGTCCGGCAAGTCTCGCAGCTCTCATGCTGGCGAATCCCCCTAATTTTTATTAGCTCGTTGTTGGTTTTTGCCCTAAATCCCTTAAGCCGTGTGTATCTTAAACCGGGCACCCGATCACGGCAACCTAACAGAAACACCTCGGGTGACTTACTAAACCTGCCCGTGCCTAAAACAATCTAACTTGTGGTCGTTGACCATCCCTGTCGCCTGCATAAAGGCATAACAGATGGTTGGACCAACAAATTTGAACCCTCGACGCTTCAGGTCTTTGCTCATGGCGTGCGATTCCAAAGTAGTAGCAGGTACGTCAGACATGGATACACGTTGATTATCCAAGGCACTCCCTCCCACAAAACCCCAGATATAGCTATCGAAACTACCTGTTTCCTCCGCTATTTTTAGAAAAGCTTTAGCATTACTAATCGTCGATATTATCTTAAGGCGGTTTCTGACGATTCTTGTATTGGCCATCAGACTTCGAAGCTTGTTGTCGTCGTATTTGGCGACGGTCGCCACATCGAATTCATCGAAGGCGTCTCGGTAACTCTGACGCTTATTCAAAACGGTGCTCCAACTCAATCCTGCCTGGGCTCCCTCTAGGGTCAAAAACTCGAACAGTAACCGTTCGTCATGTAGCGGCACACCCCATTCTTCGTCGTGATATGAGACCATCAATTCGTTGGATGCCCATTCACATCGATTCATGCCTGATAACACCTTATATCTTGTGAGTTAATCTCTGACCGATTATTATAGTGCACGCTAAAAAATACAAAGCGATCAGCATTAAAACAATTCGAAAAACCCCTTGGAGGTACCCACATTGGCTAGTCATTACGACGTGGTTGTAGTCGGCGCAGGTAACGCGGCACTTTCTGCTGCCATCGCCGCCAAAGAAAACGCCGATTCAGTATTGGTTTTGGAAAAAGCCCCGGAATACTTCAGGGGAGGTAATACCTACTTCACAGGTGGAATCATCCGCTTCGCCTTTGATGGATTAGATGACATTCGCACTCTTATCCCTGACATGTCGGAAACCGAAGTCAATCAAGTAGAAGTGGGCAGTTATACCGAGAACCAATTCTATGACGACATGATGCGAGTCACCGAAGGCTTAACGGACCCTGATCTGGCCCAGATTTTGGTCAGCCAGTCTCTGCCAACAATGCAATGGCTCCAATCCAAGGGCGTTCGCTTCGTCCTATCCTACGGTAGGCAAGCCTTCAAAGACGGTGATAAATACCGATTCTGGGGAGGACTTCTTGTTGAAGCAGTCGGCGCCGGCAAGGGTTTGTCCGACCAGCAGTTTGATGTCTGTGCTGAAATGGGCATAGATGTCCGATACTCCACACAAGCCACGAAACTAATTCAAGACCAGACGGGACGTGTCAGTGGGCTGACAGTGCTTGGACCAGATGGATTTGAAGATATATCAGCAAGTGCCGTGGTCTTGGCCGCCGGTGGGTTTGAAGCCAACGCTGAGATGCGCTGTCGCTACCTTGGCCCAGGTTGGGAAAACGTTAAAGTACGTGGCATCCCTTACAACACTGGCGACGGAATCAAGATGGCCATAGACGTAGGAGCTCAATCCCACGGCCATTACAGTAGCTGCCATGCTGTGGCCTGGGATATGAACGCTCCGGCGTTTGGCGACCGTCAAATCACCGAGCTGTACCAGAAGCACTCATATCCATTCGGCCTCATCGTCAACATCAATGGTGAGCGATTCCTAGACGAAGGAGAGGACTTCCGCAACTACACATACGTTAAGTTCGGCCGAGCCTACCTTACCCAACCCCAGGGCTTGGGCTTCCACATTTTCGACGAGAAGGTCAAGCACCTCCTACGCGACGAGTACCATATCGACCAAGTGACCATGGCCAAAGCAGACACCCTAGAAGAACTCGCCGAACGCTTGGACATCGATCCCGCAGGCTTTGTAAAAACCATCGAGGAATACAACGCTGCCGTCCAAACTGACATACCCTATAACCCCACTGTCAAAGACGGGCGGAACACCGTTGGTATCAATCCACCCAAGAGCAACTGGGCCGAGACGATTGACACACCACCCTACACGGGATACGCCGTGACTTGTGGCATTAGCTTCACATTTGGTGGCGTCAAAATAGACACCAAGGGACGCGTGGTGACCAACAGCCAGGAACCTATACCTGGCTTATATGCTGCCGGCGAGATGGTAGGTGGATTGTTCTATCACAACTACCCGGGCGGCTCAGGTCTCTCAGCTGGTATGGTATTTGGCAAGCTGTCCGGCACCAGCGCCGGCATAGAAGCCAAAGAGATTAAAACAACCTAGTTGTCCAGTTAGCCAAACAGCCTTCCGGATAGTCTTTGTCCGAACAGCTGTTTTTATTGGGGAAAATAATGGTCTCAACTGCAGAAGGGATCAAACTTATCTCTGCCGAGACAGCTCGGATTAAGGAATATCTTCGAGGCACCGGCCAAGAGGAGTGGGCTCTAGACAGTCCTTGTGAAGGCTGGACCGTCGGTGACGTAATCGGTCACCTCGGCTGGGCTGCAGAATTCTTCGCAGATTCCATTTCCCGTGGTAGGGCAGCTATCACAACTGCTCCGGATGGTATGCCAGAAATCGGTACCATACCGACCTCTGAAATCTCTGCATTCATCGCCAGGATGGCCAAAGAATACAATTTTTCCGCTGGAGCTGACCTGATAGACGCGTTCTCCTCCAGCGTGGACAGGTTAAACAGCTTATTCGCACTCATGGAAGAGGATGGAGATTGGGCCACCCTATGTTGGGGCCTAAGAGAACTTCGGCCTGCTAAGGCCTATGTCATATCCCGCTTAAGCGAAATGGTCATCCATTCCTGGGACATTCGCTACCCGTTTAATAACCGAGCAGGACTCTCACCAGAGTGCATCAAACCAGTCTTAGAACGATTGCCTGTTTGGCTTAATGAACATGGTTTAGAAAACTTCAAGGCAACCCATGTTCCGGCCCGTTACCGAATACAGACCACCGGATCCGCAAATTTCCAGAAAGACGTAGTGATTGCCGATCAAGAGAATCGCCTGGACATAGCAGATGGAGAGCCCACGGCTACCTTCACCTGCCATGCAGATCACCTGGCTCTCTTAGTCTGGGGTCGCATAAAGCCATCAGAACTATTGGCCGATGGCAGACTTGCAATTGAAGACAGAGCAGGAGCAGGGCAAGAATTCGCCGACTGGCTATCAAACTGATAATCGATCTTTTATTGCTTGCAGACATCTAATTTCTCTCATCTGCGTCTTTAGTCCGTATTTACAGTCGCATACGGGTGTTATACTCTACCCTCCGCCAACCGGATTTCACATCGAATTCCAAATATGTATTTGGCTGTAACAGATTAAAAACGGAATGGATTCACCAAAGAAGATTAAGAAACCCATATATTTTGGATGGTACGTCTGTGCCGCAACAATGTTCATTGGTTTCGTTGTCATCGGTGTTCGAAACAGTTTCGGAGTGTTTGTAGACCCTATGAGTGACGAGTTCCAGTGGAACAGGACCACTGTAACGATCGCCGCGTCGTTGGGCGTTGCGGTAAATGGTATATCTCAGCCGTTTATGGGTCAGCTATTTGACCGCACCGGCGGTCGAAACATGATTCTCACCACTTTGGCCGTTCTGGGGATAGGGACCATAGCCATCTCCCAGACCAGCAACGTAATCTACTTGGTATTCATGTTCGGTATAGTGGTTTCTATGGCGCAAAGCGGACCAGCCCTTTCCAACACCGCGGCTCTCATGTCCCGGTGGTTCAGACGCCGGAGGGGAACGGCAATCAGCATCAACTCCGCAGCACTTTCTTTGGGTGGGCTCATAATGGTTCCTTTTGCCATGTATCTATTACAGGCAACTGACGATTGGCGGCTAGCATGGATAATTATCGGATCAATTGTCCTGGGCACTTTGCCAATGGCCTATTTGTTCTTACACGAACGCCCGGAAGATCGAGGGCTACTTCCTGACGGAGACCCAGACCCGGCCGAAGGCGGGATCCAGGCACGCAAGGCCGTAATCCCAGGTCCTCTGACAGTAGATACGTGGCGAAGAGCCTTCGCCCACGCCCCCATATGGCAGCTATCAGGTTCATACTTCGTCTGCGGTATGACCACCACGGTATTGGCCGTCCATTTCATTCCCTTCGCAATGGATGATAGAGGGGTTTCAGGGACAACTGCCGCATCTATATTTGGTTATATGATGGGGCTTAACATGATTGGTGTCGTCGGGGCCGGTTTGCTTTCAGACAAGTTCGGTGGGACTAAAAATCTGTTGGCATTAGTTTACGCCGTACGTGGTTTGGCCTATATCATGCTTGTGAGCATAGATTCCGTAATTGGAATGTGGGTGTTCGCCACTGTTGCAGGGTTCTCTTGGATTGCAACGGTCCCTCTGACTTCCTCACTGACGGCAGAGGTTTACGGCACGAAGGCTATGGGAACCATCTCAGGCATATCCTTCATGTTCCATTCTTTCGGAGGGGCCTTGGCCATCTTAATAGCAGCCCGACTCTTTGACATCACTGGAACGTACACCCTCCCATTCGCATTGTTCGGAGCCATGTTGTTCCCAGCAGCAATATCAGCTTTCTCGATAAAGGAGCGAAGATACTCAGCTCGTTACCAAGAAGCTGTTCCCACAGCTGCAGCCGGAGATTAGCAGGCCACCATGGCCGGCTTCTTCAATTTTTTCCTCGCCCATTTCGGTGACTCTGCCGAACCTGAGTTGGTCCACTGGATTAAAGAAAGACTGGACCAAATTCTTGGCCCGAGCCCCTGGGCTCTAGTTGTAATAATAGGATTCTTCATCTTTGCTATCCCAATATCCATCATGACTGTTTACTTGATGGAAAGTAGCAGAAGAGCCGCCGCAGAACGCCCAACCAAAATCAAGCGAGATACAGACATAAACGATAAATGACTGAAACGCCAACGAGTTTTCAACAAACCTGTATCGAGATTATCAAACATCACATTCCAATCGATATAATCTCGACTTGCCACAGTCAAGCAAAAATTGTAGACTAACTTTCGCTTCGGTTCACATTACCCGGTGTGAAAAAGAAGCCGTTACAAACTTGGTGGATTGAAGTGCCGCACTCGCTTGAATAAAGTGTTCGGCTTCCAAAAATTAGGAGGACTCAGCGAAAAGACATGTTTGACAAAAAATCCCTTGACGCTATGTTTAACGAGCTTAAGGACGCCTACGAGCTGGAGCCCGAATGGGAAGAAATCCAACGGGATGCCCACCTGGGCATCGCCCGATCCGACGGCGGAGTGGATCTAGGAAACATTGACCCCCGCGTCATCGAAGTACTGAACAAACACAACCCGAGCTAGCATCTCAAACTATCACATCGCCTTGTCTGCCGATCAGCAGTCCGCCAGCATAAAAGACTGGCTGCTCTGACATTCGGGGTTACGGCGTCCTGACGTACTACCAAAAGGAACGGATTCTTTAGTTAAGAATCCGTTCCTTTTCACGCAACCACTGCCGAGTATAACTAACATAATTTAAGTTGCCTCC
>CEVA01099232.1_pt1 | contig 16023 bp, 17 predicted proteins | sample 361521 | NCBI WGS metagenome assembly CEVA01 (sample SAMEA2622823, study PRJEB7988) | marine metagenome | isolation source: saline water (ENVO:00002010), including
TAATGGGCGAGTTGAAGCCGCCCTGGATGAACCGAACCACGTGAAATTTCCTCGAGCTGCGTGGCGAGCCTCCAGGTTCCTTGACGGCGAACCCTTTCTGAATATTTGAGACCGGCCCAGACCGAATGAAACAGATTCAGATCACCTCCGTGAACTACGACTGCACTCTCAGATGAAAGTGGTTGGAGATCCGAATCCAACCCCATCCATCGAAGCATCGGAGGTCGGTTTTTTCTCCCACGACGAACTCCCCCCACTCTCACCCGGTCACGACTCCAGAATCCCCTTCATCCTCGAAAGGCTGGCCTCGAACAATCAGACCGTGTTCCTTGACGGGGTACAAGAGTAGTGCCCGTTCTTCTCACGAGCTGATCAACGACTATTCTACAGGAGAACCTATGTCCGTCTATAGCATCAGCGACATCAGCGTGCAGGATCCGGAGAAGTACGGTGAATACGTCAACCAAGTCCGAGCCATCGTGGAGAGCTACGGGGGACGCTATCACGTCCGGGGGGGCGACATCACCATCCGTGCCGGAGACTGGACGCCCAATCGCCTCGTCATCATCGAATTTCCCTCGATGGATCGACTCAAGGAGTTCGGATCTTCCCCCGAGTACCAGCCCGTCGCCGAAATCAGAAAGAGCGCGTCCGAAATGATTTCATCAGTCATTGTCGAAGGCTACGACGGGGAGAACAACAACGTCAGGGCGACCTGATTGTCCTTGGGGCAGCCATGAAGAAGCCGAACGTCATCTTCATTCTCACCGACGACCAGGGCTATGGCGACCTCTCCTGCCACGGCAACCCGATCCTCCGGACCCCCTATCTCGATACGCTTCACGACGAAAGCGTTCGGTTCATCGACTTCCACGTCGCCCCCATGTGTACGCCCACACGTGGCGAGTTGATGACCGGCCAGTACGCCCTGCGCAATGGGGCGACCTTCGTCTGTATGGGCCGCTCCCTGCCCGATTCCTCATTGCCCACGCTGGCCGATGTCTTCACCGCCAACGGCTACCGTACCGGCCATTTCGGAAAGTGGCATCTCGGGGACAATTGCCCCTTCCGACCTCAGGATCCGGGCTTCCAGGACACGATACACCAAACGGCCTGGGGCATCACCTCCGCCGCGGATTACTTCGGGAACGATTATTTCGACGACACGTTCCGGCACAACGGCGTCAATGAACCTTTCGAGGGGTATTGCACCGACGTCTGGTTTCGGGAAGCGACATCCTGGATCGACGCCCAAGGCGATCGCCCTTTTTTCGCCTGCATCGCCACGAATGCGCCTCACACGCCACTCTGGGTGCCGGATGCGTATCGCCAGCCTTATCTCGATCGGGTCGACCACAAAGTCGCCAGGCTCGACGCGTTTCTGGCTGAGCGGGGACTCCGCGACGACACCCTCTTCATGTACATGACCGACAACGGCACCGCGTCCGGCGAGACTGTGTTTAACGCCGGGATGCGGGGCAAGAAGACCGAACTCTACGAGGGCGGTCACCGCGTTCCCTTCTTCATCCGCTGGCCGAATGGCGGCCTCGGTGAGCCTCGCGACATAACAGACACGACGCACGGTGTCGATTTTCTTCCCACCCTGACCGATCTCTGTGGATTGGAGAAACCCGAGAAGCTGAAGGCGGACGGCGTATCCATCGCAGAGCGCCTTCGAAGCGAAAAGCCGATCGAAGATCGAATGGTGTTCGTTCAGTACGGACACACCGTCGCAACGCACGAGAGGATGAGAACGGAAAAAGGCAACGGTGCCGTCCTCTGGAATCGGTGGCGACTCGTCGAAGAGGACGAACTCTACGACATGGAACGCGATCCCGGTCAGGAGAAGAACATCGCCGATCTCCATCCCCACGTCGTCGAACGAATGCGAGCACACTACCAGAAGTGGTGGGCGGATGTAGGTGCCAATCTCGACAAGTATCAGCCTATCGTGATCGGAACGGACATCGAGAACCCGTCACGATTGTCGAGCTGCGACTGGGTGGGCGTCTACTGCGACAACCCGAGTGGGATCAGAGGGTGCGTGATGGACAGCGGTACGTGGAAATTGTTTGTCGCGGAGGAGGGAACCTACGAGATCAGCCTGCGCCGTTGGCCGGAAGAATCGGGTCTGGGGATCTCGGAAGGCGCGCCGATCATGGAGGGGGTCGATGGTTCGCTCCCTGAAGGAAAGGCCTTGAACGTTGCCAGAGCGTGAATGCGGATTGGGAAGGAAGAGATGGAGATAGCTGTCGCGCCGCACGGTCGTCAGGTGACCTTCGCCATCGACTTGAGCGAAGGTCCGACATCGCTGCAGACGTGGTGGATCGATCGTGAAGGAGAAAGAATCGCCGGCGCCTACTACGTCACCGTCGAAAAGGTCTGATGGACCCGCGCCGTTCGCCGTCGATCGAAATGGCCGGGGGCATTCGCGAGTTAAGCAGGTCAGGCGTTGAAACGCTTGCGGAATTTGTAGCAGTTGTCCATCACTCGGAAACCGACACTGGAATACAGGAGATGGCGATCGTAATACCGGGCGTTCGTTTCAAGCCCCGCCCGCACGTAGCCCAGTCGCCAAGCCTCTTTCAACGTCTCCTGCAGAAGGTGTCGCCCCAAGACCTTTCCCGCGTTCATCCTCATCCAGCACGAAATGGTCGAGGCTGCAGGCAGTCTGTGCCTTCGGCGCCGAGCTGATTTCTCCGGCAGAGTGGACGAAGCACTCACCGATCTCGTGCCCATTCCGGAGCAGTTTACCCCGCACGTTGGGAGGCTCGGCCCGCCCCGCTTCTGCCGACAGCTCGATCTCGACGGCGATGTTCGTCTCTACCCGCTTTTCGTCCGGGTGTCGCTCGAGCCCCATAAACAGCCACCGACCTCTGTCCTCATAGTCATTCAAACCGTATAGCGAACATACGTGGACCAGCTTCCCACTGAGTGACTCGGAACCGAGACGGACAGCCGGCGACGGCTCTCAAGGGGTCAGGGACAGACCTGAAAGGTGGGAAGATGCGCGCGGGGCTCGTCGTCTTCCAGTTCGGGATCTCCATCTTCTTTCTGATCGGTACCATCGTCGTCGACGGGCAGATGGATTTCCTTCGATCGAGACCGCTGGGATACGAACGCGACCACCTCGTGATCCTTCCCATTTTTAGCCTCGATCATTCGTCCGAAATGAATCCCGAGTAGCGACTCAGGAGTCGCTACCCTGCGATCAAGCAGTCTTTTCTCGAACATCCGAACATCCTTCTCGCATCCGCCAGCAGCTCACGCATCCCCTGGAGTGATGGTGAGAGACGTTTGGTATCCGTGATCGAGGAGGGTCTCCCGGAGAATGTCAGACAACTGGGACATCATCGCGTGGATTCGGACTTCCTTCGAACACTCGAGGTCAACCTTACCGCGGGACGTAACCTCCTGGACCGCGAGCCTGATGATACCTCAGACGTCGACTTTCTGGTCAATCAGGCTGCCGTTCAGGTGATGGGATCATCCCGTTGGGAAGAGGATCGTTGCCGGCGGGGGCGAATCGTCGGAGTCGTGCGGGACTTTCAGGTCGGTTCGGCGGGAAACCGAATGACCCCTCTGCTGCTGAGGATTCGTTCCGAAGGGATTCCAGAAACGATCGACTTTCTCCAGTCGCGCTGGCAACACTACCTGCCCGAGCGGCCGTTTCGGTTTACGTTTCTCGACGACCAGATTGAGAACGCCTATCGCAACGAGCGCCGGCTGAGCCGACTCTTCAACATCGCCGCGCTGCTCGCTGTCCTTATTTTGTGTATGGGTCTGATCGGCCTCGCCGCCTTCACAACCGAGCAGAGAACAAAGGAGGTCTGTATTCGCAAGGTGCTGGGAGCTTCGATGACAAGCATCCTTACTTTGCTGACCGGGACCTATCTCAAGCTCATCGCCAACCTCCTCGCCTGGCCTGCCGCCTATTTCGTAATAGACGGGTGGCTCAACGACTTCAACTTCAGGGTAGCGCTGTCCCCGGTCCCCTTCATCATCACCGCCGCCCACGCATTCGGCCTCGGCCTGCTCGCCGTCAGTTCCCAGGTCCTCAAGTCCCGCTCCACCGACCCCATCGAAGCCTTACGGGTTGAGTAGTCCAGCGGAGGAGAGTCCAGGACCGTCAACCGCCGCCGGAAGGTCCGGCCTTCGCCGACCGCCTACCGCCCGCCGCCCACGAGTTCTTCTCGCCACCGCATTCGTTCGCAGTCGGAAACTGCTCCCACCGGACCTACCGCCTCCGCCTGTAAAGCCTCTCCAAATCCGCCTCCACCTTCACGATCTCCAGATTAGCGTCGCCCTTCGAAACACGCTCGACTTGACGCGACGACCATCGCTTTGCCGGCCACTTCTCTTCACACGCCACGCGCAGCAAGAGTCGCGAAAGTACGGACGCCGCCTCTCGTAGATCGGCCAGGTTGATCTTGTCCATCGTATCGAATGCCGTGTGCCCGAACCCCCGGCCCGTGAAGGTCGCTTCCGCATCCCCCATCCCGCACGTCGGAACCCCTGCATTGAAGAAGGGGAAATGATCCGAGAACGCCGACATCCCCTGGCCGTAGGGCATGTCGTAGGCCATCTCCTTCGCTGCATTCTCGAAGAAAGCGTCCACCTCGGGACGTCGATGCACGATGAGTCCTTTCCGCCCGGCTCCCCCCGCGGAGTCCATATTCACGAGCAACCGGATCTCATCCAGTTCGTCCTGGTGCGCTTTCACGTACTCCTTCGCTCCGATCAGTCCGATTTCCTCCGTCCCGAATGCAATGAAGCGGATCCCACACCCGATTCTGTCCTTCGCATACCGCGACAGGACCCGAGCCGACTCAAGGATCGCCACCATCCCCGATATCGGATCCATCGCACCCTGCGAGATGTCGTGACCGTCGTAGTGACACCCCGTCATCACCCACTGTCCGTCCAACCGGTTACCTGGCAGTTCGCCGATCACGTTCCAGGATTTGCGCGGCCGAGTTCGGTTTCGGGTCTTGAGCTTGAGACGAATCGGACCCCGCCGACTCTGCAAACGCTGAAGGTAACTTCCCCACTCTTTCGAAACCGAAATCCCGGGAATCAGCGCCTCCCGATTGTCGGCAATGCTCCCCGTCGCTGGCCCCCGGCCGTCGTAGTGATTCATGAAGATGAAGCCCGCAGCTCCACCCAACGCGCTTCGCGCGTACTTTTCGGAACGATGAACGTTCCTTCCCAGACCCTGAGGCGGGCGACTCGTCACCATCACCAGCTTTCCCCGTCCCCGCCTCCCCATCGCTTCGAAGTCGGCAGGCGCCGCGTCTCCCACGTCGACCATCTCCGCCTCGATCGTGGCGCTCGGACAGTAGGGCAGCGCGATACACGGAATCTCTTTCTTCACCGGCTCCACCAGTTCGAGGGTCGTCGCACCTCGGGTCCAGGAGGCATACGTATAAGGCTCGCGCCGCACGTTCTTCAGTCCATAAGCCTTGAACAGATCGACGAAGAACCGCGCCGCTGAACGCTCTCCCTCGGTGCCGCCGAAGCGGGACCCGAAGTCGTCACAGAGCACAGTCAGATTATCCATCTGATCCATCGCCGTGTGGATGTCTCCCAGCATCAGCCGATCGATTTCGAGGTAGGGATTGGCCATCTCTTTCCTTTCTGTCGAGTGTCGAGAGTCAGAGATAGTAAAAGTCCGCCAGGGCGTCATCGCAATCGCCAATTTCCGAACGTCCGGTCACACCATTTTCCCGCATAAGTGATTGTTCTGTTGTTAGTTAGAATTACGTGAAACACGGACTTATCCGTTGACGATGCCCCTCCATCATATATATTCACTCCCAAGCACGAACTGTCCCACCGCACAGAACCCCACCCTGCCTCACCGTAGCCCGGTAGGGTGCACACGAGGGCGGCAAAGCCGCCGGAGGCCGAAGGATGGCGGGCACATCGCTCACGAAGGGTCAAGCACTCAGCCAGTATCAGGAAACACAGAGTCTTGTCGGGGCCGACCTCGTCGGCATCAACCTGTCCGGTGAAAATCTGTCCGGCGCCGACTTCAGCCGCGCCAATCTGTCCGGCACGAACCTTTCGGGCTGCACCCTCCACGAAGCCAGGTTTCACGAAGCCGATCTCGGCGGCGCCGATCTCAGCGGAGCCCATCTCGACAAGGCCTATCTCGTCGCGGCCAATCTCCTCGGAGCCAACCTGAAGGGAGCCAGTCTCGTGTGGGCCTTCCTGTCGGGAGCCAACGTCGGTGGTGCCGATTTCTCCGACACGAACCTGACGAACGCCCGGCTCGGTGTTCTACAGGCTTCCTTCCCGAATGAATCGGGTCGCGCCACCTCATTCAAGAACGCAGACCTGACTGACGCCCTCGTCAACGCCACGGACTTCCGAGGTGTCGACCTCAGGGGCGCCACGCTTAAAGGAACCTACCTCTACGAAGCATCGATTCGTGGAGCCATCGTCGACAAAACCCAGTTCGATGAGGCCATCACCATGGCTGAATCGTACTGAGTCGACCCTATCGCTATGCCTCCCCTCGACACCCTCGGCCGCCCGCTGAGGGATCTGCGAATCTCTGTCACCGACCGGTGCAATTTTCGCTGCCCCTATTGCATGCCCGCCGAGATCTACGGTGAGCGGTATGAATTCCTCCCGCGGGAAGAGATCCTCACATTCGAGGAGATCACACGACTCGCCCGAATTTTCATCGATCTGGGAGTCGAGAAGATCCGCATTACCGGTGGCGAGCCCTTGCTTCGTATTGAAATCGAGCGACTGATCGCCGATCTTTCCAAGCTTCCCGGCCTTCTCGACCTGACCCTCACCACGAATGGTGTCCGGTTTGCCGCGCTCTCCGACGCCCTCAAGGCAGCCGGTCTCGAGCGTGTCACATTCAGCCTCGACGCCCTCGATCCTGACCTCTTCAAACGAATGGCCGGACGGGATGAGCCGCCGGACACCGTCCTCGACGCCATCCACACGGCAGAGCAATCGGGCTTCGCGCCCGTCAAGATCAACACCGTCATCAAACGCGGCGACAACGACGGCGAAATCGTCCCCCTGGCTCGGCAGTTCCACGGCACAGACCACATCCTTCGATTCATCGAGTATATGGACGTCGGAACTCGGAACGGCTGGCAGCTCGACCACGTCGTTCCCGCGGACGAGATCGTATCCCGGGTCCACGATGCGCTGCCCGTGGAACCTGTCGAACCGAATTACCCGGGCGAAGTCGCCAGACGCTACCGCTACGTCGACGGGGGCGGCGAAATCGGTGTCATCACCTCCGTCACACAGCCCTTCTGTGGGAAATGCACTCGAGCGCGTCTGTCGACCGACGGAAAGCTCGTCACCTGCCTCTTCGCCTCCGACGGCGTCGACTTACGTTCTATGCTTCGAGGAAACGCAAGCGACGAGGAAATCAGCCAACGGATCCAGAACGTCTGGCTCGAACGTGACGATCGCTACTCAGAGACCCGGACCGAGGCAACGACACCCGATGCTTTCCGCAGAATCGAGATGTATCAGATCGGCGGATAGACATCTCTGGCCCAGCGGAGACCGCCGGGCTCGGGTGGGCTGTTGACAACACCCATTTTTCGTCTAAATTGCTCACTTATATGATGTTATCGGAGTCTGTAATGTTCACATCCCCAACTGGCGGGTACCCATGAGCAAGACCTGGAAAGAAGAGCTGGGAGATCGAATCACGAATGAACTCGGTGAAGAGATCGACATCTACGAAACGCAGATGGAGCTCAAGCGGCAGGACAAGATCACCAACGAGATCTTCGGCGAAACCCGCTTGCGACGTGGCGTTTACGGACAACGCTACGACAACGGGCAGCGCTTCGATGGTGTTCGAACGCAGGAACTCGCCTACCAGGAGGGCCTGACCAAGGGCGTCAACACCGTCTGGGATGCGCCCGGCATGCAACGGATCAAAATTCCCTTCGGCGGAGTCACCGCCAATCAGCTCGAGGTTCTCGCCGACCTAGCCGAAGAGTATTCCGACAACATCCTCCACATCACTACGCGGCAGGATATTCAGCTCCACTACGTCCACATCGAAGACACGCCAGCCCTCATGCGCCGCCTGGCAGCGAGCGGAATCACCACTCGCGAGGCGTGCGGCAACTCCATCCGCAACGTCACGGCCTGCCCCCTGTCCGGTGTCTGTCAGACCGAGTCATTCGACGTCACACCTTACGCGCACGCCCTCACCCAGTTCCTGCTCGGCCACCCCGACTGCCAGGACTTCGGGCGCAAATTCAAGATCGCATTTTCCGGATGCCATCACGAAGCGTGCGGTCTAGTCGCCATGCACGATTTCGGCTGCGTAGCCGTCCTCAGGGATGGTAAGAGAGGGTTCGAAACTTACGTCGGCGGTGGGCTCGGTGCCGTGCCTCATCAGGCCAAGCTCTACGACGAATTCCTGGCCGAAGAGGATCTGCTTCCCACCGCACAGGCTATCGCACGCGTGTTCGCTCGACTGGGTGAAAAGAACAACCGTGCCCGTGCCCGCGTGAAGTTCCTCGTCGCCAAGCTCGGCATCGAAGAGTTCAAGCGCCTTATCGAGGAAGAGCGCAAGATCATGCCCGAGGACCCGGCCTGGACCGCCTACCTCGACGACCTGACCGTGACCAACGAAGAGCCCCTCGTCGACGCCTCGGCGCTCAACGGCCAGGCGCGCCCCGAAGGTTACGGTGAATGGGCGGACACGAACGTCTACAAGCAACGCCAGGACGGTTACTGCGTCGTAACCGTGGCGCTGCCACTGGGCGATGCTACGTCCGATCAGTTCCGGGCGCTCGCCGACATCGCACGGGCCCACGTCAAGGACACGATCCGCACGACGGTAGAACAGAACATCGTTCTGCGGTGGGTCAGCGAGTCCGACCTGCCCGAGGTGTATACCGCGCTGGCAGAAGCGGGCCTGGGCGACCCCGGCGCCGGGACGATCGTCGACGTGACCTCGTGCCCCGGCACCGACACCTGCAAGCTCGGAATCGCCTCGTCTCGTGGCTTGGCAGCCGAGCTGCGCACCCGGCTGGCAGCGCAAAGTCATGAACTCGACGCCGCCATCAAGCATTTTCGCATCAAGATCAGCGGGTGCTTCAACTCCTGCGGTCAGCACCACGTTTCCGACCTCGGGTTCTACGGCATCAGCCGCAAGGTCGGCGAATACCAGGTTCCCCACTTCCAGGTCATTCTCGGGGGTCAGTGGACCGAGAACGCAGGCGCTTATGGGTTGGCCATCGGCGCTGTACCGTCCAAGCGGATCCCGGACGTCGTAACGCGGGTCACCGAAGCCTACCTCGAACAACGCCAGGGAGACGAATCGTTCCAAGCCTACGTCGGTCGAGTCGGTAAAGCCAAAGTGAAAGAGATGCTCGACGACCTGACCGCCGTTCCCGCACACGATGAGGACGCCTCCTACTACACCGATTGGGGTGACACGCGAGAGTTTACGACCGGCGATATGGGCAAGGGCGAGTGCGCGGGCGAAATCGTTCCGCTCATCGAGGTCGAAATGCAGGGCAGTGAACGCGAGGCCTTCGAAGCGCAAATCCACCTGGACGCCGGAGAGTATGAAGAGGCGTATCGGAAGGCGTTCGACGCGATGCTCCACGCAGCCAAAGCGCTCGTCAAAACCCAGTATCTCGACATTCCTGAGGATGCGGACCAGATCGTCGCAGAATTCCGTACGCGGTTCTTCGACACACAATTGTTTTGGGACAACTTCGCCGGGGGAAAATTCGCCAATTATCTCTTCCGTCACTACGAAGAGAAGCCTAATTCGCACGACCGGGACACGGCGCATCAGATCATCGAGGAAGCGCAGCTCTTCATCGAGAACGCTCACGCCTGCTACGGTCGAATGAACGTAGTGAACGCCTGATCGAACCCTCCTCCTGGGAATACGCATGGAAACGAAGAGCATCAGTTTCAAGATCTACATGGACAAGGGTCAGGAGCTCGACCCCGAAGTGTGGTTCCGTGTGTTCAACACCTGGATCCCCCAACCTGACGATGACATCCTGGTCGACGTCGCCGACTACAGTCACGTCAAGAACGGCCCCGTCACCATTCTCGTTGGACACAAAGCGAACTACGCCCTCGACAACACGGACGGAAGGTTCGGATTCCAGTACACCCGTAAGCGCGATCTCCAGGGCTCCTTCGCGGACGACCTTGAATCCACCATCCGGGAAGGCCTCAAAGCCGCTGCCCGTCTCGATACCGATCCCGCGCTCGACGGAGGCGTTCATTTTACCGGGGAGCGGACCCAGGTCGTCCTCAACGATCGGTTGAACACGCCGAACACGGACGACACTGAGGAGAACATCAAGGCCGACGTCGACGCCTTTCTCTCACGGCTTTACGCTGGCGGATCCGCAAAGACCCAGCGTAAGCAGGACGCCAGACAGAGATTTACACTCGACATCGAGGCCGAGGGGACCTTTTCTCCGTCGCAACTGCTTGAAAATATTGATAGTTGAATCTTTTTTTCGTGATCCTTGACAAAAGGATCGGAATCTTTATATTCCCCGATGAATCGGGGGTTTCCCCTTGATTTGCTGCGGTTTTTTGCTGAAAATCGGTCAATTGAATTGTGAATCCTGGGGAAAGGGGTGAAAGCAAATGGCGTATATCATCGCAGAACCGTGCGTCGATGTGATGGACAGGGCGTGCGTGGAGGTCTGTCCGGTCGACTGTATTTACGAGGCCGATGCGACCAATCTCGCAGCCGAAGATCGTAGACAGATGCTTTACATCCATCCTGAAGAGTGCATCGACTGCGGAGCCTGCGAGCCCGAATGCCCGGTGGAAGCCATCTTCGCGGAAGAGGACACACCCGAAGAATGGAAAGAATGGATCGATATTAACGTCAAGGCATTCGATTAAGCGTCTTACCCAGATCGAAAATGCAAAGGGTCGAATCCAAAAAGGATTCGACCCTTCCGTTTTTAGGCGAAACTTATACCCACCGCGCCGGTAGTCCACACCCTCGTCCTCGATTCGGAGGTAACCCCTTGACCGATCTCTCCCAGCACATCCAGACCCTCGCGCTTTGTGACACCCACGAGCATCTCAACCGGGAACCGGGCTGGGTGGATGAAGGACCGGATATCCTCCAGGACTTGTTCGGCAACTACATGCCCGCCGACCTCAAAACGGCGCTGGCAACGCCTGAAGCGATGCATCAGTTGATGAACGGCGACTCGGCAGCGATCGAAGAGCGCTTTGCCGGCATCCGCGACGCGTGGGAAGCGACTCAGTACACCGGCTATGGCGAAGCGGTCCGTCTGATCGCCACAGACATCTACGGGATCGACGAACTGACGCCTCAGACCCTCGCCACCGCACAAGAGACCCTGACCCAGCTACGGCAACCTGGACAACGCATCGAGTTGCTTCGTGATCGCGCCCGCCTCGATCACATCCAGACCGACGACTTCTCCTGGCCCTGCGCGCCCGACGAATCCGGCCCTGATTTCTTCCTCTACGACCTGTCCTGGGCCAGATTCTGCAACGGCGACATCGATCCCGAAGCCATCCATTCCGAAACCGGCATCACCGTCCAGGACTTGGCCTCCCTCCGCGAGGCGATGACCACGATCTTCCAGAAGCACGCACCCACGGCCATCGCTGTTAAAGCGCAACACGCCTACAACCGCACGCTACAGTGGAAAGAGAGATCTGACAGCGACGCCGCACGGGCGCTGTCGCACATCCTGGGTGGAACTTCTTCCGTTGCCAGCCAGCTCTGCCTGGGCGACTGGTGTTGGGCCCGAGGGACCGAACTCGCGATCGAGCACAACCTGCCCTTCAAGATCCACACCGGCTACTATGCCGGTAACGACCGGATGCCGGTCAGCCGAATCGCAGCGGGCAACATGTGCGGACTCCTGGCCCGCTATCTCGACTGCCGGTTCGTCCTCATGCACATCGCCTATCCTTACGATCGGGAATTGATCGCACTGGCCAAACATTACCCGAACGTATGGATTGACCTCTGCTGGGCCTGGTCGATCGATCCCTACAGTTCGTGCGACTTCGTCCGTCGCTTCATCCACGCTGTACCCGTCAACAAGCTCTTCGGGTTCGGTGGCGACACACGCTGGCCGACCAGCGCCGCCGCCTATGCCATTCAGATGCGCAGGTGGTTCACCCGTGCGATGGCAGCCGAAGTATCCGAAGGGTTGCTCACGGAGCAGCAGGCCATGGACGTCGCATCCCGGATCATGCACGACAACCAGTACGACTGTTTCGATCTGACCGGCACGCGCGCGGCCATCGCCGCGGCCTGACTCGACCAGAAAGTGACACGAGCGGTGTCGCGCTGCATCCGATTCCAGCCTGACCAGAGGTAAACGCCTCCGTAGTCCAATCCTCGTTCAGACTTCATGTCCGATCGCTATCACCAAAAGCACAGACACACCCTGATCGCTCGACACGGGCTCCGCCTGTTCGTCGCTCTGATGTGTGTTTGCATCGGACCGCCCTACCCGACCCTCTACGGCGAACCCGCTCAAACCCCGCCTTCTTTTCACACGCCGTCACCCGATTCCATCCACTATCTCGAATCGTTCGACTATCCGGAACAGGTCGACAACTTCCCCGCGAACTGGGATGGAAAGCAGAGCGGCTGGCGAAATGCAAGCTGGCATGAGGTCTACTACCGCGTCAGAGAAGAAGAAGGCGGCAACCTCTATCTCGCGGCCGAGACTCGGGATGCAGCCATCGACGCCGGCCGAAAGGCCGACATCAACCTCCGTATCTACAACAAGGTCCGGTGGCGTTGGCGCGTGTGGGACCTCCCGGAAGGCGGCAACGAAGAGAACAAGAACACGAACGACAGCGGTGCGGCCGTAAGGCTCGTGTTCTACGGCGGTCTGAGACCCCGAATGCTCAAATACGTGTGGAGCTCGACCCTGCCTGCCGGCACCCGCACCGAGAGTGCGGGGAACTCCAAGATCAAGGTCATCGTACTCCAGAGCGGGCCCGAACGAACGGGTGAGTGGGTCTGGGAAGAGGTGAACGCGTACGACGACTATAAGACCTTGTTCGGTGGTGAACCTCGTCCCGTAAGGTTCCTCGGCGTCATCTCCGACGCCAACAACACGAAGAGCCAGGCCAAAGCAGACTACGACGATTTCTCATTCATCATGATCCCATCCGATACGACGGATGCCGACACAACCCTCGACGTTACACCCACGGACGATTCCGATGAATAACGCCACGCACACACACGGTTCTACGACAATGGAACATCAATCCGCAAGAAGGAGGGAAACCATGAGACACCGGATCCGGGAACGGCTTTGGGGAGCGCTCCGTAAGTGGGGGCCTCCGGTGGCCCTGGTCGGTCTCATCAGCGGGGAGGCATCAGGACAGAACGTGTCCGTCCGCGACTACAGCGTACCGGTCAGCCGCGCTGACAACCTGCGCATTGACGCGCTGAGTTTCAACTACCAGTCGGAAGGTGACTCGATCGTCTCCGAAACAGGAGATCTTGTCGTCGTCTACAAGAAATTCTACGAGTCTCTGCCGTTCGCCTATTCGGTCGATCTGAGGGGGTCGAGTTCCTTCCGCCGAGACCCCGTAAAGGACGAACTCGTGGGGGACGCTGAAGCGAACCTGGTCTCGCGCGTCAAGAAATATCGTCGCGACGAGGGGAACTTCTTCGTCTTCGGAGACACCGACCTCGATCTGAACGAGGATTTCGATCGACCCGCAATGAAGTTCACGATCGGGTTCGGGTGGGGACGGTTCATCAACGCGACCGCCCTTCGGAAAGCTGTCCGGATCGAGGACTTCCTGCTCGAGGAAGGCATTATCTCCGACCGGATGCAGAAGCAGACGATGATCGACCTCGGTCACATCATCGAGAAAGAAAGTGAGTATCGGGAACTCTACGGAAGCCGGTACCAGAACTACTGGTACGAGGATATGCAGAACCAGGTTCAAAAGTCCGGAATGGTTCTGGGCAGCATTGGAGCCATCGGCGTCCTCAGAATGCAGGAGGTGCTCGAGCGCGAAAGAATCAACGAGCGATTCTACGGATGGGACGTTTCCGCCGGCGTTCAGCTCGAAGCGTTCACGCCGTTCTCCGGAGAGCCACGCGACGACCCGGCGTTCTCTCTCGGGGTTCGATACTCGCGGCCCATCAGCTGGAGCACGCAGTTCAACACCGACATCGACGTCAACACGCCGTTTACGGGGAGCTTCGGCCGGCGCTACGACCTGGCCACGCAGACGGACTTCATCTACGAGATATCAAACCGGATCAACTACACGCTCGTCCATCTATTCAGCCTGACCAAGAACGAGAGCGAACCCGCGCGGCACGACAACATCCTGTCGACCGGATTCACCTTCTTCATCGAAAACAAGATCAACCTTACCACGGCCGGCGTGATTCGAAAGGATGAACGGGATCCGTGGCGACTCAGTTTCGCCCTGGGATTGAGCTACCGGATCTTCTAAACAGAAAAACGCGCCCGGCACAAGGCCGGACGCGTTCGAAGAGCCGGGAAGGGCCTGTTCTACAGGCTCGAAACAGCCTCGATCAAAGCCTCTTTGGTAATACCGAAATGATCCCACGTCGGAAGGTGACCTTCCGACGGCGCGATCGTTGGATCGACGATTCCCACGTGCGCCAGGGGCACCCGCCCCGTGGTAGCCGACTGCACGAATGAAGCGAACCCTCTGAGCCCCACGCCCGGGTGGCCGATCAGCCCGTCCTCGATCGTCACTAGCCCATCCGGATAGCGCTCGACCAGTGCGTCGAGCCCTCCGTCGTCGAACGGCAGACCGTTCACCACGTAAGCATCCACCGCACCCCCACTCGCCTCAGCAGCTTCTCCCGCCAGGAAAGCTGGCGCACCCATCGCCAGGATCGCCTTCTTCGCACCCTCGTACTGCCTAAACGGCGTCACGGCTTCCCAGTCTGAATCCGCATCCCAGAGCGGGCCCGATCCGTCCTGTTTGCCCAGAACCGGCAGGTTGTCTCGCGGAATCCCGATAATGTGCCCCCCGTAGTGGGCGGCCATATCGCACACCGCCACGAACGCCGAACGGGCGTCCGACGGCGCGTAAAACCGATGGAGATACGGAAGGTAGCCCATCGCCAGAGTGATCCAGTCCAGACTCCAGCCAGAGAAATGGTCACGCCCCGTGCACGCCCCGACGTGTGAAAGGTGCATCGCCACATTCAGACCCTCATTGCTCCCCGTCAGGTTCCGCTGATAGCGCCACAGCTCGAATCCCTCCCGCGCGATGCCCTCGTAGAAGGCCGCGAAAGTCGCAAACACGACAAGCTGGGGGTCTGCGGAGCTCATCGCGATCCCGTTCGCCATCAGGGAAGAAGCTTGCTCGGTGATCCCCATCTCGAATTTGTGCTGGGCGTCCACAGCCTCCTTGGCCTTGTCCAGTTTCGTCGACGGATCGAGATCGCACGATACCGTGAAGAACCGGTCCAGGAAGGCGCTCGCGATCGTCGCGTAGGCCACCTGCGTCCCGTTCCGGGCCGAGACCGACTCGCCCGCCCCTGGCAGGTCCACCGCCTTCAGCTGGTCTCCCGTCAACACCAGGTTCGAAGACCCAGGCGCGGGCCGTGCCTTCGTCACGCGCTTCTGCCCGAAGCCCACCTTCTCGATAGCCTCGTCGTCTCCATTGGAGACCAGCATCGGATTCGACAGGACCGTATCCAGATCGCGGTCTTTCATGTGGCCGTCGTGATGACCTTCACCGCCCTCGAGCCCGTTCACGTAGAACAGACACTCGAACATCGGACCGGTGTCCCGGAAGCTCATCAGCGAGCCCGGAATCCAGACTTCGGTGCCCATCGAGACCTTGTGTCCTTCGGCAAACGCGGACAGCTCGTCCGAAACCCCGTATAGTTCGCCGAACGTAGCAAGCGTCACCTGCGCATCGTCGGTCGATCGCAAACCGACGGGGTAGATCATCGTGGGACGCCCCGCCCGGGCCCGTTTGGCCGCCTCTCGATACGCGTCGAACAGGGCAGCC
>CEVA01034408.1_pt1 | contig 16001 bp, 15 predicted proteins | sample 361521 | NCBI WGS metagenome assembly CEVA01 (sample SAMEA2622823, study PRJEB7988) | marine metagenome | isolation source: saline water (ENVO:00002010), including
GTAGATAACAATTGTAGGCGACAATTTCAGAATATAACTTGCAATTCGTTTTCTTCTCGATCCTTAAAAATCAGGGAGCAGTTTTGATATGAGTGTTTCTGATCTAAGATTGATGTCCCACCTTATGCGTAGGGCGGGCTTTGGTGCTACTAAAACTGAACTTCAAGGATTAGTCGACAAAGGCTACGAGAATGTAGTTGAGGATTTGTTGCATCCAGGTGATCCTCAAAATTTACCAGACGACATTATAAGAAGATTTCACGGTGACCAGCATGAACTGAGACAGCCAGACGCAGCAGCAGCGAACTGGGTCTATCGTATGGTGACGACCAAGTGTCCTCTTGAAGAGAAAATAGCTTTGTTTTGGCATGGGCTTTTTGCAACTGGATACTCTAAATTAAATCAAGCCCGTAGTCACATGAACCAAATCGAGATGTTTCGCAGATATGGTTTGGGAAATTTCAGGGATTTGCTCTTGGAATTATCCAAGGACCCGGCGATGCTTCTTTGGTTGGACAACAATGACAACCACAAGACTGCTGCAAATGAGAATTACGGCAGGGAACTGCTTGAGCTATTTTCCATGGGTATTGGTAATTACACCGAGAATGATGTTAAGGAGTGTGCGAGAGCTTTTACCGGTTGGACTTTGAAGAATGCTGAATACATGTCTCAGAGGGCCATGAAGGACTCTATATGGCCATACGGTAGGATATCGTGGCATTTTGAATATAGGGATTATGATCATGATCACGGGCAAAAAACATTTTTGGGCGAGACCGGGGATTTGAATGGCGAAGATGTTATAGAGATCATAGTCAAACAAGAATCTACCGCGAGATTTGTTAGCACTAGGTTGTTCCAGTTTTTTGCGGCCGACGAATTACAAGATGATTCAGAAAATGTGATTCAGTTGATGATGCAGTCATATTTTGATTCAGGATATGAAATTAGATCAGTATTGAGGACACTTTTGAATTGTGAATATTTCAAATCAGAATCGGCTCGGTTTGCTCGTGTAAAGGGCCCCGTTGAGTTGGTGATAGGTGCTTTGAGACTTGCAGGCATGTGCCAAGAGCCCACTATTGAAATTAACAACATAGCTACTCAGGCGTTCTATATGGGACAGGGTTTGTTACAGCCGCCCACTGTGGAGGGTTGGCACGAAGGAGTTGAATGGATCGACAGTGGTGCGTTGGTTGAAAGGGTGAATTTTGTGTCGAAATCTCTTGGAGATATCAACAATCCGGGTGTTCAATCAATGATTAACGGACTTGCTGATCAAAGTGAAGGGTTAGTCTCTCCTGAGTCTCTAGTGGATGAATGCTTGGAATTACTTGGGCCAATAGAAGTTCCTGAAGATACCCGTAAAACTTTGGTGGATATTGCTACAAGTAGAGGTGATATTGATTTGGCCTCCTCAAAGACAGGAGATGAAACGCAGCAGTTGGTAGCGAATATACTGCGTCTTTCAGCATCCACAAGATCTTACCAAATGGCTTGATAGCAGGATCGCCTGTTGAATATAGACACATATCAATTTTGGGGCAGTCTGATATTGTAGGTTGATGAGTTATGGAGTTGCAGTGAAGTACTTGAAAACCATAGGGATTGTAAATAATGGTGACAATGGTCGAGGTTTTACAAACCCTTGTGATGTTGCACATGCCAAGGATGGCAGGATTTATGTCATCAACAGGTGCGACTATGTCCGTCGGACAGCCATTAGAGTAGGGATATTGAATTTTGAAGAAGAATACCTTGGCGAATTCAGTAATGGCTATGGTGATGGTGATGGCCAATTTGTTAAGCCTGTAGCAATAGCAATAGATAGTGGTGGTCGACTTTTTGTAACAGATGAATTTAATAAAAGGATCAGTGTATTTGATCCAACAGGTGAATTTCTTTATAAATGGGGTGCGGAAGGTCTCAATAAAGGGGAACTAGTATCTCCTTCAGGAATAGCTATAGATGGTTCAGATAACGTATATGTCGCGGATCAATACAGCAATCGAATAACAAAATTTTCTGACACTGGTGAATATATTGAATCTTGGGGTTCTGAAGGTACTGGTGACGGTCAATTCAATATGCCATGGGGTTTAGCCGTAGATGCTTTCAGTAACGTTTATGTAGCAGACTGGCGTAATGACAGGATTCAGAAATTCTCATCACAAGGTGATTTCATAACAGGGTTTGGCACTAGCGGTGAATCAGATGGTGAATTCAACCGCCCCTCTTCAGTGGATGTCGATTCAAGTGGGAACATTTATGTAGCGGATTGGGGTAATAATAGGGTTCAGATTTTTGATGAACACGGTGCTTTCATTCAAGTGTTAAAAGGTGATTCAACGTTATCAAAGTGGGCAGAAGATTTTTTTGCTGCCAATCCTGATGAAAAGGAGTTGAGAGATATTTCTCAGTTAGTACCAACCCTCCCGTCGCATCTTAATACTCCGGATCACATTTCATCTCAGACAGAACCATTTTTCTGGGGGCCTGTATCTGTGGGATTGGATTATCAATCGAGGTTATATGTGGTCGAGACCAACAGGCACCGTGTACAGATATATGGAAGAGCCTAAGACTTCTGATACTTTTTAAACACCCTGTGTTATAACCGGAAGGAACGTAGATGTCGTTGTCAAATTTGATAGATTCACCTGTTCCCTGGGGATTGGCCGGCTTGGCTATAGGCATTTTTCTGGGAGTGACCACCTTGTCTGTATCCCTTATTGCATTAGGACTCGTAGGCTTTTTGGTATATCTTTGGCGTCACGGACCGGCTGAAGAGTCGACAGAAGGCAGATTATTTGCGTCTGGGCCGATTTTCATTACGGCATGGCTTGCCGGATTTATTCTCCGCGGTATTGCCTTTTAGGATCGTAATAAAACCAAGGTGATTTCAACTTGGACCTGTGATTTCATGAAGACACTGGGTGATAAAAAAGTTTCCCTTTTCACAACATGCGTTGTTGATCAATTCTATCCTGAGATAGCTGATAGCACTGTCCACATACTCAGGAAACTTGGCGTCAACGTAGTTATACCGGACGGTCAAACTTGTTGCGGGCAACCAGCATTTAATTCAGGATACTGGAGTGAGGCCCGGGGTATTGCCAAACGTTTTCTGAAAATATTCCGTGGTCAAGAATATGTGGTCACACCATCGGGTTCATGCGCCACTATGGTTCGGAATTTTTACCGCGATTTAGTTGATGACCCAGCCGGGTCTGAATCGGTTAACAAATTAGAGTCCAGAGTATTTGAGCTTTCTGAATTTCTTGTGGATATTTTGGGAGTGGATGAAAGCGAGCTCCTTTCACAAACTGATAAAAGCATATTTGCTGCAGCGATGCCTGATTCTAAGTCAAATTCAACCGTCAAAGTTACCTATCACCAGGCATGCCATCTTAGCCGGGAGCTAGGCATTGTCGAACAGCCCAGAACACTAATAAAGGGTTGTGCTGGTGTCGAACTGACTGAGATGAATGAATCAGAGGTATGTTGTGGGTTTGGAGGGACATTTAGTGTCAAATACCCCGAGATTTCTGGGGCGATGCTAAATGACAAGGTAGATAATATATTGGAATCCAGGGCGGATGCTGTCGTTGCCTGTGATGCCAGTTGCCTGATGCAAATAGCGGGTGGACTGAAAAAGAAGGGGAGTAATTTACCTGCGTTACACATAGCTCAATTAATTAATGACAGACTCTAAGATTGCGGCAAAATAAATCCAAATAAGTATGTGTGGATGTAACAATCGATAAATCTGAACTGGCCTATGATGGATCGCTTGTACATTCCAAGCTTTGTTGAAGGGAAGGTGCATGGTTAAAACCAAGACTAAGGACTTCAAGAAAAATTCTATAAGCGCATTGAATAGCAAAAAGATCCAAAATTCGTTGAAGGGCCTTTATAAAGGTTTTCACAGTGCTCGGATTGATGCTACTAAAGCGACTCCAAATTGGGATGATTTGAGTACCAGGGGACGCAGTATTAAAGCGCATACGATCGAAAATCTTGACCATTACTTAGAGCAGGTTGAGTCGATGGTTACTCGCTCGGGTGGGAAGGTGTTTTTTGCCAAAGATGCTCAGGCTGCGAACAGATATGTTTTAGATCTCGCTATAGCGAAAGAGGTTAAAACAGTGATCAAAAGCAAGTCGATGATATCTGAAGAAATGGGACTTAATCATGAATTTGCATCTGTTGGTATAGACGCAGTGGAAACAGATTTAGGAGAATACATAATTCAATTGGCTGGTGAAACACCGTTTCACATAATCGCTCCTGCGATTCACAAATCAAGAGAAGATGTCGCAGAATTATTTCAAGAAAAACTGGACGCACCACACTATACAGAAATTTCTGAGATGACAGCTGAGGCACGGAGGCAATTACGTGAGAAATTTTTAACTGCGGATATGGGAGTTACCGGAGCAAATTTTATTGTTGCCGAGACTGGCAGTGTGGTGTTGGTTACAAATGAAGGCAATGGCAGGATGTGCACCTCAATGCCTAAAATACATGTTGCGATCGCTGGTATGGAAAAAGTGGTTCCGTCTATAGAAGATTTAAGCACTATGCTCAGATTACTTATACGATCAGCAACCGGTCAAAAGATATCGACATATGTCACTACAGTGAATGGTCCGTCTATAGATAAAGATGAGGACGGTCCTGAGGAGTTTCATTTAGTGATTGTGGACAATGGTCGTTCTAGGATATTGGCTGATTCAGAGTTACGTGAGGCTCTGTATTGTTTGAGATGCGGGGCATGCTTGAATGCCTGTCCGGTGTATAGAAAAGTAGGTGGGCATGCATACGGATGGGTCTACAGTGGTCCCATCGGTGCTGTGATTTCTCCTATGCTTAGCGGGTTGTCTGATGGTAAAGATCTCCCATATGCATCCAGTTTGTGTGGTGCTTGCAGGGAGGCCTGTCCGGTAAATATAGATATTCCCAAGATGTTGTTACATATGCGAAAAGAACTTAGTGAAGGTGAAACGTATCCTGAGCACAAAAGCCGTAGCCTGACTGATCAAATTGCCATGAAATTATGGAGATTTTCTGTAGGAAGTTCAATTGCATTCAAAATTGTGAATTTGCTTGCCCGGATAGTGCAAATCCCATTGATAAAAGACGGATGGATCGGATGGTTACCCATGCCTTTTTCAGGTTGGACCAAATATAGATATTTCCCTGTAGTCAAGAAGCCGTTCAGTTCATGGAGGAATCGGCATCAATAATTTAATTTCAAGTGAAGTATTCCCGAGAAATACACAATGACATGGTTAGATTTTGAACAACTCAACCCATCAGTATTGGTTTTTCAGAATGGCAGAAATCATTATGCAAGATAGAGACCAATTTTTCAGGACTGTCAAAAATGCTATTAAAAAAGGAAAGTCAGAACATGAAGCGGTGGTTGGTGAATTTAGTGTGGCACATAGTGAAGATATTTCCAATGTAGAACATAGGATCGAAGAGATGTTACGGGAAGCTAGTCAAAATCGAACTCAATTGATATCTCAATTTATTGATTCATCTGATAAGGCGGGGTGCAAGGTTACAAGAACTAAGAAATTTAGTGACGCAACTGAATACATAATGGAACTGGTTGATTCCCAAGACGCACATCTAATAGTTCGTACGGAACATCAAATATTTGATCATCCGCAATTAGATTTGAATATGATTGGAAAGAATGCGGATCTCATGACAATATCTCCTTTTGATTCTTCTGGTTCTCCTCAAAAAGGCATGTCGAAAGAACAACTCAAATCTGTAACAGCTCAAGCTGCTATAGGCCTCACGGGGGTAGATTATGCAATTGCAGAGACCGGCAGCTGCGTGATAATACCCCGTATAGGAGTTAGCAGACTGGTATCGCTTCTCCCACCAATCCACGTGGCAATTGTTCAAGGTGATCAGATTGTCCCTGATTTGGATGGATTATTTTTGCTGCGGCGCAGAGATTTCCTTCAGGGAAATTTTGGAACTCATATGAATATTATTACTGGACCGAGTAGATCTGCCGATATTGAGTACACTATTGTCACAGGAGTACATGGGCCTGCTGAAGTCCATGTGATTCTAATAGAACAATGAATTCAAAGCAGTAGGTTAATCGGTGTGAAATTTCTTTTGTAGGGATCTGTAGATTTTAAGGTTTCTGTCTTCCGAAGTGAAGATGATAAGTAGTCGATCGCATTTAGCTCGATTTCGAAAACCCATTTCATATGAGTTATGAGTTCGTTCCTACCGGATTTGATTAGAAAACTGAAGCCCCTGTTTTCATAAAACGGAGAGCCTGTTCCACAGACGAGGATATAAGTGAGGATGCATTCTCAGATGCGTCAGAGAGGGTCATGGGAGATGTGGTTATTGCCCCTACAGCCGAGATGCCATGCTTGTGGACCACCTGGTAATTTTCTCCTAATGATCCAGAAATAGCTATAACAGGCACACCGTACAATGATGATCGTTCAGCAACACCTATCGGAGCTTTGGCGTAAATTGTTTGATAGTCCATCTGCCCCTCACCAGTTATCACGAGATCTGCATCCTTTAGGTGGGAGTCGAGGTTCACTGAATCAAGCACTATATCTACACCTTTTCTGAGCGTGGCTCCCAAAAGTGCGGTTAATCCTGCCCCGAGGCCTCCGGCTGCACCTGAACCAGGTATTTTGTCTACGTCAATATCTATATCCCGTGATATTATATTCCCAAAATTTCTCAAAGCACTATCCAATTGATCAACCATCTCAGGTGAAGCACCTTTTTGGGGACCGTAAATGGCTGAGGCACCCTCTGGGCCGGTGAGTGGATTGCTCACGTCGCAAGCCACAAGGAATTCTGATTGTAGAGCTCTGGCATCCAGTGATTTTAAATCTATCTGATCGAGTTTCGAAAGCGCTGCACCTCCGAATGATAATTCTTTGCCATTAGCATCAAGAAAATGTATCCCCAGTGCCTGTGCCATGCCTGCTCCTGCGTCATTGGTCGCACTTCCTCCAATGCCAATTATGAATTTCCTGAACCCTGAGTCGAGAGCATGTTTTATGGTTTCACCGAGACCGAATGTGGTTGATATCAGTGGGTTCATGTTTTGTTCAGGAACAAGAGCAAGTCCCGAAGTACGGGCCATTTCTATGACAGCTGTTTTACCATCTCCCATAGCACCCCATTGCGCCTCTATCCTATCACCCATTGGACCAGTAACTTCTATTGTCCGTATATCTCCGTTTGAGGTTTCTACGAGGGTCTCAAGAGTACCATCTCCTCCGTCTGCTACCGGGACGAGTGTAATATTTGCATTTGGGATGACTTTCAGTACCCCTGATTCCATTGCTTTGGCTACATTTAGTGCAGAGATACTTCCTTTGAATGTTTGTGGGGCGATGATAATGTTCATTACTCGATTATATACCAACCAATATGGGAGTGAACTGGAGTGATTTCCAGAGACATATTTGCTTATGTTAAATCTTGACTACCCATTGATATAGAGTTAGATTGGTGTGTGTATGGCAAAGAATGATGAATCCAAAAATACACGGCAGGTGTTTGCGACCATAGACGAAGAGCTATACCTAGCAGCAAAAGCAAGGGCAGCCGAAATGAGAGTCCCTCTGAGGGAACTTATGGAAATAGCGTTGGCTCAAATGCTGGGTATAAGCGAAGAAATACAAAATCAAGAAGCCTCTGAAAAAAAGTCTAATTCTGTCTGGAACGATGAGTATATGAAAATGCAATCGATGCAACCGATAGGTTCGCCGATAGAATTAGGAAAAGAGGAGGCTGCCAAAGTGGTTAAGGCCACTTTTGGCTCCAAAACGATTGATCAGACATAGGATATAGGAAGTCACGGAGTATTATTTTGTCTGATATGCATTTTGATTTGACTGTGTTCGAAGACTATCGGTCTGGCAATTCGGGTGCTCAGAGATTAATAAATGAAGTCATAGATGGTGCGGTTTCGGCCTCTGTGTCAGCTGTAAATATTCTACAGTTGTGGAAAGATCCGTCTATGGATAGGCAGACGGAGATCATGTATGCGAGTATGCTAAGTTTCATAGAACCAGTGCCTCTATCAGTTGAAGCTGCAAAATGGGCGGGTAGGTGGATAGGTGCGCTGAATGCTGAGGAAACCGATGATGTTGTGAGGTTTGCTCTTGTTGCTGCAACAGCCAAGGAAAGAAACGAACCGCTATGTACCAGGTTTCCTAACAGGTTTGAAGGATTTGGCATAGAAATAATTGGCTACTGAAGAATCATTTACAACCCTCAATTAACGGATAATTTTGAATTGATTACCAACAATGGTACCAATGGACGTGTCAGGTACTCATTTTTTTTCATCGTATTACTAACCGGCTTGACTGGATTGCTATACCACAACACAGCACCTCCGGTCATTGCTAAAACACATAATATTGCTGTTGCGGAAATTTATGGTGCTATTGATACTGTTTCAGCAAAATTTGTCAAAAGAGCTATTTCACATGCTTCTGAACAGGATGCCCAATTCATAGTGTTATTGTTGGACACACCTGGTGGTCTAATGGAATCTGCCCGGGAGATGGTTGAAGCAATCATTAACTCTCAAATACCGGTTGTGGTTTATGTGCATCCTGACGGAGCCAGAGCAGCTTCTGCTGGAACGTTTTTGGTAGCTGCTTCTCACGTAGCAGTTATGTCGCGGACCAACAATATAGGCGCAGCTTCACCCGTGGGTACCGGAGGTCAGGATTTGCCAGAAATTCTTGAATCGAAGGCGATACAAGACGCATCTGCTTTCATCAGGAGCATAGCAAATCTACGGGACCGTAACAGTCAGGCCTTGGAAGACACAGTTTTGAAAGCATCTTCTTATACTGCGACCGAGGCTCTCAATATTGGAGTGATTGATTTAGTGGCTCGAGACATGGAAGATTTATTGAGGCAATTGGATGGACGTACAGTGTTGGTAGAAAATAGACAAGTTGTACTTGAAACCTCAAACGTCGAATTGACCACAATTAAAAAAAATCCGGTTGAGCGTTTCTTGGGAGTAATAGCGGATCCTAACATAGCTTTTTTGTTGGTAAGTATAGGTGGGATTGCTTTGATCATAGAGTTATGGAATCCAGGCATTTTTGTAACTGGAATTGTAGGGATTATTTGCTTGGGCTTAGGATTTGCGGCCCTTGGTAACCTGCCGGTTAATTGGGTGGGTGTTGCCTTGCTGGCTATAGGATTAGGGCTCATATTTGCTGAAACTCAGGCACCGGGTGTTGGATTTTTTGGTATAGGTGGGGGAGCCTGTTTTATTTTAGGGGCATTTTTGCTTTTCGGTAATACCACAGCAGACGTATATGATGGCACCACTTTGAGAGTTAGTTTATGGGTGATAGGGGTGACAACCATTATAATAGCGGGATTCGTGGCAACATTGGTTGTGATATCCCGAAAGTCCAGAGGAGCATTCTACTCATCCCCAACTGAGGATTTGGTTGGAGAGGAAGGAATTACGACTACAATGTTAGACCCTGTTGGATCAGTGCAGGTAGCCAGTGAAAGATGGAGCGCGGTATCGGACAATGGTGATACCATAGAAGAAAATGAAAAGATCATAGTTTCAGATGTCGAGGGATTAATGTTGAAGGTTTTTCGGGCGTCCGATCTGTAATAGTTATCTGTTGGAATTAGTAAGGAGTTAGCATTGATACCATATATTAGTATTATAAAACAGTATGAACGACTCGCGGTTTTTACCTTAGGGAAATATTCAGGCCTAAGAAATCCTGGAATACAGCTTCTTTTGTGGCCATTTCATAAAACCACTAAAATAGACCTGCGAGAAGATGTTTTTGATATTCCAAGTCAAACAGTTATAACCTTAGATAATGCCCCTATATCTGTTGACTTCCTTGTATATCTGAGAGTGATGGAGGCAGAGGCGCACAAATCAGTGCTTGAAGTTGTGCGATACCAAAGCGCTGTAGTTGGGATTGCTACAACTACTTTAAGAGCAGTTATAGGTAAATTGTCTTTGGATGAGGTTCTCTCTCAAAGAGACAGGATAAACGAAGAACTCAGATCTGAATTAGATCAGGTGACAGAGCGCTGGGGAATTAAAGTTACACAGGTTGAAATTCGAGAAGTTGAACCAGCTAGAGATATACAAGAGGCTATGAACCGACAAATGTCAGCTGAGCGAGTACGTAGAGCAGCCGTAACAGAGGCTGAAGGTACACGCCAAGCAGAAGTAACAGTTGCTGAGGGTCAGAAGCAGGCAGCTATTTTAAATGCAGAAGGAGCTAGGCAGTCAGAGATTTTGAAAGCCGAAGGCGATCAACAGGCTTCAATATTGCGAGCTGAAGGTTTCAGTTTAGCTCTTGATAGAGTTAACCAAGTGGCCCAAAATGTTGATTCAAATACATTGAGTCTTCAGTATTTTGATACCTTGAAAGAAATGGGTGCAGGTGATTCAACAAAATTTGTATTCCCAATGGAATTTACAAAATTACTTGAGCCTTTTCTAAACAACACTGATAAATAGACTAAATTTGTAAGCTGCGGAATTGACGCAATATAGTGGTTATAAGTATTCGGAAACTGACTTAGCCTGTTTACTTGTAATACCTGAAACGGACTCTATTTCATGTAGGGTGGCTTGACGAATCGCTTTTACAGAGCCGAATTCTCTGATCAGCAACCGCTTACTTTTCGGCCCTATTCCAGGCACTGAGTCAAGGGGGGATTTCAAACTTGCTTTTGATCTGCGCTGGCGATGAAATGTTATAGCAAATCTATGTGCTTCATCTCTCAGTCTTTGAACAAGGAATAATCCTTGTGATTTTCTTGGTAAAAATATGGGCTCTGCTATTTCCGGTACGAAAATCAATTCTTCCTCTTTTGCCAGGCTGGCTAACGGTATAGAGTTGAGGCCTAATTCCAGGAAAATCTGCTGAGCGGCGCTGAGGTGTCCTTTACCTCCGTCAATCAGGACAAGATCTGGAATGATCCCCCATTCTTTATCCTTGCTTGTTTTGGCAGAAGGGTTTGGCTGAATTTGATCTCTGGTCTGAGCAAGTCTGGAGAATCTGCGTTTCAGAACTTCCCGCATCATTGAATAGTCATCGATACCATTGACTTGTTTGATTTTAAATCTTTTGTAATGCTTGCGTAGAGGTACCCCGTTTTGGAAAACAACCATACTACCAACAGCGTTGGTACCCTGTATGTTAGAAATATCGTAACACTCAATTGTGCTAGGGAGGTTAGCTAGGCTCAGGGACTCTTGTATTTCTGACAGTGCGATATTAAGCAGCGTTTTATCGGAGTTTTTTTTAAGTTTGAGTTGCTCCATGCCGTGAGTCGCATTTCGTGACGCCAATTGGATTAGCCTATGTTTCTCACCTCTTTTTGGAACGCGAATTTGAACCTGTCCACCACGTTTCTTTACTAGCCATTGTGAAATTGATTCATCTTCTTCAATAAGATGCTGCACGAGTATATTTGGAGGTACTGTTGGAGAGGATTCATAAAATTGTTTTATAAATGCAGCTAAAACTTTGTCTGGACCATCATCTCCGATACCTTCCATCATAAAGTGCTCTCTGCCAACAACTTTAGACTCTCTTACAAAGAATATTTCTACCCAAGCTTCGTTAGCGTCTACCTCAATTGCAATAATGTCCATTGATTCTGAATTTAGACCAACTACTTTTTGGCTCTGGTGTACTTTTTCAATGGCTTCTAGTTGATCTCTCATTGCAGCAGCCCTCTCAAATTCAAGATTGTCTGCTGCCGTCTGCATGTTTCTAGTAATAGATTTGACTATTTCTTTGGTGTCTCCCTCCATGAAGAGTTGTACTTGATTAATAACTGTTCTGTACTGTGTTTTGTCCGCTGCACCTATGCAGGGACCGATGCATCGATTTATGTAGAAATCTAAGCATGCTCTATCGTCATTTCCGGTGATGGTTTTGGTACAAGATCGGTATGGGAACAATTTTTTTAAGAGTCCAAGTGTACGCCGGACACTGGTCGCGCTAGCGAAAGGGCCAAAATAGCGAGAGCCATCGTTCGCGGGATTTCTGGTAATAGTAACTTGGGGAAATTCTTGGGAAAGGTCTATTTTGATAAATGGGTAACTTTTATCATCTTTCAACCGAGCATTGTATTGCGGTTTATGTTCCTTGATCAGATTACATTCTAATATGACTGCTTCTTGATCAGATTCTGTGAGAATGTAGTCGAATTTGTGGATTTTCCTCACCAATTGTTTTATTTTGGGAGAAAAGTCTGCGGATTTAGAAAAATACGAACGTACACGATTGCGTAGGTTGGATGCTTTGCCGACGTATAATATCTTGCCAGATGAGTCGTACATCATGTAGACACCTGGATTTATGGGAACAGTTTTTAATCCATGTTCAAGATCATTGTTCGTCAAATCTAAAATGCCCAGAAAATTTATTGATGAAGTTATTTAGGCCTCAAATGGCTACCCAAGGACAAATGTCAACACCACTAGTATAGTGGCCATCAAAGAAGTGAGGATACCGATACGGGTTATTTCAGGCAGGATCCTTGACTGAGAAGAAGGTGTCTCTTTGCCAAGAGTTGTTTTCGTAGTTGAGGGCCTTGCAACTGATTTTGATGTGATTGAACCAGTCAATCCTGCTCCGGATTGTTCTTCTTCTATAGTTTGCCGAGATGAAATCTCGTCCTCTGTGGGCCCTGCATCAAACGATTGTGGGTTACTTGATCCGCGCTTCCGTCGTTTTTGTAGTTGTGATTGTCGCGCAGCAGTTTTGTGTCCTTTTCTCGGCATTGATGTCTCCTGTGTTATGTTTCTTTGGTAGATGTACCTGCTCTTGGATGAGCCTTATTATACTCTGATCTTATATATTCTGTGCTCAGGTGAGTGTATATTTGAGTGGTGGTTATGTTTGCATGACCGAGTAGTTCTTGTACGTGTCTTAACGGAGCCCCTCCAGTCAACATATGAGTAGCGAAACTGTGTCTCAAAGTGTGTGGTGTTATAGATGCATCTATACCCGCAGTTTTAGCATGCTTTTTCAATATAAACCAAAACCCTTGACGTGTAAGTCTATCTCCTTTGGCATTTAGGAACAAGGCTTCGGTAACTCCTTTGTTTACGAGAAATTTTCTGCTTTTAATTAAATATATTTTTAGTTTTTCCATGCACTTGGGATATATAGGAATGATCCGCTCCTTTGATCCTTTGCCAAGGCAACGTACGGTAGATTGCTCTGTATCTATTGCAGTGACATCTAAAGAGATCATTTCTGATACTCGCATGCCAGTCGCGTACAAAAGTTCGAGCATCACGTTATCTCTGTGAATTTCAGGAGTTGAATGGTGAGAAGTCGAGTTTAATAATACTTCAACATCTTCACTGGATAATGTTTTAGGAAGTGTTCTGCCTAAGTTAGGGGATTTAATCGAATTGACAGACGTAGAGCCTATAATTCCTTCATCCAGTAAAAACGCAAAAAATGACTTGACTGCGGCTATCTTGCGAGCACGAGTTGCGGGAGAGTACCCTCGTTCATTTAATTCTGTCAGGTATTCCGAGAACATCTGATCATCGACTGATTCCCATGCCAGTGGATAATCATGTTTATTGTCTTGGGAAGTCAGGCACTCAGCAAAATCATATAGATCGTTTTTGTATGCGGACTGAGTGTTACGTGAGATGCCTCTTTCTACCGCCATATAGTTAAGGAACCTGTCTACAGTATCTTTCATAGACGGTTTTCTCCTGTGGAACGCATATTAATTTTACCATAGTTACAGTTTTGATTAGATAATATACTGAGTAATAGTCATTTAGATGATACACTTCACTTCGTGGGTAAATTCAAATTTGCAGAGCAGTGTATGATCTGATGAATATCTCAAATGTCTTATAGGGAGTGGGAATGATAGAGATAGATATTGGACCTAATCTATTTAGTGCATCTCAATTTATACTTAGTTGGCATGGGTTTTTTAGCTTTTTAGCAGTTGCTTCCGCAGTTATTCTTGTTGGCAGGTGGGCGCCGATGAGAGGAATAAGATCAGATGATATCTATACTATTGCAACCTATGGCATTATAGCTGGAGTAATGGGAGCGCGCCTGGTTCATGTGATTGATGAATGGAGTTTTTATAGCAATAGTCCTGGGAAAATATTGCAGGTGTGGAGTGGTGGAATTGGGGTCTGGGGCGGTATTTTGGGTGGTTTTATAGGATCGGTGGCTACCACTGTTTTGATTAACATGCTTCGGTCAAGACGTAGAGAGCAACTAGACAGAAAATTGAGATTGGCCAAAACAGACAAAGATAAGAACGAAGTTGAGACAGAGCTTTCCTTCAATCAACATTTGCCTGTTGGTGTTATTGCGGGACTAACTGCTCCTGCAATGTTGTTTGTTCAATCGATTGGTAGGATAGGGGATATAGTTAATGGCGAGCACTGCTCGAAGGCCACAGAATTCTTTTGGGCTTTTAAATGGATCAATCCAGATAGCATAGCTAGGTATTGTGACTCATTGGGAACTGGAATTGGAGTTGGTGTGCATCCAGCCATTGCATATGAAATTATCTGGAACATGGTTGCGTTGTATGTAGTTTGGAAAGTCAGGAATAAATTGATTCCAACCGGTATGGTTTGGGCTCTTTATCTGGCTCTTTATTCTGTGGGAAGGTTCACAGTAAGCTTTGCACGCATGGATGATGTCTGGGCGTTGGGTATGCAAGAAGCTCATTACATTGCTTTAATTGTGCTAGCCATAACCATTCCTCTTCTAGTATGGAAAGCCAGAATAGTAATGACGAACGGGTCGAGTCTGGGATTTGGGAGTTATCTTAAGACAGGTACTCGAGCCCAAAGAAGAAGACGTTCGAAAAGTTAACCACTTGGGCGACTTCAACAACCATTATCAATTGCCTTGGTGGCTCTATTCAACCTTTCGAAAAATCAAAGAACTATTATGTCCTCCAAACCCAAAAGAATTAGACATGGCGGTATTGACTGTTTTAATGACTGGTGAGTTTGGAGTGTAATTTAGATCACAGTCTGGGTCAGGAGACTCTAGGTTGATAGTAGGAGGAATGCCGGATTTGTATATAGATTGAACTGAAACGGCGGCCTCAATTGCTCCGCTAGCACCTAAGAGATGTCCTGTCATTGACTTTGTAGAACTGATGGGTATTTTATAGGCCTGTTCCTCGAATACGGATTTCATGGCCATGGTTTCAAACTTGTCGTTCATTGGTGTGGAAGTACCGTGGGCATTGATGTATTCAATTTCGTCTGGCTGTAGCGTTGCTTGTTGCAGAGCAGCCTGCATTGCTCTAGCACCACCTTCGCCTTCCGGGGCAGGCTGAGTAATGTGATGTGCATCTGCAGAGGCTCCATACCCCACTAATTCTGCTAGGATAACTGCATTTCTGCCAATAGCGTTATCCATGGTTTCCATCACAAGTATTGCTCCTCCTTCACCTAAAACGAAACCGTCCCTATTTAGGTCAAAGGGACGAGATGCTTTCGAAGGTTCATCATTTTGAGTTGATAATGCTTTGCACGAACTAAATCCAGCCAACCCAATTGGGCATATCGCAGCTTCTGAGCCTCCTGCCAAAATCACGTCTACATCCCCTCTCCGTATAGCTTCAAAGGCTAGGCCGATTGTATCAGCCCCACTTGCACATGCTGAGACTGCACTGTAATTAGGACCTTTAGCACCGAGCATCATTGAAACTTGGCCAGAAGCCATGTCTGGCAGCATCATCGGAACCAAAAATGGGCTTACTCTACCAGGACCCTTTGAATCCATAACTCCTATTTGTTCAGATAACGTGATAATGCCACCTATTCCACTGGCAATCATTACAGAGCATCTTTCGCGATTGTCATCTGTTATTTTTGTGCCTGATGATTCAATGGCTTCTAAAGATGCTGCGGCCGCAAGCTGCACGAATCGGTCCATTCGCCT